>Ga0208465_1000101_pt1 | contig 28505 bp, 34 predicted proteins | sample LakMenEpi31Aug10_FD_150749 | JGI IMG/M metagenome (GOLD analysis project Ga0208465, IMG submission 150749) | Freshwater microbial communities from Lake Mendota, WI - 31AUG2010 deep hole epilimnion (SPAdes) | ecosystem: Environmental > Aquatic > Freshwater > Lake > Epilimnion/Euphotic zone ...
TGCTGGATTCTTAGGGCCATGGGCGCAAGGGAGATAGGGAGATAGGGAGATAGGGAGATAGGGAGATAGGGAGATAGGGAGATAGGGAGATACTGACCACTGATTCCCCCCTGCTCCAGGGCTGACCCTATACACTGGAGGAGACGATCCTTACTCCCTACCCCACCTCCCACCATGGCCGAGTATCAGCCGGCGGAAACCGCCTTCGCCCTCGATCGCGACTGCAAAACCCTGGGACGCCACGTGCTGGAGCAACTCCAGAGCTTCAGCGCCGAAGCCCAGGACCTCAGCGCCCTGATGGGCCGCATTGCCCTGGCCGGTAAGTTAATTGCCCGCCACCTCAGCCGTGCCGGACTGATGGAGTCGGCCCTGGGCTTTACCGGCACCACCAATGTGCAGGGGGAGGCGGTGAAAAAAATGGACATCTACGCCAATGATGTGTTCATCTCCGTGTTTAAGCAGAGCGGGCTGGTCTGCCGGCTGGCCTCGGAGGAGATGGAAACCCCCTACTACATTCCAGAAAACTGCCCCATAGGTCGCTATACCCTGCTCTACGACCCGATCGATGGGTCCTCCAATGTGGACATCAACCTGAATATCGGATCGATCTTCTCCATCCGGCGGCAGCAGGGGGAGGACCGCGATCGCACCGGTCAAGACCTCCTGCAGAACGGTCACCAGCAACTGGCGGCGGGCTACATCCTCTACGGCCCCAGCACCGTGCTGGTCTATTCCATGGGCCGGGGGGTGCACGCCTTTACCCTGGACCCTAGTCTGGGGGAATTCATTCTGGCCATGGAAAATATCCGCATGCCCCCCCACGGCCCCACCTACAGCGTCAACGAGGGCAACTTCTGGCAGTGGGATGACTCAATCCGCGACTTCGCCCGCTACGTCCATCGCCACGAGGGCTACTCCGCCCGCTACGGTGGGGCGTTAGTAGCGGACTTCCACCGCATTCTGCTGCAGGGCGGGGTGTTTCTTTATCCTGGCACGGTGAAGCAACCCCAGGGTAAACTGCGCCTGCTCTACGAAACCGCCCCCCTGGCCTTTCTGGTGGAACAGGCCGGGGGGCGAGCCAGCACCGGTAGTCAGGAAATTATGGCGGTGGTGCCCAGCCACCTGCACCACCGCACTCCCCTGGTGATTGGCAGCCCCGATAATGTTGACCTGGTGGAATCCTTCATTCAAGACCAAAGCCATCGGTCCCAGCGGTTACAAGATGTAGGTTTGGAGGAGGTGGGTTGATCCTAGAATCCCTGGGCAGACCGCCGAGGCTATCCTTTGCCTGGCCCCTCACCCCCGCGCCTGGGCTACGCTCCTGGGGTCCCTGGCCCCTAGACCCTGGCTGGGGCTATAGTAAAGAACAGTAGGGAAATCGTGCTTGGGTCACCCATGCCCATGGTTCGATCGACGACCCCCTGGATAGATGCGTAGGGTTTAACCGTGGAAAGACTTATAGCGATGGCTCGGCGTGGGGCGGTGGTGATGATCACCCTGGTATCTATGGCGCTGCTTTGGAGCCAGTCGCCCTGGCCAGCCCTGGCCCTGGGGGGCGATCAAATTCCCCTGGGGAGCCCCGCCCCCGACTTTACCTTGCCCACCAATAGTGGGCGTGGCGAGGTCTCCCTGGGGGATTTCCGAGACCAGTGGGTGGTGCTGTACTTTTACCCGCGGGACTTTACCTCCGGCTGCACCCTGGAGGCCCAGCGCTTTGAGCGGGATATTCAAGCCTACCGCGATCGCCAGGCCCAGGTGATCGGCATCAGCGCCGACAGCGTCGACTCCCACGCTGAGTTTTGTGACGCCGAAGGCCTGGAGTTTCCCCTGCTGTCGGACCCGGATGGCAAGGTTAGTAAAGCCTACGGCTCCTGGCTGGGGGCGGTGTCCCTGCGCCATACCTACATCATTGCCCCCGACGGCACCATGGCCGCCCGTTTCCTCGGGGTGCAGCCCGCCATCCACAGCCAGGAGGTGCTGGCCACCCTGGATGAGCTCCAGGGACAGGCCTGAACGCTGTTCCCCTAGCCCTAAGATGGGTATCCACCTAAGCCGGGACGGGCTGATCGGTCAGGAATTCAGGAGTCAGCTGTGAGGAGTTGGGCGGAGGTCTGACTTTTCACTTAGCGATCAAATATTTCTATTTCGCCTTGCGCTGTTACCCTAAGGTTTGACCATGGAACTCCACCTGAAAATTTGGCGTCAGGCCTCCCGGGAGGCGACCGGAGGGTTTGAAACCTATACCATCTCCCAGGCCAGCGCCGACATGTCTTTTCTGGAATTGCTGGACGTGCTGAATGAGCAATTGATCCAGGCGGGGCAGGAGCCGGTGGAATTTGACCACGACTGCCGGGAGGGGATCTGCGGCTCCTGTGGGGTGATGATCAATGGCATGGCCCACGGCGGCCAGCCCCGCACCAGCACCTGCCAACTCTACCTGCGGCACTTTCAATCCGGTGATCAAATTACGGTGGAACCCTGGCGGGCCAAGGCCTTTCCGGTGATTAAGGACCTGGTGGTGGAGCGATCGCCCCTGGACCGGATCATGATGGCGGGGGGCTATATTTCGGTGAAAACCGGCTCCGCCCCGGAGGCCAACGCCCTACCGGTGGCCAAGGCCGATGCCGATCGGGCCTTTGACTACGCCAGCTGCATTGGCTGTGGCGCCTGCGTTGCCGCCTGCCCCAACAGCTCCGCCTCCCTGTTCACCGCCGCTAAGATTAGCCACCTGGCCCTCCTACCCCAGGGCCAACCGGAGCGGCGCCAGCGGGTATGGGCCATGACCGACCAAATGGCGGCGGAGGGCTTTGGTGACTGTTCTAACCACGGCGAGTGCCAGGCGGTTTGCCCCAAGGGCATTTCCCTGGACGCCATTAGCCAAATGCGCCGCCAGTACCTGCGGGCGCTGTAGCCTGGTCATTTAGGGGCCAGAAGGCAGAGGTCCAGGGTCATTGCCTGACCCTGGACCTCTAGATTGCCTAGGCCGGCTGTGGCCCAGGCAATTGATACTCCTTTATTCGTAGATCCAGGGCTGGCCGCAGGGCTGCCAGGCCACCAACTCCGCCTCGCTAAACCACAGGGCGATCTCCGCCTGGGCGGTGTCGGGGGCATCGGAACCGTGGATAATATTGCGGCCGACGGTTACTCCTAAATCACCCCGAATGGTGCCGGGCTCCGCCTCCAGGGGTTTGGTGGCCCCAATCATCTTGCGGGCGGAGGCGATCACCCCCTCCCCTTCCCACACCATGGCCACCACCGGACCGGAGGTGATGAAGTTCACCAGGCCGGCAAAGAAGGGGCGATCGCGGTGGACACCATAATGCTGTTCCGCCAGTTCTCGAGACACCGCCATCAGCTTCAGCCCCACCAGGGTAAAACCCTTGGTTTCAAAACGACCGATGATTTCACTCACCAGCCCCCGCTGCACCCCATCGGGTTTGATCATTAAAAAGGTCCGTTCCATCCGAACTGCGCTCCTAACCAGGGTAAAAGGCCTTTTCTATGCTGAGGAAGGATGGCCATTTTGTAAAGGGGGTGGCCCCAGGGCCGCCGCCCCGTCACTGACCGTAGACCACCTCCTGTAGGGCCTGCTTCACCTCGGGATATTGGTACTCAAAGCCCAGGGCCTGGAGCCGTTGGGGTAGCACCTGCTGCCCCTCCAACACCACCTGGGCCCCATCCCCCAGCATGGTTTCCAGCACAAACTCCGGTACCGGTAGCCAGGAGGGGCGGTTGAGCACCTGCCCCAGGGTTTTACAAAACTCCGCCATGCGCACCGGTTGGGGCGCCGTGGCATTGTAGACCCCCTCCATGTGGTCATCGGTGAGGGCTCGCCGGATCAGGGCCACCCCATCTTCGCGGTGAATCCAGGAGAACCACTGGCGGCCGCTGCCGATTGGCCCCCCGGCAAACAGGCGGAACACCGGCAGCATTTTAGCCACCGCCCCACCCCGACCCAGCACAATCCCCAGGCGCAAAATCACCAGGCGAGGGCCGTAGTCCTTCACCGCCAGGGCCGCCCCCTCCCACCCCTGGCAAACCTGGGAGAGAAAGTCAGCGCCGGCGGGGCTGGTTTCGTCAAAGCTGGCGGTTTCGCTGGTGCCGTAGTAGCCAATGGCGGAGGCATTGATCCACACTCGCGGGCGGACATCGGCCTGGGCCAAGGCCTCCACCAGCTTTTCCGTGCCCAGGTGGCGGCTGTCGAGAATGGCTTGCTTATGGGCGGCGGTCCACCGTTCTGAGATGGGCGCTCCGGCCAGGTTAATAACGGCATCACTGCCCGCCACCACCCCCTGCCAGGGACCCGACCCTAGGGGGGTGTATTCCACCACCTCAACCCTAGGGAAATTGGCAGCCGGAAACACCTGCCGACCGTGGCTGGCCTGGCGGGTTAACACCACCAGGTCGTGGCCGTCGGCCTGGAGACACTCCACCAGACGGGTGCCGACAAAGCCGGTGGCACCGGTAATAACGATTTTCATGGGGACCTTACCTCGGGATGGACTGCGGCCTGGTTCCAGCATAAACCAACCCCTGCCCCCCAGGGCAACGGCTTAGCCCGGGGCGGCTTCACCGTAGGCCATGCCGTTGGCGTCGGCATAGCGGTGCATAAACCGCATTAACCGATCCCAGTGGTCCTGGCGATCGAGGGTGAGGGTGCATTCCACCCGCTCTAGATCATCCCCATCGGGACCGCCAAAGATAAAGCGAATGCCGGAGGGTTCGATGGTGATGGTGCCCTCCTCATCCACCAGTTTGAGGGCCTTGGCAAATTGACTGCGAAAGCTCTGGAAGGCCTCAATCGCCCGCAACTGTCTAAAAATCAGGAGAATGCTGCGATCGCCGGTGGCGGGATGGCGGCGCAGGCTGACATCATCAATGCTTTCGTTGATACCTTCGTAGAACTGGACCGTGGGTGTTACCTGAGTCATAATCAGTACCCGCTAACATACCTCTATTGTATAACTGGCTCGCGGCCCAGGGTGGCAAACTTTATCAGGAGGGAGGTTACTCCCCCAGGCGGTAGCCCTTACCGTAGACCGTGTGGATCAGGGCGGGACTGCCCTTGGGTTCCACCTTGCGGCGCAGTAGGCGCATCTGGGCCGCCAGGACGTTACTACTGGGGACCTCCTGATCCCCCCAGACGGCCCGGTAAATTTGCCCGTGGCTGAGCACCTGCTGGGGGTGCTGCAGCAGGTAGGCCAGCAGGCTGGTTTCCTTATCCGATAGGTCAATGGCCTGGCCCCGGCGGTAGGCCAGACGGTTGTCGGGGTCTAGCTCCAGATCGGCAAAGGCCAGCCGTGGGGGGGAGGGGGGGCTGCTGCCCTGGGGCGATCGCCGCCCCAGGGCCCGCACCCGAGCCAGCAGTTCCCGCAGCTCAAAGGGCTTGACCAGGTAGTCATCGGCCCCCGCATCCAGCCCTGCCACCCGATCATCCAGGGTGTCCTTGGCGGTGAGCAATAACACTGGTGTGGCCAGGTGCTGCGATCGCAGCCGCCCACAGACCTCCACCCCACTCAGCCCCGGCAACATCCAGTCGAGGATCAGCAGGTCGTAGGCACCGCTGGTGGCCATGGCCAACCCACCATCCCCATCCTGGGCCACATCCACCTGGTGACCTTCCCCCCGCAACAGCCGACTGAGGGGGGCGGTCAACTCCACTTCGTCATCCACCAGCAAAATTTTCATCACACCTCAGGCATCGGGCTAGGGTGGTGGGGTCAGAGGGCAGCATGGGGCTGGAGAGAGTGGGGTTTTTCCAGGCCGTGGGCCTCCATCAGGGCCCCATCTCCCATCACCTGGCGGGGGCAGCCATCGGCGATGATGGTGCCCTGATCGATCAACAGCACCCGATCGCAGACCTCCAAAATAAACTCCAGATCGTGGGAGGAAATCAGTAGGGTTTCGGGGGAATGCTGTAGAAAACCAATTAACCGGCGACGGGTGCGCAGATCGAGGCTGGCGGTGGGTTCATCGTAGAGCAAAATGGCGGGGGTCATGGCCAACAACCCGGCGATCGCCACCATTTGCTTCTCCCCCCCGGAGAGGTGATGGGGCGAGCGTTGCAGCAGGTGCTGGGTGCCGGTCAGGGCCGCCGCCTGCTCCACCCGGGCCGTCACTTCCTCGGCGGCAAACCCCATGTTTTGAGGCCCGAAGGCAATATCATCCCAGACTGAGACAGAGAACAACTGATCGTCCGGGTCTTGGAACAGCAACCCCACCTCGGGACGAAACTGGCCAGGCCGCAGCGGTTCCCCCAGCAGGGAAATCTGCCCGCTCACCGGGGACAACACCCCGCAGAGCAGCATGAACAGGGTGGTTTTGCCGCAGCCGTTGTGGCCAATCACCCCGACCCGCTCACCGGCGTAAATGGTTAGGCACAGCTGCCGCAGGATCTCCCCCTCCCGGTCAGGGTAGCCGAAACTCAGGTTTTCCGTGGCGATCGCCACCGACCGCTGACCCAGGGATGCCATGTCCAATCTATAGGCCGATAATAATGTATCCATGGTGTAGGGCGACCTCCGCCATCATTAACCCCAGGGCCACCGCCAACACAGCGATCGTCAGCCCCCAGTGGGGTGCCCATGCCTGCATCTTACCACCCCCCCCGGGCCGCCCGGGCCGGCCCTGGCCATAGCCCCGTAGCCGCATCGCCCGGTAGACCCGCTCCGATTGTTCGTAGCTGCGGATTAACAGGTTACCCGCCAGCAGGGCCCGCTGTTCGAGGGCCTGGCGATTCAGCCGCAGCCAAGCCTGGGGGCCCTGACCAAAGCCCCGCAACTGCATGGCCCGCTGCATGGTGGCCAGGGTGTCGGCGGTTTCGTAGAGGTAGCGGTAGGTAAGCAGGGTCATATCGGTGAGGATCGCCGGTAACCCCAGCGATCGCATGGCCTGCAACAGGCTTAAAAAGGGGGTGGTGGCCAATAAAATCAACCCCAGGGTGAGGATCGATAGGAATCGACCCGCCATCAGGGCGGTGGCGGCCAATCCCTCCTGACGGAGGGCCACCCCGCCCCACTGCCAGATCACCGTCGGCCCCAGGCTAAAGGGCAGCACCAGCACCAACCCCAGGATCAACAACCCCGGATAGCTCAAGCGCTGCCGCCAGAGACCCAGGGGCAAGCGGGCGGTGGCGTAAAGGCCGAGGCTGAGGATGGCCATGGCGGGCACCAGGGTGAGGTGCTGCACCGTGGCAAAGGCAAACATCAGGGTCAGCAGGCTGATCAACTTGAAGCGTGGATCCCAGCGGTGTAGCGAGGAACTGCCGGGAACATAACTGTCTACCGAAAGCGTGGTCATGGCCCTACCCCCCTAACAATTCCGGTTTAACCCGCCGCAGAAACAGCACCAGCAGGGCGGTGAATAGCCCCTCCACCCCAATCAGTGGCAGATGGCTGAGACTAAGGGCCAGTAGGGCGGCCTGTTCCGCCCGGGCCTCCACCTCGGCGGGAATATTCAAAACGATCAGACTCAGAAAAATTAGCACCGCCAGCCCCACGCCCAGGGCGCCGCCTAAAAAGGCAAATAGACCGGTACGGGCCGGCTCTCTCAGGACCCAGCCCAACTGGGTGCGGACCTGGAACAGGTGGTAGGCCAGCAGGGCGGGTAGGCCCATCATGGCGGCATTGACCCCCAGGCTGGTGAGGCCACCATGGCCCAATACCAGGGCCTGGAAAAACAGGCCAATGAGGATGGCGGGGAAGGCAAAATAGCCCAGCATCACCCCCAACAGGCCATTCAGGGTGAGGTGAACACTGGCGGGGGGCAGGGGAATATAGATGGAGGAGGCGACAAAAAAGGCCGCCGTCAGCAGCGAGGCCCTGGGAATGTCGGCGCTGGGATCGGGGCGCCGGTTAATCTGCCCCAGGGAGTACCAGGTGGCCAGGCCGGTGACGGCGTAACCCGCCGCACACACCTGAGCCGGTAGGATGCCATCGGGAATGTGCACTAGGGGTTACCCCTCGAATGGTGGTCTCTAGAGCCCGGCTTGCCGGCGGAGGGCTTTCGGGAGAAAAACAGGGCCGTACCCACAAACCCCCAGATCACGGCGGCGATCGGCAGCCAGCGCTGCCCCAGGGAGGTCGGCTGGCGGCCCTGACCGGGGGCAGGGGTGGCGGCCACCTCCCCCACCGGCACGGTCAGGGACTGGCCGTGGCCGGCCTGCCGCACCATCACCTGCCAATAGCCAGGCTGGTTAGCATCGGGGCTAAAACTAAACCGCCCCTGGGCGTCGGTGGTACCCTGCGACCAGGGACTGGTGGCATTGCCCGGGGCGTAGACCATCACCTGGGCCTGGGCCATGGGGGTGCCAGAGTCGTAACGGGCCTCAATCTGCACCTGGTTAACTAGTTGGTACTCCAGGCTGACACCATGACCCCAGCTGGGGCGCGGGGCGATCAGGCTGGCGGCGATCGCCGCCAACCCCAACAGAGCCACCCTCATCGGGTTAACTCGACTTCCCGGCAGTGCCCTTCCCCGACGTGGCCCAGGCTGGGTAAAAGACCCAACCAGCGCTGGTGGTCCGCCGGCGACAGGCGACTCTGGAGGTCGGCACTGGTGAGGTTCAGCACCCCATCCTGGGCCAGGGCCGCCAGGGGGGCAAAGCCCAGGGCGCCGGTGTTAATCTCATCCTCCGGCGGCGCGCCACCATCACCAAACAGGTGATCAAAGTGGAAGGTGGCCTCCAGGTCCGCCACTCCGCCGGGGGCCAGCATACCCTTGCGCTCGTCGCCGATGAAATCACCACAGGTAAAGGCCAGGGGCTCGCTGAGGCGCAGGGTAAAGGGCAGGGTGGTGCCCTGGTTGGTGGCCGTACCCTGCAGCCAAATCACCGTGCCCTGGGAGGGGCCACTGGGGGCAGGGGGCATGGCCCAGGCCAGGGCATTAAACTGGCCAGCGGGGGCCTCCACCTCCGCCACCACCAGGGGCTCGGCGGTGGCATCCCCCGCCGCCAGGTCCACCACCGTGGGCCCCGCCACCGTCACCTCCGCCGTGGCCTGCCAGCGGTCTTCGGTCTCCGCTTGAAAGGGGGGTTCGGTTTGGGCCGCCACCAGATCCGCCAGGGAAACGTAGACATGGTCAAAGCTAATCGCCCAACCATCCTTGCTGGTAAAACCCTGGCGAACAAAGTCCTCCCCGTTGGCCCGGATCACCAGGGTGCCCGCCGCCGCGGTGGGGTTGGGGCGATCGCCGCCACAGCCCAGCAGCAAAACTGGGCTGGCCAGGGTAAACAGGCTCAGAAATATAACTCGATTACTAATCATCACCTAATCCTTAGGCCCGGGATGGATCAGTCCACCCCATAGGGCATCCTGCTTACTTAACCCCATCCCCCCCAAAAGTTCAATGCCCAGGGGGGGCACCGCCCGACCCCGACCCCAGGCCCTGGAGACTCGGTTAAGGACCTGGAAGCAGGCTTTTCCAGCCTCGACTGCGAGCAATCCACCGCTTCCTGGGGGAGTTGACTAGGAGGATATGCCTGGTTCTCAGGTCACAGAACGTTACCCTTCGACGCAAATTGTCGTACTTCCATGCCCCCGTCATCGACCAGGAAACCCTGGCGGCCCTGACCACCACCACCGCCACCCTGTCGGATGTCTCTAAACTGACCGTCGCCTGCAAAGACCTGCTGCCCCTGATCATGACAGCCCTGGGCCTTCCCTAGTCACGGCGGTGGCTAAGCAGTGACGCTAGAGATACAAAACGGTTCGTAACCCCCCATCTACCTCCTCCTGCAAGGAGTCAGATATTGAACCGATACGCTCCCCTAAAAAGGTCTTATCGACCGTCAGGATTTGAGAGACATTGATAACTATGATGTACCCCGGAAACTGTACAGGGAAATAAGATAGAGTCGCTGCCGAGCAATTCAGTAGCCATACGGAGATTAACAGGAAAAGGAACTGTGCTTCAAGCCTGGAAGGCAAGGCTTGGTCTGACTGCATGATTATCCTGGTTGATTACAATCTGACCGGCTATATAGCGGTTTTCGATTCAGTGAGATACAGTTTTTCTTAGCTTCAGCCCCCTAGACTTTTGTCTGCTCAGATCCACTCTTGAGCCCCCCAAATTATGCCCTCCGGGCCGCTGCGCGAGGTGGGGGTTGGGGGGCTCTCCGTTCTGTCCGCTATGCCAAAATCGTTATATGCGAAGAGTGGCTAGGATAAACTTGGCAACTGAACCCACGGATAACGACGATACGCGCCCCGAATATGACTTCTCAGGAGGTGTGCGGGGTAAACATTATCAGGCCTATCAAAGGGCCCGCAATGGGGTCGTGCTGCCAACCGCCCCACCGCCGATCGCCGAACCGCCCGATCCGCCACTACGGCCCCGATTGTCTGGTTCACAGCCCTGCGGCCCTGCGCGATCTCAGGGTGATGGGAACCATAGCTCCCGCTGGTAGACGTCGCGATCGATGGCCATGATGACAGCCCCCTAGTGGGGAAAGGTCAGAGGATCAATCAATATCAAAATAGATTTCAATTGTAATTGAAGTAACTTGAAGTCAAATTATCCCTGTGTCATACTGCCACAGACAAAGGCACAGACAAAGGCACAGGGAAATCACTGAACCCTGGCCTTGGCCAGAACCCTGAGGACAGGGGTGATCAGTTAAAGCTAATTTTGGGCGGGCATTTTAGCTCGCCTTTGCTCCCCTGTGGGTGGCTACGGTTGTGCGGCCTTTTTTGTCCCAGGATGCCTGGGGTGCCTTGGCCAAATCGATTTCTCCCGGGTGACCTGACGGCTGAAGGTTGTCCAGTTTTGCCATTGCCATCCCAGGCAACTGTTCCCTGAAAAGTAGCGAGTGATCTATGAATGTTGAGTGGTTTAATCCGACATCCTCCCAGTCTTACCCTGCCCAGGAGGGAGGTCACAGCTCTCGGCGGCGATTTTTGCGTCAGGGTAGCTGGTTCGTCGGCGGCATCGCCCTGGCGGGGGTGGCTGCCGCCTGTAGTCCTGATGCTCCCTCCGTGTCGGATGCCAACACCCCCAAGGCTGAACCAGCACCCGCCGCCGCCCCTGGTAAGGCGTTGCGAATCGGGTATCAAAAGTCATCGACGATCCTGAACCTGCTGAAAAATAGAAGGCAGTTAGAGCAACGGTTTGGTGATAACTCGGTAGCTGTCACCTGGAACGAGTTTGTGGCGGGGCCCCAAATGCTGGAGGCCCTCAACGTCGGCAGTATTGACATTGCCTACACGGGGGAAACGCCCCCGGTGTTTGCCCAGGCGGCGGGGGCTCCCCTGCTTTACTTTGCCTTTGAGCCCAATGGCCCCCAGGCGGAGGCGATCCTGGTGCAGAAGGATTCCCCTATTAAAACCGTAGCCGATCTAAAGGGCAAAAAGGTGGCCCTGAATAAGGGCTCCAATGTCCATTACCTGCTGGTTAAGGCCCTGGAGGATGCCGGGTTGAAATACACCGACATTGAAACGGCCTTTCTGCCCCCTGGGGATGCGCGACCGGCCTTTGAGCAAAAGGCAGTGGATGCCTGGGTAATCTGGGATCCTTTCCAGGCGGCGGCGGAGCAACAATTGGGGGCGCGGACATTGCGGGATGGCCAGGGGCTGGTGGCTAATCGAGGCTTCTTCCTGACCACCCAATCCTTTGCCGAGAGTCAGCCCGACACCCTCAAGGTGGTTTTAGAGGAACTGGAAAGCGTGAGTAATTGGGCCCAGGAGAATGCCCCCAGTGTGGCCAAGTTCCTTTCCCTGGCCCTGGGGATTCCGGAGGAGGTGCTGGTCCTATCGGAAAGTCGGCGGGGCTATGGTATCCAACTGCTCACAGAAGAGGTGGTGACCTATCAGCAGCAGGTGGCGGATGTGTTCTATGACCTGAAGCTGATCCCTAAGCAAATTGACGTCTCCACCGCCATTTGGAAGGGCTAGTCCTAACCTGACCTAGACCTTCAAACAAGTTTGACGCAGAGGGTAGTTGTCCAACATCTACGGGCTTAGCTTCTGACTCAAGTCCTCTGCGTCTTTCCTCTTCCCATTTCAACCCCTTCAACCTTTCTATGCCATGTCCCTGGACGTTCATTGGTTTATTCCCACCCACGGTGATGGTCGCTACCTGGGCACCGCCTACGGAGGCCGGGCTGTCACCCCCGAGTATCTGCGGCAGTTGGCCGGAGCGATTGATCAGCTGGGCTACACCGGGGCTCTCCTGCCCACCGGTAAATCCTGCGAAGACGCCTGGATCACCGCCGCCTCTCTGATCACCGTAACCCAGCGGATGAAATTTTTAGTGGCTATCCGACCCGGTATCAGCTCCCCAGGTATGGCCGCCCGCATGGCCGCCACCTTCGATCGCCTCTCCGGCGGTCGCCTATTGGTCAACGTGGTGACGGGGGGTGACACCGCTGAACTGGCGGGGGATGGGCTGCACCTGGCCAAGGACCAGCGCTACCAACTCACCGATGAGTTCCTCACCGTATGGCGGCGGGTAATGGCAGGAGAAACGGTGGACCTGGAGGGGGATTACCTCAGGGTCAGTGGGGCTAAACTGCTGTTCCCGCCGGTGCAGAGCCCCCATCCCCCCCTCTACTTTGGTGGCTCATCTCCCCTGGCCAAACAGGTGGCCGCCCGCCAGGCGGATCTGTACCTGACCTGGGGCGAGCCCCCGGCCCAGGTGGCGGAAAAAATTGCCGAGGTCCGTCACCTGGCGGCCCAGCAGGGCCGCACCCTGCGGTTTGGCATTCGACTCCATGGGATCGTGCGGGAAACCACCACCCAGGCCTGGGATGCGGCCAATGATCTGCTCCGCCACCTGGATGATGCCACCCTGGCGGCGGCACAACGGGCCCTCAGTCAAGCCGACTCGGAAGGGCAGCAGCGCATGCTAGCCCTGCACGGGGGCCGCCGCGATCGCCTGGAGGTCAGCCCCAACCTCTGGGCGGGGGTGGGCCTGGTGCGTGGGGGTGCGGGTACAGCCCTGGTGGGTGACCCTGACACCGTCGCGGCCCGCATGCAGGAATACATCGACCTGGGCGTCGATACCTTTATTTTCTCCGGCTATCCCCACCTGGAGGAAGCCTACCGGTTTGCCGAGTTGGTATTTCCAAAACTACCGCTGGAGAACCTGCCCAGGGCGGTGCCCAGCCGTTACCTCAGCCCCCTGGGGGAAATTATCGCCAACGAAAAAATACCTGCCAACGCCAGCTAACCCAGCCATTGGTAGAGTCCCAGATTGTTTATAGAGTTCAGGATTTTCGCTATGTCCCATCCCTTGAGAGGGTTGCCCCCCATTGTTCAGTCCACCCTACCGCTGAGTCGGGGGCGTCGTCGTTTTCTCCAGAGTGGCCTGTTGAGTATGGCGGCGGCCTTCGCCGTCGTCGCCCTGGGCAGTTGTGGCCAGACCACCGGCCAGGCTATCCAGCCCGATGTGATTCGGGTTGACTACGCCTATTACAACCCGGTCAGCCTGATCTTGAAGGATAAGGGCTGGCTAGAGGAGGACCTGGCCAAGGACAACATTAAGGTGGAATGGGTGCAAAGCCTGGGTAGTAACAAGGCCCTGGAACTGCTGAACAGCCGCAGCATTGACTTTGGATCGACGGCGGGGGCGGCGGCCCTGCTGGGTAAGGCCAACGGTAACCCCATTAAGGCCATCTATGTGTTCTCTAAACCCGAGTGGACGGCCTTGGTTACCCGACCGGATACGGGCATCACCAAGGTGGAGGACCTGAAGGGTAAAAAGGTGGCCGCTACCCGGGGTACGGATCCTTATATTTTTCTACTCCGGGCCCTTGACCAGGTGGGCCTATCTGAAAAGGACATTGAGTTGGTACAACTGCAGCACGCCGATGGTAGGGCCGCCCTGGAGCGGGGAGATGTGCAGGCCTGGGCCGGGCTCGACCCCCACATGGCTAAAACCGAACTGGAAAAGGGATCTAAATTATTCTTCCGTAACCCCGACTGGAATACCTACGGTGTTTTGAATGTGCGGGAGGAGTTTATCCAAACCTATCCTGGCTGGGCAGAGCGGGTCCTGCGGGTATACGAGAAGGCCCGCCAGTGGGCGCTGCAAAACCCTCAGGAGTTGCAGGGGATTTTAGCCAAGGAAGCCAAGTTGGATGCCACCATCGCGGCTAAGCAATTGGAACGTACCGATCTATCTAACTCAGTGATTGGCCCGGTGCAACAGCAAACCATTGTAGCTGCCGCTTCCGTCCTCAAGAAGAGCGGCGTAATTCCCGCCGATACCAATGTGGAGGCGGTAGTCAATTCCCTGATTGATCCGCAGTTTATTAAGAACCTCAAACCCTAGGCCCCCGCGGACGGCCCTCCCCTGGGGGGCCCCACCTGACTATCCTAAACAATTCGCTCTAGCCACCTATGACCTCCCTCAAGTCCAGTTCTGCTCCACCCCGATCGCCCCGGTTGCCCCGCCTCTCTGGGGACGGTTGGATTTCCCTGGCCACGGTGGCCGGGGTGCTAGCCCTCTGGTGGCTGGTCAGCCATGGTGGGTGGGTTAGCGATCTGTTTCTGCCCAAACCAGAGCAGGTGCTGCGCACCTTCTGGGAGATTCTCACCCAGGGCTATAAGGGGGTCTCCCTGCTGTCGCACCTGCGCGATAGTCTCTACCGGCTGGCGATCGCCCTGGTGTTGGCGGTAATCACCGCCATTCCCCTGGGCATGGCCTGTGGATCCTACCGGCCCCTGCGGGCGGTGTTTGAACCCTTGATTGAGTTCTACCGCCCCCTGCCCCCCCTGGCCTACTACACCCTACTGGTGATCTGGCTGGGCATTGAGGATGCCTCCAAAATTGCCCTGCTGTTTCTGGCGGCCTTTGCCCCCCTCTATATTGCCGCCGTAGCTGGGGTGCAGCGGGTACCCCGCGATCGCATCCTCGGTTCCCAATCCTTGGGGGCCGGTCGCTGGCAAATCTTTCGCCACGTCATCTTTCCCTCCGCCCTACCGGACCTATTCACCGGTTTGCGCACCGCCATTGGCTTTGCCTACACCACCCTGGTGGCGGCGGAGATGGTGGCGGCGGTGTCCGGCATTGGCTGGATGGTGTTAGATGCGAGCAAGTTTCTGCGCAGCGATGTGATCTTTGTCGGGGTGGTGATCATGGGGGGCATTGCCGTGGCCCTGGATGGCCTGCTGCGCTGGGTCATGGGGTCTCGCCTCACCTGGGTGGGGCGAGAGTAGGCCGGGGCTGGTTCGCCCCACCGTATTTGACTGTTAACTTAAGGATTGACGCTGATGTCTTTGATTAAACGACGCCATTTTGTCTATGGATTAGTCGGGCTGAGCTTGCCCATAGTGGCAGCCAGTTGCGGTACCTCAACGCCGACCTCCCAGGGGGGGGCTCCCAGCCCTGCGCCAGGGGCTACCTCGGCAGCGGCTCCCGCCACCCTGCGCATCGGCTACCAGGTGATTCCCAACGCTGAGTTGTTGGCTAAGGCCCTGGGGCTAACGGAAAAAGCCTTCCCCAACACCAAGGTGGTGTACACCAGCTTTGATTCCGGTCGGGATGTGAACACCGCCTTTGCCGCCAATGGTCTTGATCTGGGGCTAGCCGGTTCGGTGCCCGTCTCCGTGGGAATTTCCCGGGGCCTGCCCTACGAGGTTTACTTCATTCACGATGTGATTGGCGCCGCCGAAGCCCTGGCCGCCCGCCAGGGGGTTAGCAACGTGGCGGGTCTGGTGGGCAAGAAGGTGGCGACCCCCTTTGGCTCCACCACCCACTTCAGTCTGCTCGCCCTGCTGAAGCTGGAAAATGTCGATGCCACCCGGGTTACCCTGCTGGATCTCCAGCCCAAGGACCTGGTGGCCGCCTGGCAACGGGGCGACATTGATGCGGGCTATGTGTGGGAGCCCCACCTGAACAAGTTGACGGAAAACGGCGGTCAGGTGCTGGTCACCTCCGCCGATCTGGCGGAACGGGGGGTGTTAACCGCCGATGTGGGCCTGGTCAGTAAGGACTTTGCCCAGAAATATCCCGAGGCGCTGAAACAGTACGTGGCGGTTTTGGATGAGGCGGTGGCCTACTACCGTAAGGACCCGCAGGCGGCCTCTGAGGCCCTGGCCAAGGAACTTGGCCTTTCCCCCGAAGAGTCCCTGAAGGCGGCGGAGGGGATCATCTGGCTGACCTCCACTGAACAGGCGGATGGGAAGTACCTGGGTAAACCCGGTCAACCCGGTGACTTTGCCAAGGTGCTAAAAAGTTCGGCGGACTTTATGGTGGGCCAGAAGGCGATCGAGAAGGCCGCCGATCTCCCCAGCTTTGAACAGCACCTCCGCAATGATGTTTTGAAATCCTAGGAGCTCCGATGACCTCTCCATCTCAGACCTCTTCCCCAGGCTTAGGCCAAAACAGTTCGGCGGTGGGGGATGCCGTGGTCACCCTACGCCATGTTGATCTGCACTTTGGCCAGGGCCACCATAGGGTAGATGTGCTGCGCACCATCGACCTAGACCTGGCCCTGGGGGACTTTGTCTGCGTGTTGGGGTCATCGGGCTGTGGTAAAACCTCCCTGCTACGGGTGATCGCTGGCTACCAGGCGCCTACGGAGGGGGTGGTCTATGTGGATGGCCAGGTGCACAGCCGCCCCAACGCCCAAGTGGGGGTGGTGTTTCAACGGCCCAACCTGTTGCCCTGGCTTTCCATTGCTGACAATGTGGACTTTGGCCCCAAAATGCAGGGGGTCGCTCCGGGGGAGCGGCAGCACCGAATCGATCATTACCTCGAGCTGGTGGGCCTGACGGAGGCCAGGCGTCGCCTGCCCCACCAGCTGTCTGGGGGTATGCAACAACGGGCGGCGATCGCCCGTACCCTGGCCGCTAACCCCCGGGTGGTGCTGATGGATGAGCCCTTTGGGGCCCTCGACGCCCTCACCCGGGAAGCCATGCAGTTACACCTGCGCAATATCTGGCAGCAAACCCAGAAAACCATTTTCTTCATTACCCACGATGTGGAAGAAGCCCTAATTCTCGCCACCCGCATTGTGGTGATGCACGCCCGCCCAGGTCGGATTGTCGATCAGCTGGCCAATCCCTTCCGGGGATTTCTAGACCACCTCAGCCCCACGGAACTGCGCACCACCCCTGACTTTATCCGCCTGCGGCAGCAGTTAATCGCCAGTATCCACTCCTAGGGATCTGCCCACCCCCCTATTCCCCCATCCCCCATGACCTCCCCTCGCCTTACCCCCATCCCAAGTCGCTCCGCCCTTCGCCGTCCCTGGGCCATTCCCGCTGCCCTCCAGGGCTGGCTGATCCCCCTGCTGCTGGTGCTGCTGTGGGAGGGGTTGGTGCAGGGGGGCCTGGTCGCCCCTAACCTGCTGCCCGCCCCCACGACGGTGCTTTCCACCCTGGTGGGCCTGGCCATCACCGGGGAGTTGTTTGGCCACATCGCCATTACCGTCTATCGAGTCGCCCTTGGTTTTCTGATCGGCACCCTGGTGGCCACGGTGTTAGGGGCCTTAACGGGGTATTCTCGCCAGGCCTATGGTTACCTCGACCCCCTGCTGCAGGCTCTGCGTAACATTCCCTCCATTGCCTGGGTGCCCCTGTTTATTTTGTGGTTGGGGATCTATGAGAGCTCCAAGATCACCCTGATTGCCACGGGGGTTTTCTTCCCGGTGTACCTCAACCTGATGACCGGTATTCAGGGGCTAGATCGCAAACTGGTGGAGGTGGGTAGGGTGTACCGGCTCAGCCAGCTTGAACTGATTCGGCGGGTGTTTTTCCCCGCCACCTTGCCCGCCTACCTGGTGGGTTTACGAAGTGGCTTGAGTTTGGGATGGATGTTTGTGGTGGCCGCCGAACTGATGGGGGCCAGCCGGGGGTTGGGCTATCTGCTGGTGGATGGCCAGACCACCGGTCGCCCAGCGATCATTATTGCCAGTATTTTGCTGTTTGCCCTGTTAGGTAAGCTCACCGACTCCGCCCTCTCCGCCCTCAGCCGCCGCCTGCTCTACTGGCAGGATGCCTACGCCACCCCCTAATGCCTTGCTCCCCCTAGGTTCCCTCTGCCACCATCCGCCCCTATGCTCTACATCGAGAACGTCCATAAAACCTTTGACAATGGCCTGGTCGCCCTGGAGGCCATCGATCTGGCCATCAAGCCGGGGGAGGTGGTGAGCCTGGTGGGCACCAGTGGCTGCGGCAAAAGTACCCTACTACGGATTTTAGCTGGCTTAGAGTTTCCCACCCTGGGGGCCGCTTTGATCGATGGGGAGGTGATCAGGGGGCCCCATCCTAAGGTCGGTCTGATTTTCCAGGAAGCCCGCCTGTTTCCCTGGTTAACGGTCACCGAGAATATCCAATTTGGCCTGCGGGGCCTGCCCCCGCTGGATCGGCAATGGCGCAGCGACGCTGTTCTTCAAAAGGTGCATTTGAGTCAATTCGCCCAGGCCCTACCGCGCCAGCTCTCCGGAGGGATGGCCCAGCGGGTTGCCATTGCCCGAGCCCTGGTTACCCAACCCCACATTCTGCTGCTGGATGAACCCTTTAGCGCCCTTGATGCCTTTACCCGTAGCCAGCTGCAGGATCACCTGCTGGAGATTTGGGCGGAGGACCGACCCACCCTACTGCTGGTCACCCACGATGTGGAGGAGGCCCTGGTGCTGAGCGATCGCATCATTGTGCTGAGACCCCACCCCGGTCGCATCCACCGGGAACTCACCCTCGATCTACCCCGCCCCCGTCGTCGCAGCAGTCTAGAGTTTCAACAGTGGAAGGAAACCCTGATCAGGGAACTGGATCTCTCCCCTGAGTTGGATCTGATCCAACTCTAGCCCTCCACCTTTGAGCCCACCCACCGCCTTCGACCTGTTTACCCCCTACCCTGTAAGCCCTATGACCCAGATTGTTGCCATTGCCGGTAGTCCCTCCCACCCCTCGCGGTCCTACGCCGTGCTGGAATCAGCCCGGGAGGTTTTAGCCCGCCAGGGCATTCCCCTGACCCTAATCCAGGTCCGGGATTTACCCGCCGAAGCCCTGGTCTACGGCCAATTTGACCACCCCGCCATTGTTACCGCCGCCGCCCAGGTGACGGCGGCCCAGGCGGTGATCATTTCCACCCCCATCTACAAGGCGGCCTACACCGGTCTGCTCAAGACCTTCCTGGACCTGCTGCCCCAAAAGGCCCTGGTGAATAAGCCAATTTTACCCATCGCCACCGGGGGGACCCTGGCCCACCTGCTGGCGATCGACTACGCCCTCAACCCCGTGTTGGGGGTGCTGGGGGCCACCCAAATTCGACCAGGGCTCTACCTGGTGGATAGCCAATTCCAACGACGGGCCGATCAGGGGGTCGAGTTTCTTGACCCCGATCTGGAGGACCGTTTTGCCACCGCCCTGGCGGGCCTGGTGGCCGCCCTTCCCCTAACCCTTCCTGGTTCCTGATCCTTAACCCAGTTTCTCGATGACCTCTCCCTTGTCTATCCCTAGGCCGCGGCTGCGACTGCCCTGGGAGCGCCTGATTCCCTGGTTGGTGCCCCTCACCCTACTCATCCTTTGGCAACTCCTGGCCCAGGGGGGTTGGCTGAATAGCCGGGTCTTGCCAGCCCCCACCGATGTACTGAGAGCCGCCCTACGGCTGACGGTCAGTGGTGAACTACTGCGGCACCTGGGCATCAGCACCTGGCGAGCGACGGTGGGCTTTTTGATCGGCGGTGGCTTGGGGCTTTTCTTTGGGGTGTTGAATGGGGTATTTCGACCGGCGGAGCTGCTGGCGGATAGTTCCATTCAAATGATCCGCAACATTCCCCACCTGGCCATGATTCCCCTGGTGATTCTCTGGTTTGGCATTGGCGATCAGGCCCGGATTTTTCTGGTGGCTCTGGGGGTATTGTTCCCCATCTATGTGAATACCTTCTACGGGATTCGGGCCATCGATCCTGGCCTGATTGAGATGGGTCAGGTTTACGGCCTCAGCCCCCGCCAGCTCTTCTTCCAAATCATTTTGCCCGGTTCCCTGCCCAGCGTTCTGGTAGGCCTGCGCTACGCCCTGGGGATTATGTGGCTCACCCTGATCGTGGCGGAAACCATTGCCGCCGGTTCCGGCATTGGCTACATGGCCATGAATGCCCGGGAGTTCATGCAAACCGATGTGGTGGTGCTGGCCATTTTACTCTACGCCCTACTGGGTAAATTGGCGGACTCCGCCGTTCGCTGGCTAGAAGGTCTTTGGATCCCCTGGCACCCCAGTCAAAATCTTTCCTAACCCTTACCCACCCCTGCGCCATGAGCCCCACCAAAACCTCTCCCGCCCCAGTTGCCGCCGCCGGCAGCCATATTCGCATCCACAACCTGAGCAAGGTGTTTGATCAGAGGCCCGTCCTTCAGAACCTGACTCTGGAAATTGGCCCAGGGGAATTTGTGGCGGTGGTGGGTAAAAGTGGCTGCGGCAAGAGCACCTTGCTGCGCCTGCTGGCTGGGCTGGAAACCCCCTGCCAGGGAGATATTCGTTTAAATGGCTACCCCCTGCGGGGAATTAACAGTCTAGCCCGGGTGATGTTTCAAGACCCCCGTTTACTGCCCTGGCGCAATGTTTTACAGAATGTGGCCCTGGGCCTGGATCAGGCGGGGCGATCGCGCAGCCACTGGGCCCTCCAGCAGGTCGGCCTAGACCATCGAGCCCGGGACTGGCCCACCATTCTCTCCGGTGGCCAAAAGCAGCGGGTGGCCCTGGCCCGCGCCCTGGTCACCCAGCCTCGCCTGCTGCTGTTGGATGAGCCCCTGGGGGCACTGGATGCCCTCACCCGCCTGGAGATGCAACGGTTAATTGAGCAACTCTGGCAAGAACAGCGGTTTACCAGCCTGCTGGTCACCCACGATGTGGAGGAGGCGGTCACCCTCGCTGATCGGGTGCTGGTGATTCGTCAGGGCACCATCGACCTGGATGTTTCCATCAACCTGCCCCGCCCCCGGGATCTGAGCCAAACCGAATTGGCGGTACTCAAGCAACGGATTCTGCAACGGATTCTCAGCCCCTAGAACGACCTGGCCTGGGTGAGGCGACGGGATTTAGTAGGCAGAATTCAGAAGCCAGTAATCAGGAGACGCGGATCTATTGACCCGGTGGGCTATGCAAGTTCCCTTTAGCCCCTCATCTCCCTCATCCTCTCTTTACCTTAAGCCCATGACCACCTACAGATACCCTTTGCAACCAAACCCCAACCCGTCGGGCCGGTCCATCAACTCTAGCCGTAACCTGTTGTGGGTGGTGCTGGTTAACCTGGCGCTGCTAACCGCCACGATGGGGCTGATGGCAATCCAAGTGGACCCCACGACTTTGTCGCAGAACCTCCAGCCTCCTATATCGGTGGCGAGAGGGTTAAGCTTGGATTAGCGACTGTGCAATTGCTCCTCCAGCCAGGCTTGGTCCGCCGCCGCCGGGGCAGGGGGGGGCAGGGGGGCTTGATAATCTATCCGAAGGCAGTACCCACTACGTTCATAAATGCCGTTTACCAGGGGCTGCAAATCAACCCGCACCTCTTCATTGGCGGTTTTCAACGGTAGCGGAAACGGAGGAATCGGTTCCCGTAGGGTAAATTCGTACAGATCGGCCCGAGGCCGCTCCTCTGAACGACTGACCAAAATCCGATAGAGAGCCGTTGATGTCCTATCCCGGGCTACGGGGTGCATCGCCATGGGGTCATAGGCCCGCAATAGATCAATTTCCACCAGGTGGGACGCACTGCCTAAGATCCTTTGGCGCTTGGCGTTATAGATGCGGCGTCCTTCCCCCTGGCGCTTATTGGTGGGTGACAGTAGCTCAACCACCGTAATCACCGCATCACTCCCAGCCTCTCGAATCTCTAGATACCGCTCCTTGACCTCCAGCGGCATGGGCAAAATCACCGACTGGGGCCGCACCGTAGTGGCCACCCCAGGGACAGGAGTCTCTGGTTGAGCCTGGGCAGATGCCCCTGGAGTGGACAATACCACCGCATCGGGAATCCCCACCAATAGCTCTTCATCGGCGCTATCCCGATAGGTGCGAGTCTCAACGGCTATATAGTATCGGGGCAGCAGGCTGGGGGCCAGGGCATCGGCGATCGCCACAATTAAGCGGCTGTGAAACTCCGGCCAAAACGTAGCTTGTTCTAGGTAAGGATCCATACCTGGAAAGGGGGATGCCATCGCTGAACCTGTCATAGGGCTAGGTTAATTGTAGCGGGCTCCTCCAGACCGCCCCTTCCCATCCCCCAGCAATCCCGGCTGGGCCCTAGCCACCGCCATGGAGGCAGAGGGGTGGCAGACCACCTAACCAGCCCTGGGTTTAACCCATCGGCAGCGATACGGTTGATGGACTGGAATCAAAAACATCTTAGATCGTGTTGAATTTCGAGTCCAGTCGTGTCATAGTATGGTGATACACCGGTAAACCGGTCAAGTTTTCGGTGTATGCAATGGATGGCGATATTTCCTTTTGCCCTCTTCCCTACCGAGTTGGGTGCTGAGGATAGAAACCCAGGATTGGGTGCTGCCGCCAACCCTCCTTGATACCCCTGGTGAGAGTGCTATGACATCCCCCCCTATTCACCTGAGATTACGACTCTACGGTTCTTCCCAGCTCTCCTTACCCTCCCTGGTGGCGGAGCTGGCGGATAGCTGTCGAGTGGCTGTCCAATCGGTTTCCCAGGCAAATCGGGTGGCGGGCTTTGCCCTACGCCAGCTCACCTGGACGGATAGCCTAGATGTGGAGTTATCAGGGCCAGTCAATGCGGTGCAGTGCTGGCTGCGCCAATTGGAGGGCCATTCCATCATCATTCAGGGTAAGGGCCATTGCCATGGCGATGGTTGGCACTACTAACCCCCTGGCCCCTGCATCAAACCTGTTCTCAACGCTGTTGTTCTCTCCTGCTACCATGATCTCCTCTCCCCTGGTTATTGCGGCCCCCACCCTGGGGGCCTCTCCCGCCGCCGCCGGGCCTGCTGCGCAGCGGCTGCCCCAATCTCCTCGCCGCCTGCCCCGACGGTGGAGCTATGGGCGGGGCTACGCCGTCATCGCCGTGCTGGCCCCCATTGTTCTGGGTAGCCTGCTGCTGGTTTTTCTCCATCACCACCTCAAGTTAGCCCTAATCTCTATCCGCCTACAGCTCAAAAACATGGCCGTAGCCCGGCTTAACGGAGCGGACTCAGGACTTTGACCTGAGCGAGGTTTGGCCCAGCCCTCCTCCGGGCCCGTAAGGCAGTCTTGTGAAGCTTTTCCATGCCGCTGCGCAGGTCTCCCCCTGCCAACCTCAGAGGGGTACAAACCTGAAGGTTTTCCCCCGAGAGCATCCCAATTTTGTAAGTTTGCCCTCATCCCCTAACCCCTTCTCCCCAAAAGGGGGAGAAGGGGAACCGGATTCAAAGTCCCTCTCCCGCTCTGGGAGAGGGATTTAGGGTGAGGGCTACAGCGCCCTTTCCCCCTGATTCCCTCTTGAGATCTAACCATGACCCATCGTTTTGAGACTCTGCAGGTCCATGCTGGCCAGGAACCGGCTCCGGGTACCAATGCCCGGGCGGTACCGATTTACCAGACCACCTCCTACCTGTTTAATGATGCCGACCATGGGGCGCGACTGTTTGCCCTGCAGGAATTTGGCAACATCTACACCCGCATCATGAACCCCACCACCGATGTGTTTGAGAAACGCATCGCGGCTCTGGAGGGGGGGGCGGCGGCCCTGGCCACCGCCAGCGGTCAGGCGGCCCAGTTTTTGGCCCTTACTACCCTGGCCCAGGCGGGGGATAACATTGTCTCCACCAGCTATCTCTACGGTGGCACCTACAACCAGTTCAAGGTGTCCCTACCCCGGCTGGGAATTGGGGTGAAGTTTGTCGAGGGGGATGACCCCGAGGCCTTTCGGCAGGCCATCGATGACCACACCAAGGCGATCTACGTCGAAAGCATCGGCAATCCCCAGTTTAATGTGCCAGACTTTGCCGCCCTGGCCCAGGTCGCCCACGACCATGGCATTCCCCTGGTGGTGGATAACACCTTTGGGGCGGCGGGCTACCTGGTTAGACCGATTGACCATGGGGCGGATATCGTGGTGCAGTCGGCTACCAAGTGGATTGGCGGCCATGGCACGGCGATCGGGGGGGTGATTGTGGACTCCGGCCGGTTTGACTGGCGCAATGGTAAGTTTCCCCTATTTACCGAACCCGCCGACGGCTACCATGGGTTGAATTTTTCTGAGGTTTTTGGCCCCGAGGGCCCCTTTGGGAATATCGCCTTTATTATCCGAGCCCGGGTAGAAGGGCTGCGAGACTTCGGCCCGGCCCTCAGCCCCTTCAACGCCTTTTTACTATTGCAAGGTTTGGAAACCCTCTCCCTGCGCATCGATCGCCATACCAGCAATGCCCTGGCCCTGGCCCAATGGTTACAGCAGCAACCCCAGGTGGCCTGGGTTAACTACCTGGGGCTGGCTGACCATCCCTACCACCAGCGGGCCACCCAGTATCTGCACCACGGCTTTGGCTGCGTCCTCAACTTTGGGGTCCATGGCGGCTTAGAGGCCGGTCGCCAGTTTATTGACCGGGTGAAGCTGGCCAGCCACCTGGCCAATGTGGGGGATGCTAAAACCCTGGTGATTCACCCCGCCTCCACCACCCACCAGCAACTGACGGAGACCGAGCAGCGATCGGCGGGGGTAACCCCCGACCTGGTGCGGGTATCGGTGGGCATTGAGCACATCGAGGATATCCAGGAGGATTTTGCCCAGGCGTTGCAGGGGCTTTCCTGACCCTGGCTGCCCCTTACTGGCCATCAACGGCTTGACTCCGTGTCCTACCTTCATCTGGTTTCCCCTCTGACTCGGGTGTATACCCTGCCCGCCCCCCTGGATCTGGAGTTGGGGGGTACCCTACCCCAGGCGCAGGTGGCCTACCGCACCTGGGGACAACTTAACCCCAGGGGCAATAACGCCGTGCTGGTGTGCCACGCCCTCACCGGTACCGCCGATCTGGATGACTGGTGGCAGCCCCTGTTGGGGGTGGGCCGGAGCCTTGACCCCAGTCGGGACTTTATCATCTGTAGCAATATTCTGGGCAGTTGCTATGGCACCACGGGCCCCACCAGCCCTAATCCGGCCACCGGTCAACCCTATGGGCCAGAGTTTCCGCCGATTACGGTGCGGGATATGGTGCGAGCCCAGGCCAAACTGCTGACCGGCTTGGGGGTAGGGTCTCTGCGGTTGGTGATTGGGGGCTCTCTCGGGGGTATGCAAGCCCTGGAATGGGGCTGCCAGTATTCTGATTGGGTGGAGAGTCTGGTGGTGATTGCGGCGCCGGGCCGCCATTCGGCCTGGTGTATTGGCCTTAGTGAAGCTCAGCGCCAGGCCATCTACACCGATCCCCAGTGGCAGGGTGGATACTACTCAGCGGATGCTCCGCCGGTGCAGGGGCTGGCGGTGGCTCGCATGGTTGCCATGAGCACCTATCGCTCCTGGACTAGTTTTCAGCAACGGTTTGCCCGTGCGTCGGTGGATCGGGGCCTGGACGGCCAGGACGATCGCACCCCCTCCCCCTACGCCATTACCGATTACCTCCAGTACCAGGGGGCCAAGCTGGTGAGTCGTTTCGATGCCAACAGCTACATTATCCTGACCCAGGCCATGGATTGCCATGATGTGGGTGGTGGCCAACCTAATTTGGGGTCCACGCCGGATCAGCGTTATCGCAGGGCCCTGGGCCAGATGACCCAACCTACCCTGGTGGTGGCGATCGCCACCGATATCCTCTATCCTCCGGTCGAACAGAAGGAGCTGGTGAGCTTAATTCCCAGGGCGGAATTAAGCTGGCTCCAGTCTGCCCACGGCCATGATGGCTTTCTGATTGACATGGAGGCCCTCAACCAGCAGGTGCTTGACTTTCGCCTGAAAATCAGGCCAGGGCCGTAAGGATGGGCACCCACCAAACACTGCTAACTAGAACGGCTATAGTAATCTGGAATGGGGGTAACAGCGCAAGGCAAAACATTTTATGGCTATAGAAGTGCGATCGGTTTTGGGGGAGGTGTTGAGGGGACTGTCTTATAATCAGATATCAGACTCCAACTTGGTGTCCCACCTATGACCGTAACTCCTCTTCCACGCAATGCCCTGCGCCTCATTTCCACGGTTGATTATCACCGCATGGCCGAGGCCGGCATTCTGGCGGCAGATGAGCAGGTCGAGCTACTTGCCGGACAAATCGTTCAAAAAATGCCCAAAGGCCCCGCTCACAGCGCCCTGTGTAAGCGCATGGAAAAACTACTGGAACCTAGGCTAGGAGATCGGGCTCTAGTACGACTCCAAGATCCTATCCAGCTCGACGCCTACTCAGAACCCGAGCCCGACATTGCGGTCGTTCACCCCAGCGAGAGCTTCTACGGCGATCATCATCCAATTCCCCGCGAAGTCTACCTGATCATCGAGGTTTCTGACACCACCCTTGAGCGCGACCTCGGCAGCAAAGCCGACCTCTACGCCACTGCGGGCATTGCTGACTACTGGGTATTGAACATCGCAGCGCAGCAACTCCATGTATTCCGAGATCCTGGCATAGATGGCTACCAACGCCAGCTGACTCTAAGAGCACAACAGCCCATTACCCCATTAGCCTTTCCCGACGGCACCCTGACCGTTCAGGAATGCTTCGGTACGTGATCAGTGCGATTCTCCGATGGAGAGGCTCCGCCAACGCTCATCGCCGATCGGGTTGCTGGCGAGCCCGGTGTCGCTGAGCTTTACCTAGATCCCGCCCCAACCCTTCACCGTGGCCGGGGCGGAAAAGAGCACGTACAAAACCCCGGTTCCCAGCAGGGTGACCACCAGGCTAAAGACAATCACCCAACGGCTGGTGGGCTCGTAACGGTTATATTCGATCGCCTCCAACACCGAAAAATAGTGCCAGGTGGACAGCAGCACCGTAACCAGACCACTACAGGCTAGCCCCAAGCCCAACAGCCAACCCTGCCCCGTGCCGGGCACCTCAGGGGAAACCAGGTAGCGCAACCGGGCAATCAACACCCCAAAGCCGATCAGGGCGATCGCCGTGCGCATCCAGGCCAGGTAGGTGCGTTCGTTGGCCAGATGATCGCGGGTGCGGGACCCCGATTTAGATTTGGCGGCGGTGGCGGTGACGTCGGCAGTGGTGACCGGGTCAAGCTGGTCAGCAGGGGGGAGAGCCATGGCGGAACGGGGAATAGGAGTTACTCTGGGGCGATCGCCAGGGAGACGCGATCTCCACCCACCGCCTGCATTTTGGTTAGCAATCGGGCCAACTGCTCGTAGGAGACTTGGCGATCGGCCTTCAGCAAGACCGCACCCTGCTGGTTTTGCCCCAGGTAGGTGGAGATGGCGCTGGTCAGTTGGGTCTCATCCACCACCTGGCTTTGCACACCAATCTGGCCATCAGTCCCAAGGGAAACCACCAACGGATCGGGAGCATCCAGGCTGACCCCCTCTCCATCGGTACTGGGCAGGGTAACATTCAAGGCCCGTTGCTGACTAGATAGGGTCATGGAAATAATGATGAAGAAGGTGAGGATGGTCATCAACACATCCATCATCGGCACCAGATTGATTTCTGGCACCTGGGAGGACTTTTGCTGGGTTTTAAAGTTCATAGTGACTGGGCAATAAACACACTTGCAAAACTCCAGCTACTCCGGCCTGGAAAGGGTTAGTCGGGGGTCTAATCGGGCCGGGGAGTGGTTTGAGGACAGGGATTGGTGCTGCCAGGGTTCGTACCAGACTTGCCGATAGATTAACTCCAGCTCCCCCCCGACAATGGCAAAGTATTCAAACTGTTTGGCCTGCAAACTCACCAGCACCCTAAAGATAGCCAGGGCAATCAGGGCCACCACCATGCCGCCAGCGGTGGTGGTCAGGGCTTCCCCAATCCCCGCTGCGGCTCGGGTGGTGTCCTCCATGGAGCCGCCCCCCCCGACGTTGAGGTTATTGAAGGTGGCAATCAACCCGGTCACCGTACCCAATAGACCCAGCAGGGGAGCGATACCAATGGCGCTCTCAAGCAGTTTGTCCCCCCGACGCATTTCAATAAACTCCCGATCTCCCGCCGTTTCCAGGGCCAGACGAAAGGATTCAGGGGTGGGAAACGTCAACCTCAGGGGGGCCAGCAAAAACCGACCAATCGGTAGGTTATCCGCCCGTCCAGCAATTTCCCTGGCCCGATCTAAATCGGAGTAGGCAGCCTCCAGCACATCGTGGACAATTTTACTTTCCTTACTGAGCAGTCGGTACCAAAACCAGGCCCGTTCTAAGGCCCGACCCAGAACGAATACTGAGAGAACCACCAGGGGAACCATCAACGGCCCCCCCTTGGCCACTTCGTGATAAACCGTTGTCATCGTTATTCCTGCCTTATTGCGGCACTTCCTTTAAGACCACCACCAGGGTGCTGGTGCCATCCACCGTGGGCACCAGATTGATATAAAGGGTAAGATCCTCCTTCTTAATCTGATAGATCTGACCACCGCCATAGCTATCGGGGTTATCGGAGGAACTGAACCCATTGTTGAAAAGATTGTTGCGGAAATAGACATCAAAAAAG
>Ga0208465_1000102_pt1 | contig 28436 bp, 36 predicted proteins | sample LakMenEpi31Aug10_FD_150749 | JGI IMG/M metagenome (GOLD analysis project Ga0208465, IMG submission 150749) | Freshwater microbial communities from Lake Mendota, WI - 31AUG2010 deep hole epilimnion (SPAdes) | ecosystem: Environmental > Aquatic > Freshwater > Lake > Epilimnion/Euphotic zone ...
CCCTGGAGGGCGGCGATGCCTTCATCGGCCTGATTCATTCGCCGCCGCCCCTCGAAGGTAAAGGGCCGGGTCACCACCCCGACCGTCAAGGCTCCTGCCTCCTTAGCCACCTCCGCTACGATGGGGGCAGCCCCGGTGCCGGTGCCGCCGCCCATACCAGCGGTGATAAAGACCAGGTCAGACCCGTCCAGGGCCGCGGCAATTTCGTCACGAGATTCTTCGGCGGCCTTTTGGCCAATGGCAGGGTTGCCGCCCGCCCCTAACCCCCGGGTGAGTTTCTGACCAATGTGGAGCACGTTTGGGATGCCCGCATTATCTAAGGCCTGGGAGTCCGTATTGACGGACCAAAACTCAATCCCCGCCAGACCGCTGTGGATCATCCGGTTAACGGCATTACAGCCACCCCCGCCGACCCCGATCACCTTGATGCGAGCAACACTATCGGGAACAGAGGGACTGTGGTTCAGCGTGTCTGCGGACATGGGCTTGGTACCGTTAGATTGACTGTGGTTGATTCCAGTAAGGCTAAAGGGATTGGGAGAGGCAGGGAGATGGCTCATAAACGCTGTCGACCGGGAAAAGTCGAGGAGGCTAGGGGTAGCGTAGCCAGAATCAGACTAAAAGAGTTCCAACTGGTTCTCCATCCGGTCGATCCGCGAGATCGAGGGATTGGACTCAACGCCGCCACCTCGATTAGGATGCTTTGCTGACGTGGAATACTCTAGAAGTCTCTGGCTGATTTCAAACAACTATAGAGTACTTCATCGAGAAAGGAACGCATCAGGTAAAAAAACTGAAAATCTTAAAGCCTGATTTATATAGGACAGGGGAGACTGACTAAGGTAAAAACTGATCAGGTTTTCTGGCCCATTGGTTGAACCAGAGCTAGGGCTGTAGGGCTTATTCTTGGCTATTCTCCCCGAGGTCGCTCTCTGGGACAGAGGCTTTGTTCAGGGTGATGGCGGGTTGGCTGGGCTTACTCAAGTCAATGTAGGCGACCTCGGAGGACTGCATGTGATTGGGCAGGTTGCGCATTTTATCAAGGGTGGCAAGCTGCTGCTCCAGTTCAGGGGAATAGGGCCCGAGGTGGACTTTGCCCAGGTCAGTGGCCAATACCAGGTTACTGGGATCACTCCAGTCAATGGATTGAACCGCCACTGGACTGTGGTGAATAGTGGCATAGACCTGGGGCCAATAGCGTTGGAATTGGGGCTGTAGACCGCGGACCTGTAACCCAGGCAGTTGCTTAGCGGTGGGAGCCAGCCCAAAGCTGGTGAGGGGCATCCAAGCGCCCTGGGCATCAATCAGGCCAGCCGGTTTTCCCTCCCCAGGCTGGTCCGGTAGCACCACCGCCACGGGTACCCGCTCCTGAACAGTGACCTTCAGCCCGGGGGGAAGTAGTTGGCGATCAACCTCCACGACTAGCAGGGGAGCCCGTTGACGTAGCTGCTCAGCAATGACCTCGGGCTGAACCTCCAGTAAGGATTTGGGATAATTCAGGGGCACCAGATCCTGCAGTAGGGTATTGCTGAGCAGCTGATTTCCCCTCACCTGAATTTGGCGCGGGCTCCGCACCACCCAAATCGGGCGGCTAATTGCCCAGAGGGTCAGGCCAGTTAGCCCGGCCAGGGCCAGCAGCCGCCAAAAACTTTGGCCCAGGTGGAGACGGCGCTGTCGCTTAAGCACCTGACGACGTTTCACTAATTGCTGACGAGAAACCGAACCAAGGTCTGCCATGGCCAGAAACCAAATCAAGGATTAGGGTTGGGCTGATTTTAACGCCTCCAGCAATTGCTGCAACACCTTTTGCCAACGTTGGGCCAGGTCAACATCGGTAAAGGGAATGACTGACCTGGCGCCCTGACCGGTGGTCAACACCAGGGCAACTGCCCCTCTCCTGGGCAAGTCTTGGCCGGGGAGCACCCTGACTCCCCCCACCTCCAGATCCATGGTGGTGACCTCGGTGAGGCAGAGGCTACTAGTATCTACGGGCCCCTGACGGGTGGGGCGACCCCAGGTCAGGAGGCTACCGGTCTGGCCCAAGACAGATCGGATGTCATACTTGCTGCGCTCAAAGTCAATGGCCCAGGCTTGGTAGGCTTGAACCTTTTGATATTCATCCCAGCCGGCCCAGGCCAGGCCGATAAAGACCGCCAGCAGGGGGAGCCAGAGTAAGCCTCGTTCCATGGGGGTTCGCTGAAGGAGGGATAGGGTTGACCAGAATGCTTAGGTAGGGGTGGCTTGGGGCAAGTGAGAGCCGGATAGGCGATCTGACTCGCATTCGTCAGTCTAGGGCTACAACCCCTTACCAGTATAAAGAATTACCCATATTGTAAAGTCTTGCAACAAGGGAGGGGTAAGGCCCGGCCACCGTGGAAAAGTAGGCCTAGCCTGTACCACCTTCGGGTCGGTACTGTAGGGTTAATATACTGTTTTAGTTTCTGGAGGTTTGACCATGGCTTTGTTACCGATTTTAGCGGTTGTTCCCACCACCCTAAGCTGGAGTCCCAAGGTGGCGGCGGTGATGATTGTTTGTAATATTCTGGCGATCGCCTTTGGCAAATTCACCATTAAGTACCCCAACGCTGGCCCCGCCATGCCCTCCCCCAACCTATTTGGGGGGTTTGGCTTGCCGGCGGTGCTGGGTACCGCTAGCCTGGGCCACCTGCTGGGGGCCGGGGTAATCCTGGGGCTCGCGAACCTGGGGGCCCTGTAGGTCCAACCGTTCTAGTTGATCAGCTTAGACGCGGTTTAGCCTATAGATTCCGTAAAAAAACCTGGCCATAACTGATCAGCTATGGCCAGGGTCCTTTAGGTTAGGGATAGGATCGCCTAATTTGCGCCACCGCCCGCTAGCTTTCCGCTCCAATCAGCTCCCGACGGTGTTCGGCTTGAATGGTGACCTTGCCGCTTTCATCCACATCGACGGTGGCCGTATCCCCATCCACCAGGCGACCGGAGAGGATTTCCTCCGCCAGGGTATCCTCCAATAGGCGCATGATCGCCCGCCGTAGGGGACGGGCCCCGTAGCTGGGGTTATAGCCTTCCTCCACCAACCGCTCCTTGAAGCGATCGGTGACCTGTAGATGGATATGTTTCTCGGTCAGGCGGGCAAAGACTTCCTTGAGGAGGATTTCGGCAATTTCCTTGACTTCGTCCTTGGTGAGCTGGCGGAAGACAATAATTTCATCCAGACGGTTGAGAAACTCAGGCCGGAAGTATTGCTTCAACTCTTCGTTGACCAGGGAGCGAATCCGGTTGTATTGGGATTCGGCCTGGTCCTGCTCAAACTCAAAGCCCAGGCCGCCGCCGCCCTTCTCAATCACCTTAGAACCAATGTTGGAGGTCATGATCAGTAGGGTGTTCTTAAAGTCCACCGTGCGGCCCTTGGCATCGGTGAGGCGACCATCCTCCAGGATTTGCAGCAGCATGTTGAAGACATCGGGGTGGGCCTTCTCGATTTCATCGAAGAGCACCACGGTGTAGGGTCGCCGGCGCACCGCCTCGGTGAGCTGACCGCCCTCGTTATAGCCCACGTAGCCGGGGGGCGAGCCGATCAGTTTGGAGACGGTGTGCCGCTCCATAAACTCCGACATATCCAGCCGAATCATCGCCTCCTCTGAGCCAAAGAAGTAGGAGGCCAGGGACTTGGCCAACTCGGTTTTACCCACCCCGGTGGGACCGGAGAAGACAAAGCTGGCGATGGGGCGGTTGGGGTTTTTAAGGCCCACCCGAGCCCGACGAATCGCCCGGGAAATGGCTTTCACCGCCTCGTCCTGGCCCACCAGCCGCTGGTGCAGGGTATCCTCCATGTGCAGGAGTTTCTCGGACTCAGATTCGGTGAGTTTGTTGACGGGCACGCCGGTCCAGGAGGCGACGATGTGGGCGATGTCTTCTTCGCCCACCACCGGTGATTCTTCCCCTTCGGATTCGTCGGCAGTTTTATTTTGGGCGATCGCTCGGATTTCCGCCTTAATTTCCATTTCCCGATCGCGCAGTTCTCCAGCCTTGTCAAAGTCCTGGGAACGGACCGCATTGTCCTTATCCTTGAGCACCTGCCGCAGCTCCCGGTCCAGCTCCTTAGCGGCGGGGGGCAACTGGGAGTTGATCAGGCGCACCCGGGAGCCAGCCTCGTCGACCAGGTCGATGGCCTTGTCCGGCAGGTAACGATCGGAGATGTAGCGATCGGAGAGCTTGGCCGCCGCCTCCAGGGCTTCGTCAGCAATCTTCAGCTTGTGGTGCTGTTCGTAGCGATCGCGCAGACCGTGGAGAATCTCAATGGTTTCATCAACGCTGGGTTCCCCTACCATCACTGGCTGGAAGCGCCGCTCCAGGGCCGCATCCCGCTCAATGTGCTTGCGATATTCGTCCAGGGTGGTGGCGCCAATGCACTGCAGCTCACCCCGAGCCAGGGCCGGCTTCAGGATGTTTGCCGCATCGATCGCCCCTTCGGCGGCCCCAGCCCCGATCAGGGTGTGGACCTCATCGATCACCAGGATGACGTTGCCAGCGGAGCGAATTTCATCCATGATTTTCTTCAGCCGTTCCTCAAACTCACCCCGGTACTTGGTGCCCGCCACCAGTAGACCAATGTCTAGGGTGACTACCCGCCGATCTTCTAAAATGTCGGGCACATCGCCATTGCCAATGCGTTGGGCCAGTCCTTCGGCGATGGCGGTCTTACCCACCCCCGGTTCCCCGATTAGCACTGGGTTATTTTTGGTGCGACGACCGAGGATTTGAATCACCCGCTCAATTTCTTTTTGCCGACCCACCACCGGATCCAACTTGCCTTCAGAGGCCATCTGGGTGAGGTTAGAGCCAAATTCGTCCAGGGTGGGGGTTTTAGTACGGCTCTGCCCACCGCCGGTGGACACTTCGGCGGTTTCTCCCAGCATCCGAATCACTTGGGTACGTACCTTCGAAAGATCTACCCCGAGGTTCTCCAGCACCCGGGCCGCTACCCCTTCGCCCTCGCGAATCAGACCCAGCAACAGGTGCTCAGTACCAATGTAGTTATGGCCTAACTGGCGCGCCTCCTCCAGGGAAAGCTCCAGCACCCGCTTAGCTCGGGGGGTGAAGGGAATTTCCACCGCCACAAAGCCCGATCCGCGACCGATAATCTTTTCCACCTCAATGCGAGCATCCTTGAGGTTGACCCCCATGGACTTCAACACCTTGGCGGCTACGCCGGTGCCTTCCCCAATCAACCCAAGGAGGATTTGCTCGGTGCCAACAAAGTTATGGCCAAGCCGCCGGGCTTCCTCCTGAGCCAGCATGATGACCTTGATAGCTTTTTCTGTGAAGCGTTCAAACATGATGGTAATAATCACCTGGTGCGTGCCGGATAGGGAAATTCTAACACAGGGAATTTTGTGGGTTGTGCCTAACTAAACAGTGGGATTTCCTCACCTCTAGTCAGGCTGGGGGCGGCCCTAGGGATCGGGGATCGGTCGCTCCGGTTCCCGTAGCTGCCATCCTTGCTGATCCAAACGATCCTTCGCCCGGGCTGCTCGCTGCTCCAGTAGGGCATGGAATGCCGGACTTTGCACGGATTGGTGCCAGAGAATCAGGGCGTCTTCGCCGTCGGCGTAGTAGCGCTGGCGCTGGCCCAGCACCTGAAAGCCCAACCTCTGGTAGAGCAAAATGGCCACCTGGTTAGAACAGCGCACCTCCAGGGTGGCCCGGTGTAAGCCCCGTTGGCGGGCATCCACCAATAACTGAATCAACAACCATTGCCCCAGCCCCCGTCGCTGGTAGGCGGGGTCCACCGCCAGTAGGGTCAGGTGGGCTTCCTCTAAAATTATCCAGTAACAGCCCAGGGCGATGACCCGATGGTAGGCGGGATTAGGGATGGTGAGTAGCCTCAGGCAACTGTTGGGGCTATCGATCTCCCGCCCGTAGGTGGAGGCTGACCAGAGACCCCCCAGCGATCGCTGGTCCAGATCCACCAGGTCAGGAATATCCTCGGAGGTCGGCTCCCGGTAGCAAATTTCAGCCATGGATCTGTGTTGCATCGGGCTCTTGATTGTACACTGTTGCCGTAGCTGTCAACGGCATCTCCGGTTGGATCGAGCCCGGCATCCAGTAGGATGGGCAATGAGCTCCGCGCCCGTTTAACCCGGCAGAAAATCATCAGGAACTTGTTATGGTCTCCACACTTACCACCGCCACCCTGGGTAGCACCCAGTACCTAGCTATCCGGGGAGAGGGATCGGAAGCCTCCCCCAACCAAAGCTTGCTGCCCCTGACCGCCACCGTGAATGCCGCCGATCACCTGGTGGTTGGTGGCTGTGACGTGGTGGATCTGGTGCAGCAGTTTGGCTCCCCCCTCTACATCCTGGATGACCATACCCTGCGTACTGCCTGCCAACAGTACCGCCGGGGTTTTGAGCGCCACTATCCGGGGCAGGCCCTGGTGCTCTATGCCTCTAAGGCCTGGAATTGTATGGCGGTTTGTGCAATCGTGGCCGCCGAGGGGCTGGGCATCGATGTGGTGTCGGGGGGGGAGTTGTTCACCGCCAGCGAGGCGGGGGTATCCCCTGAGGTGATTTATTTCCACGGTAATAATAAGTCCCTTGAGGAGCTGACCCTGGCCCAGTCGGTGGGCTGTCGGGTGGTGGTTGATAACTGGCTGGAGCTGCAAACCCTGGCCAGTCTGGCGACCGCTGATCAGCCTATCCCGGTGCTGTTGCGGATCACCCCAGGGATTGAGTGTCACACCCACGAGTACATTCGCACCGGTCACCTGGATAGTAAGTTTGGCTTTGATCCCGATCAAATGGAGTCGGTGTTTGAGTTTCTGGTGGATCATCCCCAGCTACAGACCTTGGGGGTCCACGCCCATATTGGTTCGCAGATTTTTGAGCTGAACCCCCATCAGGATCTGGGGGGGGTGATGGCCCAGTGGTTGGTGGCGGCTCAGCGCTATGGCCTTACCCTGACGGAGTTGGATGTGGGCGGTGGCCTGGGGATTCGCTACACTGAGGCGGACGATCCCCCCAGCATTGACACTTGGGTTAAAACCGTCTGTGACAGCGTGGTGGCCGCCTGCCAGGCTCAGCACATTCCCCTACCCCGCTTACTGTGCGAACCAGGGCGATCGCTGATTGGCCCGGCCTGCGTGACCGCCTATCGGGTGGGCAGCCAGAAGTCCATTCCGGGCCTACGCACCTATGTGGCGGTGGATGGCGGCATGTCCGATAATCCCCGACCGATTACCTATCAGTCTCTTTACCGTGCTCTGGTGGCCAACCGGATGTCGGCCCCCCTGGACCAGCGCCTTACCCTGGCGGGTAAACACTGTGAATCTGGGGATGTTTTGATTAAGGATGCCCCCCTACCTGCCCTGGTGGCCGATGACGTGATCGTGGTGGCCGCCACCGGTGCCTACAATTACAGTATGGCCTCCAATTACAACCGGGTGCCTCGACCCGCCGCCGTTCTGGTCAAAAACGGTGATGCGCAGTTGATTTTGCGGCGTGAAGGCCTGCGGGATCTCCTGCGGCAGGATTGCCTACCAGAAACCCTGAGTCTGAAGGGGAGCTCTTCTATCTGAGCTCATTCACCCCTAACTACGGCTTGAGCCACCGATCAAGGCTTTGCCAATCGCCCCGGCCCGACCCCAATCCCTCCTGACATGGCATGAACTACCTCTGGGAGCAATGGCTGATAAACCTGGATCAGGTCAGGTTGACGCTGCAGATCCTGGACATTGCCCTGGTGTTATTGCTCAGCTACGTGGTGTTGGTGGTGATCGGCGATCGCCGCACCCTCTGGATGGTACGGGGCTTGATCTTTCTGATGTTGGCCGCCGCCTCAAGTAAATACCTGGGGCTCGGGCTATTGGGGTTTGTGCTGGATAAGCTGGTGGTGGGGTCGGCGGTAGCCATGGCCTTTATGTTGCAAGGGGAGTTTCGGCGTCTCCTGGAACTGCTTGGCCAGGGACAACTGGTTGCACTACTGCGCCCCTCCCGCGTCACCCTACCCAAACCGGATAGTGTGATTGATGAAATTGTGGATGCGGTTAAGGAACTTTCCCAAAACCGCACCGGCGCTCTGTTAATCTTAGAAACCGATAAGCCCATTGATGACCGAGATTTTTCGGTGCCGGGGGTGCGGCTAAACGCCGAGGTCTCTAGGGAATTGATTCAAACCATCTTCCAAACCAGCACCCTACTCCACGATGGCGCCCTACTGATTCGAGGTGCCCGGGTGATTGCCGCGGGGGTGATTTTACCGATTTCAGAACGGATGGCCTCCCGCCAACTGGGCACCCGGCACCGGGCCGCCATGGGAATCACGGAGCGAGTTGAGGGCTGTGTCTGTGTAGTGGTCTCGGAGGAAACCGGTTCAATTTCCCTGGCCCAGGGCGGTATGCTAGATCGACCTTTGACCAGTAGCCGTCTGCGCAGTATTCTGCGAACTAAGTTTGCTAAGGCCAGCGATCGTGAACCGGTAGCTCCCCAGTTAAGAACCCTCGGGCGACAGCTGGGACACCGGTTAATAACCTCTTTGTCTCGTCTTCTGGGCCGTACCCCCTCCTCTCCTCCAAAGCAGAAATGACCCCCAAGCCTGTTGCTCGCCATAGCTTACCTGACGACTTAAAGCCCGATCACCTGCCCCAACATGTAGCGGTGATTATGGATGGTAACGGACGCTGGGCTAAGCGTCGGGGGTTACCCCGGATCATGGGCCATCGCCGTGGTGTGGATACCCTGAAAACCTTGCTACGCTGTTGTCGCGACTGGGGCATTGGTGCCCTCACCGCCTACGCCTTTTCCACCGAGAATTGGGGGCGTCCCATGGAGGAGGTGGATTTTCTGATGACTTTATTTGAGCGGGTTCTGCGCCAGGAACTGATGGAGATGATGGCGGAGAACGTTCGCATTCGTTTTGTAGGGGACTTAACCGCCCTACCCGCCTCCCTGCAGGCGGAAATTCAACTGGCGGTCAGTCAAACCCAGCACCATCAGGGGATTGACTTTACCGTAGCCACCAACTACGGTGGGCGGGAGGAAATTGTCCAGGCCTGTCGGGCCCTGGCGAGACAGGTGCAGGCGGGGGTATTGGCGCCCGAGGATATCACCCAAGCCCTGTTTAGTCAGCATCTCTACACCGCTAGCCTGCCCGATCCCGATCTGTTGATCCGCACCAGTGGTGAGATGCGGATTAGTAATTTCTTGCTGTGGCAACTGGCCTACGCTGAGATCTATGTCACCGATACCCTCTGGCCTGACTTTGATATTAGCGAGTTCCATCGCGCCCTGGCGGCCTACCAAAAGCGCGATCGCCGCTTCGGTAAGATTAAGGTTTAGGCGTTCAGGGGGGGTGGCCCCCGCAGCCCCCCTGAGGCCTTCCCGATCTTTAGTATTAATCCTGCTATTGGGGGCATCCATCTTTGCAGTAGAGTAGATTCCTGTGACATTTTTTCCATTGCCCCCCTGCCCTCTGTTCTTGTAACTCATAAGTTAGCTATGTCCAAGGTTCTTGTTTCCGACCCCATTGATCAGGTAGGCCTGGATATTCTGTCCCAGGTTGCCCAGGTGGACGTGAATACCGGTCTCTCCCCGGAAGCTCTGGTTGATATCATTGGCGATTACGATGCCCTGATGATTCGCTCTGGTACCCGGGTGACCAAGGCGGTGATTGAGGCGGCCCAGCACCTTAAAATCATTGGCCGGGCTGGGGTGGGGGTGGATAACGTGGATGTGCCCGAAGCCACCCGACGGGGCATTTTGGTGGTTAACTCTCCGGAGGGCAATACCATCGCCGCCGCCGAACATGCCCTGGCCATGATGATGGCCCTCTCCCGCTACATTCCCAGCGCCGATCGCTCCGTCAAGGCCGGCGAATGGCAACGTAGTGCCTTCACCGGGGTGGAGGTCTACAAGAAAACCTTAGGGGTTGTAGGCCTGGGCAAAATCGGTTCCCACGTAGCAACGGTGGGTCGAGCTATGGGCATGAAACTACTCGCCTACGATCCCTTCATTTCCACTGAGCGGGCGGAGCAGTTAGGTTGTCGCCTGGTGGATTTAGACCTACTGTTTCGGGAATCAGACTACATCACCCTGCACCTGCCCAAAACCCCAGAGACGACCCACCTGATTAATGCCCGTACCCTGGCGGTGATGAAACCCACGGTGCGGATTATTAACTGTGCCCGCGGCGGGATTATTGATGAAGCGGCCCTAGCTGAGGCCCTGCGGCAGGGCCAGATTGGCGGTGCCGCCCTGGATGTCTACGAAACCGAACCCCTGGGGGAATCAGAACTCCGCCAGCTAGATAAGAATGTGATTCTCACGCCCCACCTGGGGGCCTCAACGGAGGAGGCCCAGGTGAATGTGGCCATTGATGTGGCGGAGCAAATTCGAGATGTGCTGCTGGGTCTACCGGCCCGTTCCGCCGTCAATATCCCCGGGTTACGGCCGGAGGTGCTGCAACAGCTGCGACCCTACCTGCAGCTGGCGGAAACCCTGGGCAATCTGGTGGGCCAGTTAGCGGGGGGGCGAGTTCAGGAACTCACGGTCCGTTTACAGGGGGACATTGCTTCGGGAGACAGCCAGCCGATCATGATTGCCACCCTTAAGGGATTACTCTCCAACGCGCTGCAGGAACGGGTGAATTACGTGAATGCCGCTATTGAGGCTAAGGAACGGGGTATCCACGTAATTGAAACTCGAGACGCCAATATTCGGGACTATACCGGGTCACTGCGAATTTCCGCCAAGGGCAACCTGGGCGAACATGCGGTGACTGGCGTATTGCTAGGGGGCAGCGAAATTCGGGTAACCGATATTGATGACTTCCCCATTAACGTCCCCCCCACCCAGCATATGCTGTTTACCCTACACCGGGATATGCCCGGAATTATTGGTAAATTGGGTTCCCTGCTGGGTAGCTTCAATGTCAATATTGCCAGTATGCAGGTGGGCCGCAAAATTGTCCGCGGGGATGCGGTGATGGTGCTGAGCCTGGACGACCCGCTGCCGGAGGGGATTTTGGCAGAGATTACCAAGCTGGAAGGGATTCGGGACGCCTATACGGTTAACCTGTGACGGAGGATCTGGCTATGACCGCGGTAACACCCCACTGGTGGGAAGTCCAAATCCTCTGCGATCCAACCCTGGAGGAAACCGTATTTTGGCGGTTAGATAGCTTTGGCAGCCAGGGTACGGCTAGCCAGCAGCGAGGCACAGCCCGTCTGGTGCAAGCCTACTTTCCCCAACACCGGTTGGAGTTGTTGGACCTCTCTGCCCTGGCCCTGGGGATCAAACAAGACGCCCTCTGTAGTGATGTTCAGCCCCCCCAGGTGAGCTGGAGCCTGATTGACGAGGAGGATTGGTCCAGGAGCTGGAAGCAGCACTGGCAGCCTGAACCGGTTGGCGATCGCCTGTTGGTGACCCCCGCCTGGCTTGATCCCCCGGCCGATAACCAACGTCTGGTGTTACGCCTGGATCCAGGGGTTGCCTTTGGCACCGGGGCCCACCCCACCACCCAGCTTTGCCTGGAATCTTTGGAAATGCGTCTGGCGGACCATCCGGAGAGCGTTACCCTGGCGGATATTGGCTGTGGTTCGGGGATCCTCTCTATTGCGGCCCTCCTGCTGGGCGCCCATCGGGTCTACGCCGCGGATATTGATGATCTGGCGGTGGAGTCGGCCCGGTCTAATCGAGCTATCAACCAGCTCGATGAGGACCGGTTGGTGCTCATCCACGGAGGGTTAGAGGCCCTAACCAGCGTTGTAGATAGGCCCGTAGACGGGGTAGTCTGTAATATTCTGGCGGAGGTCATCCTGGATTTAATTCCCCAGTTAGATCGCCTCACCGGCCCCTCCTGCTGGGGTATTTTCAGCGGTATTTTAATCGACCAATCCAAGTTGGTGGCGGAAACCTTGGACCAGCACGGCTGGGTAGTGGCCACCCTGTGGCGTCGCCAGGAGTGGTGCTGTTTAAACGTGCGGCGATCGCCCACTTGAGATCCATGGCCCCTATTCATCTGTGGCTGCTGATAAAGCTCTTGCTCCTCTCCATCGTCCTCAGCCTGGGAATTAAGTACCTGGCTCCTCTCCTCGCCCCCGATCCCTCTCTCCCCCTGGTCATAGGGTTATTACTAGCCCCCAGTGGGATTATGGCGGTGCTGCTCGGGTCTCAACTCCGATCCTTGGACCTTCCCCCCCGTTAATGCCATGCGCACCGTCGAGAGCATTAATCAGAAAATCCGCCAGGGCCAGGTGGTGGTGCATACCGCCGAAACCTTTAAAGCCTTAGCCGTGGAACAGGGCATTGGGGCGGCGGCTAAGGCGGTGGATGTGGTGGTCACCGGTACCTTTGAACCGATGGAGTCCTCCGGCGCCATTCTTAACCTGGGGCACACCGATCCCCCCATCAAGCTGCTGCAGTGTTATCTAGATGGTGTGCCAGCCTACGCTGGGTTTGGTGCCGTTGACCTTTACCTGGGGGCAAGTCAACCCGCCCTGCTCAGTCGCGTTGGTGATCTCCTCGACGGGGATGACCCCAGGGAGTATGGCGGCGGCCATGTAATCGCCAATCTAATTGCGGGTCATAGCGTCCAGGTGCAGGCTACGGGTCACGTTACCGACTGTTACCCCAGGGCCGCCCTGGAAACCTCCATTACCCGTGATACCATCAACCAGTTTTATCTGTTTAACCCCCGCTGCCTCTATCAAAACTTTATTGTTGGGGTGAATGGTGGCGAACGTCCCCTGGCCACCTATCTCGGGCCCCTGCAACCCCACCTTGGTAATGCGGTCTACGCCAACCCTGGGGCCCTCTCTCCCCTGCTTAACGACCCTGACCTGGAGGCGATTGGCATTGGTACCCGGCTGTGGCTAGGGGGTGGAGTGGGCTACATTGCCTGGGAAGGGACTCAACATTTTCCCCTGCAACGTCGCCTGCCCAACCGTACCCCGATTGGCCCCGCCGCCACCGTTGCGGTGATTGGAGATGCTAAACAAATGCGGTCCCAGTGGGTCCGGGGCTGCTATTTCAAGGGTTATGGCCCCTCCCTAATGATTGGGGTGGCGGTACCTATCCCCATTCTTAACGAGACTATCGCCGCCCACTGTGCCGTCCAGGATCGGGACATTGTTGCCCCGATTATGGATTTCGCCATTCCCCGCCGGGTGCGTCCCACCTTTGGTCTGGTTAGCTACGCCCAACTCAAGTCTGGAACTATTACCATTGAGGGCCAAACCGTACGCACTGCCCCGTTGAGCAGTCTTTACCTGGCCCGTCAAGCCCAGACCGAACTCAAGCAGTGGCTTGAACGGGGCGAGTTTGAACTCACCAGTCCGGTGGCACCCCTACCCTCAGATCGTCCCTTTTTACCCCTGGATGCCCTGGGCAACTAGTCCTTACGGGGCAGGAATCAGGAGCCAGTACTCAGGAGCCAGGAGAAGTAGATAGCTGTATAGGGGTTCTCGGGCGAGACCAATCCGCCTGGGGGAGGTCGGTGACCCTAGGGACGGGAATTTTAACGAAAATAATAGACATCCTGGAACTAACGATGTACCATGGGAAATTGCCGTTGAAAAAGGATACTGAAGGTTACATACCGCTCAAGTCCTGGCAATGACTGTTTCAGTCCTAGCGGTGGTCTCTAAGGGATAGCTGCTGGTTTTGGGCTGTTAGAGGTCAATTTCTTTTGAATAGCAATCCCTACATGGGTTGGGCTCTAGGTTTAAAGTGCCAACTCTGGGCTCTTGGTAAGATTCAAAAGTTCATATTCTCCGCCTGAGACCTCGGTGGTGAGGGTGGAGAGTGTTTGTAGTGTGATCTAGGGAGATAGGACTGTGACAGTCGGTATTCTCGGCAAAAAGCTGGGCATGACCCAGATATTTGATCAGGCCGGTAACGCAGTGCCGGTTACGGTGGTTCAGGCTGGCCCCTGTGTGGTCACCCAGATTAAAACCCCTGACACCGATGGTTATGCAGCCATTCAGGTGGGGTTTGAGGAAACCACTGAGAAGGCCTTAAACCGGCCTAAGCTAGGTCACCTGGCTCGCTCAGGCAGTACTCCCCTGCGCTACCTGCAGGAATATCGGGTGGCGACCGCCTCGGATTACGAGTTGGGTCAAGCCATTACGGCGGAAAGCTTTAGTGTCGGCCAACTGGTGGATGTTAGCGGGAAAAGTATTGGTCGGGGTTTTGCCGGTTACCAAAAACGTCACAACTTTCGTCGGGGTCCCATGGCCCACGGGTCTAAGAACCACCGCCTGCCGGGCTCGACCGGAGCGGGTACTACCCCGGGCCGGGTTTACCCCGGTAAACGCATGGCTGGTCAATTAGGTAATAGCCAGGTGACCATCCGTAAGTTGGAGGTGGTCCGGGTGGACGGCGATCGCAACCTACTGCTGATTAAGGGCGCCGTACCGGGTAAACCGGGTGGTCTGTTGAGTGTGACCCCGGCCAAGTGGGTGAAGGGTTAGCCCTCCCCCTTGGACAAGTTGAGACTTTAGACAGAGAGCGTTTTAGGGATTAGGTCAAATGGTGGAGTTTGCCATTAAAAGTTGGGACGGTCAGGAGGGAGGGAGCGCCTCTCTGGACCTTAGGGTGGCTGACGAAGCCGTAGCAGCCCATATTGTCCATCGGGCGCTGGTGCGCCAGATGAGTAATGCTCGGCAGGGCACAGTGTCGACCAAAACCCGGGCAGAGGTGCGGGGCGGTGGCCGTAAGCCCTGGCGTCAGAAGGGCACCGGTAGGGCGCGGGCGGGTTCCAACCGCTCCCCGCTGTGGCGGGGTGGTGGGGTGACCTTTGGGCCCAAGCCTCGGGACTACAGTGTCAAGATGAACCGTAAGGAACGCCGTCTGGCCCTGCGCACCGCCCTGCTCAGTCGGGCGGAGGATATGGTGTTGGTGGAGGCCTTTGAGGATCGGTTTGAACGACCGAAAACCCGTGACTTTATCGATGCCCTAGGGCGTTGGGATGTTGACCTTAACGGTAAGGTGCTGGTGATCGTTGCCGAAAAACAGGAGCTGGTGTATCTCTCCGTCCGCAACATTGAAAACGTCAAGCTAATTACCGCCAATGGGCTGAATGTCTACGATCTGCTGGCGGCGGACCAATTGGTGATCACCTCGCCAGCCCTTGAACTGATTCAGGAGGTTTACAGTGACTAAGGCCCCGCTTCCGACCCTGGCGGATTTGATTCGCCGGCCCCTATTGACCGAAAAGGCTACCCTGCTGCTGGAAAACAACCAGTATGTTTTTGAGGTGGTGCCAGCGGCGAATAAGTTCCAGATCAAGGCGGCGATCGAAGAACTCTTTGATGTCAAGGTGGTAGCCGTCAACACCTATAACCCACCGCAGAAAAAGCGACGGGTAGGCCGATTTATTGGCCATCGCCCTCACTATAAGCGGGCGGTGGTGACCCTGGCGGCCGGTGATTCCATACCGCTGTTCCCCGATCTCTAGATCGATATTCCTACTATTTCTCCCCTTTGACTCTTTAGCCGTGTAGCCAGCCAGTATTAACATGGGCATCCGTTCTTATCGACCTTATACCCCGGGTACGCGCGAGCGAACCGTTTCTGAATTTGCGGAAATTACCCGCAGTGAACCAGAAAAGTCCCTGGTTCACTCTAAACACCGGGCCAAGGGCCGTAATAACCGCGGGGTCATCACCTGTCGTCACCGGGGTGGCGGCCACAAGCGGCTTTACCGGGAAATTGACTTCCGTCGCAATAAAATTGGGGTGGTGGCCAGGGTTGCTGCGGTGGAATACGACCCCAATCGTAATGCCCGCATCGCCCTGCTCCATTATGAAGATGGAGAAAAGCGCTACATTCTCTGTCCCGCTGGGTTAACCGTAGGTACCAAAGTGGTTTCAGGGGAAGAGGCGCCCCTAGAGGTGGGTAATGCCCTACCGCTCTACAAAATTCCCTTGGGGACTACGGTCCATAACATTGAAATGAAGCCGGGTAAGGGGGGGCAAATGGTCCGCACCGCTGGCTCCGGTGCCCAGGTGGTGGCTAAGGAAGGGGACTATGTCACCCTCAAGCTGCCCTCCACCGAAGTTCGTATGGTGCGGCGGGAATGCTACGCCACCATTGGCCAGGTGGGCAACGCTGATGTTCGTAACATCAGCCTGGGCAAGGCAGGACGCAAGCGTTGGCTAGGCCGTCGCCCAGAAGTGCGGGGCAGTGTTATGAACCCGGTGGATCACCCCCACGGAGGCGGTGAGGGTCGTGCCCCCATTGGCCGTTCCGGACCGGTCACCCCTTGGGGTAAACCCGCTCTGGGATACAAGACCCGCACGAAGAATAAGGATAGCGATAAGTACGTGGTGCGGCGCCGGCGACGGGTCTCGAAGCGGGGCCGTGGAGGACGCAATGCCTAAGAATTTCGATGTTTGGTGCATTGTTAACTGGTTTTGGAGGAGCTAGGTCACTATGGCACGTTCATTAAAGAAGGGCCCCTTTGTGGCCGATCATCTTATGAGTAAGATTGACGCCCTCAACACCAAGGGTGATAAGCAGGTGATTAAAACCTGGTCACGGGCATCCACTATCCTGCCCCAAATGATTGGTCACACCATTGCTGTCCACAATGGCCGTCAGCATGTTCCGGTTTATGTCACGGAACAAATGGTCGGGCATAAGTTGGGGGAATTTGCCCCCACCCGTACCTTCCGCGGCCATGCCAAGAGTGACAAGAAAGCGCGTCGTTAGGGATTAAGGAGGATCAGCATGGCTGTACGTAGCTCAGAACAGGTTAAGGCGGTGGCTCGCTCCGTCCGGATGTCACCCCGTAAGGTGCGGCGAGTGTTGGATCAAATTCGTGGTAAGAGCTATCGAGAAGCTTTAATTATTCTAGAGTTTATGCCCTACGCCGCCTGTCAGCCGGTAACCAAGGTGTTGCGGTCGGCGGTGGCCAATGCAGAGCATAACAATGGATTGAATCCTATCGATTTGGTAGTGAGTGAAGCCTATGCCGATGCTGGTACTGCCCTCAAGCGGTTCCGGCCGAGGGCCCAGGGGCGGGCCTATCAGATCCGTAAACCCACCTGCCACATCACCATCGCTGTGGCACCAACCTCCGATTAGAGTCGGTCTGGTCCGTAATCATCCTAATTCGTTAGTACTTTCCAGAGGATTTGTTCGTGGGACATAAGATTCATCCAACCGGTTTTCGCCTTGGCATTGTTCAAGATCACCGCTCTCGTTGGTTTGCCGAGGGCAGGCGGTATCCTGAACTACTGCAGGAGGATCACCAGATTCGCCAGTACGTGCGCAAGAACCTGAGTAATGCCGGTATTGCCGACATTCGCATTGAGCGCAAGGCAGACCAAATTGATCTGGAGGTGCGGACGGCTCGTCCGGGGGTAGTGGTTGGTCGCGGCGGAGCTGGCATTGAGTCCCTACGGGGTGGGCTCCAAAAAATGCTCAAGGATCCAAGTCGCCAGATCCGAGTAAACGTAGTGGAGGTCAACCGGGTCGATGCCGAGGCCGCCCTGGTCGCCGAGTATATCATTCAGCAATTAGAACGGCGGGTCTCTTTTCGTCGGGTGGTGCGTCAGGCTATTCAGCGGGCCCAGCGAGCTGGCATCGAAGGGATCAAGATTCAGGTTAGTGGTCGGTTGAATGGAGCAGAAATTGCTCGCACAGAGTGGACTCGAGAAGGGCGGGTGCCCCTCCACACCCTGCGAGCTGACGTTGACTATGCCTATACTACGGCCCAAACCACCTACGGCATCCTGGGTGTTAAGGTCTGGATCTTTAAGGGGGAAATTATTCCTGGTCAGGAAGAGCAAGCCCCAGCCCCTAGTGCCCAACCCAGACGGCGCCAACCCCGTCGCCGTCAGCAGTTTGAAGACCGCTCTAACGAAGCCTAACCGATTTTCCCAGTTGAACTTGACCTGTGAGTTGACGAGTGCCGATCCATGCTTAGTCCAAAACGAACTAAATTTCGCAAGCAGCATCGCGGGCGTATGCGCGGGATGGCCCACCGGGGCAGCGACATCAGCTTTGGTGATTTTGCCCTGCAGGCTACGGAGCCCTGTTGGCTAACGGCCCGTCAAATCGAGTCCGCCCGTCGCGCCATGACTCGCTATATCCGGCGGGGTGGCAAGATCTGGATTCGTGTCTTTCCTGATAAGCCCGTTACCCAGCGACCCGCAGAAACCCGGATGGGTTCTGGTAAAGGGAACCCTGAGTTTTGGGTGGCGGTGGTGAAGCCGGGCCGGATTGTTTTTGAAATCGCTGGGGTGCCTGAGGCTACGGCTCGAGAAGCGATGCGGCTGGCTGCCTTTAAGTTGCCGTTTAAGACCAAATTTATTGTTAAAGATAGTCAGGAGGCTTAGGGGTATGGCACTTCCTAAAATTGAGGCGGCCCGCAGCCTAAGTGATGACGAGTTACTGGAGGCGATTGTTGAAACTAAGCAGGAGCTCTTTCAACTGCGCTTCAAGCAAGCTACTCGTCAGCTCACCAAAGAGGTGCATCAGTTTAAGCATGCTCGCCATCGCTTGTCCCAATTGATGACCGTGCAGCGAGAACGGCAGTTAGCTGCTGAGACTGAAGGGGCAGAGGTTTCAGCGCCAGCTTCAGCAAAAGAATCAACGTTAGCCTAGGGAAGGAGGGTACTTGAAATGGCGGTTAAGGAACGAGTCGGATTGGTGGTCAGTAACAAGATGGATAAGACCGTTGTAGTGGCGGTGGAAAACCGGACTTCCCATCCTAAATACGGCAAGATTGTGGTGCGCACCAAGCGTTACAAAGCCCACGACGAAGATAATGCCTGCCAGGAGGGCGATCGCGTCAGAATTTTGGAAACCCGGCCCCTGAGCCGAACCAAACGTTGGATGGTGGCGGACATTGTTAACCGGGCGGCGGAGGCTTAGCAGGGAACCATGATTCAACAAGAGACCTACTTAAATGTGGCCGACAACAGCGGTGCCCGCAAGCTCATGTGTATTCGAGTATTGGGGGGAAATCGCCGCTATGCCGGCGTTGGTGATGTGATCGTCGCGGTGGTCAAGGACGCCCTGCCTAACATGGCGGTGAAAAAGTCCGATGTGGTCAAGGCGGTGGTGGTTCGTACCAAGAAGGGCTTACGGCGTTCTAGTGGCATGAGCATCCGTTTTGATGACAATGCCGCCGTGATTATCAACAATGACGGTAACCCTCGGGGGACCCGGGTGTTTGGCCCCGTGGCTCGGGAACTGCGTGATAAGAACTTCACGAAAATCGTATCTTTGGCACCGGAGGTACTGTAAATGGCAACATCGACGGCTAAGCGGCCCAGCCGCTACAAAATGCATGTTCGGAAAGGCGATGTAGTGCAAATCATTGCCGGACGAGACCGGGGCAAGGTGGGGGAAATCCTGGCGGTGAACCCCAAGAAGAGCCAGGTGGTGGTGAAGGGAGTCAATATCCGCACCAAGCACGTTAAACCTCAACAGGAAGGGGAATCGGGTCAGATCGTTACCCAGGAAGCCCCGGTTCATAGCTCCAACGTCATGCTCTATTCCGAAAAGCAAAAGGTAGCCAGCCGTATTTGCTACACCTTTACCGATGATGGTCGTAAGGTGCGTATGCTCAAGAAAACTGGCGAAATCATTGATTAATTTCCCAATCTATTTCCCTATTCCTGACCCAGCCCAGGAAACCTAGAAACCATGACAGATCAACTCAAGACCCTTTACAAAGATACGGTGGTACCCAAACTGATTGATCAGTTTAAGTACACCAATATTCATCAGGTACCCAAGGTGGTTAAGGTCACCGTTAACCGTGGCCTGGGGGAAGCGTCCCAAAATGCCAAGGCCCTGGAATCCTCCCTCAACGAGTTAGCCCTGGTCACCGGTCAGCGCCCGGTGGTGACTCGAGCCAAAAAGGCGATCGCCGGCTTTAAGATCCGCCAGGGCATGCCCGTTGGGGTGATGGTTACGCTGCGATCGGATCGCATGTACGCCTTTCTTAATCGTCTAATTAACCTGGCCCTACCTCGCATTCGTGACTTCCGTGGGATTAGCCCTAAAAGTTTCGATGGCCGGGGTAACTATACCCTGGGCCTGCGGGAGCAACTGATTTTCCCAGAAATTGAATATGACGGCATCGATCAAATTCGCGGTATGGATATCACCATTGTGACCACCGCCAATACTGACGAAGAAGGGCGAGCGCTACTCAAGGCATTGGGTATGCCATTCCGTGACAACTAACACAGGTTTATACGCGTAACTAGGACTATGGCTGCTAACGACACAATTGCGGATATGCTGACTCGCATTCGGAATGCGAACCTGGCGCGGCACCAAACCGTTACCATTCCGTCTACCCGAATGACCCACAGCATTGCCAAGGTACTCAAGGAAGAGGGGTTTATCGCTGACTTCTCTGAAGTGACGGAAACCAGCCGGTCTGAGCTGGTACTGGCCTTGAAATATAAAGGGAAAACCCGTCAACCCATTATCCGAAACCTAACTCGAGTTAGTAAGCCAGGGTTGCGGGTATATTCCAACCGCAAGGAGCTACCGCGGGTGTTAGGCGGTATTGGTATTGCCATTATCTCCACCTCTAGCGGCATCATGACCGATCGGGATGCTCGTCGCCAGGGGATTGGTGGGGAAGTCCTTTGTTATGTTTGGTAAAAGTGGCGCTCGAGGCTAGAACCTTATTCAGTGCTAAGGATTTAGGAGTATTGCATCATGTCACGTATTGGCAAGCGGCCAATTCCTGTTCCAGCTAAGGTGTCTGTCACCATCAACGGCCAGGATGTTCAGGTTAAGGGGCCTAAGGGCGAACTATCCCGCCGGTTACCCACTGGGGTAACCGTCACCCAGGAGGGGGACACCATTGTGGTAAAGCGACGAGACGAGTCTCGCCTGGCTAGGGAGCGCCACGGCCTCTGCCGGACCCTGGTGGCTAACATGGTGGAAGGGGTCTCCAATGGCTACCAAAAGCGCCTGGAAATCCAGGGAATTGGCTACCGAGCCCAAATCCAGGGCCGTAACCTGAATATGAGCTTGGGCTATAGCCATCCCGTGGTGTTTGAGCCCCCTACGGGTATCGAGTTTGCCGTGGAAAATAACACCAATGTCATCGTCAGTGGTATTGACAAAGAGTTGGTGGGTAATACAGCGGCCAGTATTCGGGCTAGTCGTCCTCCAGAACCCTATAAGGGCAAGGGAGTTCGTTATGCCGGTGAGCAGGTTAGACGCAAAGTTGGCAAGTCAGGGAAGAAGTAGGCCATGAAAGCAAGTCGTAAGGAACTTACCCATCGTCGTCACGCTCGCATTCGTCGGCGGGTGTTTGGTACGCCAGAGCGACCTCGTTTAGCCGTGTTTCGCTCTAACCAACATATCTACGCCCAAATTATCGATGACACTTGCCACCATACCCTGGTGGCGGCCTCTAGCCTGGAAGGAGAGGATGATAAATCTGAATCCGGTGCCACCCAGGTGGCGGCGGCGGTGGTGGGTCAATTGGTGGCCGAACGAGCTCTCCAGGCCGGCATCACCCAGGTGGTCTTTGATCGGGGTGGTAAGCTTTACCATGGTCGAGTAGCGGCCCTGGCGGAGGCGGCTCGATCCGCCGGGTTAGGGCTCTAGGGCCAATCTGGTCCAGCCCCTGGGCCCAATAGAGGGGAGATTGCAACCATGCCGTTAAGTTGATTTAGGTAGTAAGACTGGTAAAGCCATGGCAAACCGACGTAAAGAAGCCCGCACCAAGGAAAAGAAAACCGACTGGCAAGAGCGCGTTGTGCAAATTCGCCGGGTTACCAAGGTGGTAAAGGGGGGTAAGAAACTGAGCTTTAGGGCCATCGTGGTGATTGGCAACGAAAAAGGCCAGGTGGGCGTTGGCGTGGGCAAAGCCAGTGACGTGATTGGGGCTGTTAAAAAAGGTGTGGCCGATGGCAAAAAACACCTGGTGGATGTTCCCCTCACTCGCTCCGCCTCCATTCCCCACCCCTCCAGTGGTATGGGGGGAGGGTCTAAGGTATTTATGAGGCCCGCCGCCCCAGGGACGGGGGTGATTGCCGGTGGCGCCGTGCGCACTGTTTTGGAACTGGCCGGGGTGCGCAATGTTTTAGCCAAACAATTAGGCTCCAATAACCCCCTCAATAATGCCCGGGCAGCGGCGGAAGCCCTGGCTGCTCTCCGCACCTTCCCTGAGGTGGCGGAGGAACGGGACATTCCCGTCGAGAAACTTTACGTCTAACTGACTACCTGACCCCCTATCTTTTTCCTAGGCCATGAGACTTAACGATCTACAACCCCAAGCTGGGTCCAAACACCGTCGCCGCCGGGTAGGGCGGGGTATTGCTGCTGGTCAGGGCGCCAGTTGTGGTTTTGGGATGCGGGGGCAAAAGTCCCGCTCTGGCCGCAGCACTCGCCCCGGTTTTGAGGGGGGGCAATTACCCCTGTATCGGCGAATCCCTAAGTTAAAGCACTTTCCCCTGGTCAATCAGAAGGCTTATACCATTATTAACCTTAAGAATCTGGCTGACCTGCCCGCTAAGACGGAGGTTTCCCTCGAGTCTTTGCTAGAAGCCGGGATCCTGACTGCCAATGATGGCCCCCTGAAGGTGCTGGGCCATGGTGATCTGACCGTTGCCCTTACTATTAAAGCCGCCGCCTTTACCCAATCCGCTAAAACTAAAATTGAAGCGGCGGGTGGCACCTGGGAGCTGATTGCTTAGCCACATGGGGCGACCATCCTTTAGACTAGGGCTATGGGTCCCATCGGGGGTTATACTCCATAAATTCAAGTTAAGGCTCTTTAAGTTCGAGGAACGATGGCATGGTCGTAAATCGGGATAAAACACCCAGCGCCCAGGAAACCTTTATGCAAATGGCCCAGGCTGCTGGCCTTAGAAGTCGCCTGTTGGTGACCCTTGGCTTGTTGATTCTGGTGCGCTTAGGAATTTTTATTCCTGTGCCCGGGATTGATCGGAAAGCCTTTTCCGATGCTATTCAGTCCGGTGGGTTTGGTGGGGTAGTCGGTTTTCTAGATATCTTCGTTGGCGGTGGCCTATCAGCCCTCGGGATTTTTGCTTTGGGAATTCTTCCCTTCATTAACGCGTCCATCATCCTTCAGCTCCTAACCGCCGCCATTCCGGCCCTGGAGGATTTACAAAAGAATGAGGGGGAGGCTGGACGACGCAAGATCTCCCAGATTACCCGCTACGTTGCCCTGGGTTGGGGCATTCTCCAAAGTACCCTGCTATCTTCCTTCCTGCTTTATAGATTTGCTGAAAACCCTGGACCTGCCTTCGTTATTCAGACCGCCATTGCCCTGACCGCCGGCTCCATGTTTGTCATGTGGGTGGGTGAGGTGATTACCGAGCGGGGAATTGGGAATGGCGCCTCCCTATTGATTTTCCTCAACATCGTTTCCACCCTACCCCGATCGCTGGGGCAGACGATCGAATTGGCCCAGAGCGGCGATCGCGGTATTGTCGGTGGCATTGTCATCCTGATGCTGGTGTTCCTGCTGATGATCGTTGGCATCGTCTTTGTGCAGGAGGGAACCCGCCGGATTCCGATTATTTCAGCTCGGCGACAGGTGGGTCGTAAGCTCTACCTGGAACAGAGCAATTACTTGCCCCTGCGTCTCAACCAGGGTGGGGTGATGCCGATCATCTTTGCCTCAGCGGTCTTAGTATTACCCCTGTCCCTATCCCAGTACATTCAAAACCCTACCTTTAACCGCATTGTTAGCACCTACTTTAACCCCACCTCCTTTGTCTACGTGACGGTTTATCTGGTGTTGATTCTCTTCTTTAGCTATTTCTACTCCTCCCTGGTGATGAATCCTGAGGATCTATCCCGCAACTTGAAAAAGATGGGGGCTAGCATTCCAGGGATTCGACCCGGTAAAGCTACCACGGAGTACATTAATCGCATTCTCAACCGGTTGACTTTTCTGGGGGCTATCTTCCTCGGCTTAGTGGCAGTGGTACCTAGCGCGGTGGAAAGTCTCACTCGAGTACAGACCTTTCGGGGCTTTGGTGCCACCTCTTTGCTGATTCTGGTGGGGGTGGCGATCGAAACCGCCAAGCAAATCCAAACCTATGTCATTTCCCAACGTTATGAAGGTATGGTGAAACAGTAGTGACCCGTTTAATTTTTCTAGGCCCACCAGGAGCCGGTAAAGGCACCCAGGCTAAGATGCTTTCTGAGGGCTGTGCTGTTCCCCATATCTCCACCGGTGATATCCTCAGGTCCGCCGTAAACGAGGGTACGGATCTGGGGAAAAAAGCAGAGAGCTATATGAATGCCGGCGAGCTGGTGCCCGATGATCTGATCCTGGATTTGATTCGTGAGCGTCTGGGTCAATCTGATGCTCAGGTCGGTTGGATTTTAGACGGATTTCCTCGGAATCTTTCCCAGGCCGAGTTTCTCACCGGCCTGCTTGAGCAAATTGCCCAACCAGCGGATTTTGTAGTCAATCTGGATGTGGCCGATGACATCATCGTTACCCGGTTATTGAGTCGCGGTCGCCAGGATGATCAAGAATCGGTAATTCGCAATCGCCTGCACGTCTATCGCCAGCAAACAGAGCCCCTGATCGAATTCTATAGAAGTCGTCAGCAGTTGATATCTGTCAATGGTGATCAAACCATGGAAGCGGTCAACGGCGAGCTGCAGCAGGTAATTACTAGATGAATGGAGTTAGGGTAAGGGAGCGTTACTTTGTCTAAGCAAGACCTAATTGAAATGGAAGGCACGGTAACCGAATCCTTGCCTAATGCCATGTTCAGAGTTGATCTGGACAATGGCTTTAACGTCTTGGCCCACATTTCTGGAAAGATTCGCCGTAATTATATCAAGATTTTACCTGGAGATCGGGTCAAGGTAGAACTGACACCCTACGACCTGACGAAGGGGCGGATTACCTACCGACTCCGCAAGAAATAGTCTAAGAAGGAGAGGCTGGCAGATCAAATAAAACCTCCGTCATGTAGCGATCGGCCCAACTTGCCCCAAAGGCCTTTTCCAGCACCCGCCGGGTTTTATCGTTTTGTCGCTGCTGAGTGCAGTAGCGATCTTGCCCCTGCCTGACCTGAGCTATGGTCGCCGTTGTGGAATGGGTTGCCCCTGCCCGCTGACAATGGATGCGCAGGTAATCCTCAATGAGTCCTACAAAGGTCCCTTCCTCGGTGGTGGTAGTGGGGCGAATAAATCGACAGTGGGGAGAGAAGATGGTGCCCCAGGCCGGTAGCGGCCGCTCTTCAGTAAAACTTAGGGGGGGGAGGGCCTTCATCTCTGCCTCGTAGTCCCCAGGTAACTCACCCATCACCGGGGATAGGTCCACAATGGCGGCGCTAATCTGGCCGCGACCGCCTACCAGATCGCAACCAAACATGGGCAAGGGATAGTCTAAACGGGGAAACATGACACAGTGTAGGATATCCAGGTTCTCTCCCACCCGGGCCAGTTCCAGGTGTAGCTTACGGAACTGCGGGGTTTGGTAACACCGGTTTTCGATAATGAGTCGTTCTCCTTCTAAACGGCCCTCGACGTAGCCCAAATCTTCGGGTAGCTGGTAGTCCGATAGGGGTAGATAGCGTTGCCAAACCGATTCGATGCGATCGGCCAGGTCTCGAATCATCGGGTGCTGCCGTTGGCGAATCGATGGGCGGGGGGAAACCATAGAACCCAACTAATCAAGAGAGGTATAGTAAACTTTCAGCATATCAGTTTCAGGGAAGCACCTTGCGATCGCTCGAAGTAGCAATGGATCAGCTTCTCAGCTCGGACGGACGGAGGATCTGGGAGAGCGGTTGGCCCTTCCCCAGGTTAGACCCATAGCTAAAGGCACGTTGCTCAGGTGAAACTCACTGACTGGATTAACCTTGGCCTACTCGGCATCGCGCTGCTGATTTTGTGGCAGTTTCGCCAAATTGTTCTGCTGATTTTTGCGGCGGTGGTCTTGACCACTGCCCTGAATAGTTTGGTGCGGCGATTTGTGAATGTCTACGGCTGGCGACGGGACCGTTCCTTGCTAGTCACCGCCGCCCTGGTGTTGCTCGGCGGTTTCCTGTTCCTATGGTTGATTTTGCCCCTATTTATTGATCAATTTCAGGAACTGTTAGACCTGTTACCCAAGGGCTTTGAAAAGCTAGTCACCTGGTTCGAGCAGCTACAGGCCAACCCCCCAGAGTGGTTCCCCAGTTCTGACGTTCAACTGGTGCCTGACCTGGCCAATCTCCTGCAGCAAATGACCACCATTGGTAGTCGGGTTTTCGGTAACTTTCTCACCTTCTTCTCCAACTCCGTAGTCATCCTCCTGCAGGTGTTACTACTCACCGTGCTGACCTTGATGATATTGGTCAATCCATTAGCCTATCGACGGTTGCTGTTGCGGCTATTTCCCTCCGGGTACCGGCAGCGTGCCGATGATATCCTGAATCGATGTGAAGCAGCCCTACTATCCTGGCTGGGGGGGGTCGCCTTTAGCTCCCTATTTGTAGCTACCCTCAGCTTTATAGGCCTCCTGTTGCTAGGGGTACCCTACGCCTTTGCCCACGCCGTACTGGCTGGGTTGTTTAACTTTATTCCTAACCTCGGTCCCACCCTAAGCGCTATCTTCCCCATATTCGTGGCTTTTTTACAGTCTCCTGGAAAAGCCGCCCTGGTGGTTATCCTCTATGTGGTGATTCAGAATCTGGAGAGCTACTGGTTTACCCCCATGGCCATGCAGAAACAGGTGGCCCTGTTGCCCGCTGCCACCCTGATCGCCCAAATCTTCTTCGCCACCTTCCTGGGACCCTTGGGGTTAATCTTAGCCCTGCCCCTGGCGGTGGTCAGCAAAACCTGGATCGAAGAAGCCTGGATCAAGGATGGGTTAGATCGTTCGCCCGGGTCCTAACCTGGAAACGTTGCCTTCCTCCTGCCAAGGGCAGCATGGGCCTTACAGCAGAAGTTAGTTGCAAGCAGTAGCTAAAAGCACCAGATTGAAAATTTAGTCAGGGTTTATCAATCCCTTAGGTTTCCAGGCTAGAGTCTTTGGGCAGTGAATAGTTCACTGATTATCCCCCATCTAGACGTTGGAGTAGACCCTATGAAACTTAACTACCAGGCCATGAGCCTAGTCTCGAGCCTAGCCCTGGTCAGCGCCCTAGCTACCCCTGGGTTAGCCCAGTCCAGTGCGGAAATGATTAAAACCGCTGAGAAAGCCTGTATTGAAAACGCCGCCAAGGATGGTTACAACCCCAGTCGGTCCCAGGTGGTTTCCTCAAAGGTGATTGATGCCGATAAGGTCGAGGTGGTGTTGAACCTCACTAAGGATGGTACTGGGTTTGATCGGTTAACCTGTCCCTACAGTGTCTCCAAGGGTATCGGTGGCTTTTTGCCCGACGGGGTTGGTGATGTGGCGGTTCCCAAACCCCAATTAGGCCGCCTCTGGTGGTTGTTAGTTCCGATTATTGGCTTGCCCCTGTTGTTATGGGCCCTACGAGGCCGGGATAAGGCCTACTTAGAAGCCTCTAAACCCGTGACTGGCCGGGTTTATACCGAAGGCTATGTGAATACCAATGGGGTTCCCCTAGATGTGCACGAAGCTCCCAATACTAATTCCAGGGTGTTGCGCAGCCTCAATAACGGTGAGCACCTGCGTCTTTCCGGTCGCCATGATCATGACTGGGTAGAACTGGCTGAAGGCGGCTGGGTGCCCAATTACTATCTACGCTATACCCGCGACCTGGCTTAAAGTCAGCGGAACTGGGGCTCCAGGTTCTAGCTTGAGTCAGGTTTAGAGCATCCCAATTTTCTAAGTTTGCCCTCATCCCCTAACCCCTTCTCCCAAAAAAGGGAGAAGGGTAACCGGGTTTAAAGTGCCTCTCCCAGAGCGGGAGAGGCACTTTGGGTGAGGGCTGTAAAAGTGGGATGGGCCCGCCAGGGGCCATCCTTAGAATTCCCAGAGATAGTCACCTACCCTGCCTCAAGATTTTCTGGAGTTAGGGCAAGGTTCTATAAAACGTCCCTTGGCTTTCGCTGAGGGACGTTTTTGATGGCCTGGTGGAGGGCTTCCCCCAGGGTGCTGCTGGTTGGATCAGCCATGGAACCCAGTCTGACTGTTTTGGCTGGGACTCAACCCAACCTATCCACCTGGAGGCCAGATTCGGGTTAAGATGGGCACGATGTTGATCCAAGTCAGGGTTAAAACAATGGCTGATGATGCCAGACCTCCCGTCGAGAAACCTAAAAAGAAAATCCCTGATGGCCGTCATGAGGGAGGGGGCGATCGCCGCAAAGGTCGGGGTGGTCGCCGGGGTGAAGAAGAGCGTAGGCCCGCTGTCCCCCCTGCCCTGATGCGGGGGCCCAAACCTGGCGCTAAGAAGGTCGTGGCAGAGGAACCACCGGTGGTGGTCGATGAGGAGACCCCAACCCCCGAGGCGGTGGCGGAGACTGAACCGGAGGTGGCTGCTCCCCCGGCCCCCGAGGCGGTGGTGGAACCTGAACCGGAGG
>Ga0208465_1000103_pt1 | contig 28358 bp, 27 predicted proteins | sample LakMenEpi31Aug10_FD_150749 | JGI IMG/M metagenome (GOLD analysis project Ga0208465, IMG submission 150749) | Freshwater microbial communities from Lake Mendota, WI - 31AUG2010 deep hole epilimnion (SPAdes) | ecosystem: Environmental > Aquatic > Freshwater > Lake > Epilimnion/Euphotic zone ...
CTATTAGGAATCCAGCCCCTTTGTGAAGCATATGAACCTTTTAAGTTTGCTATAAGAAACAAGACTCTTACTAACGATTGCTCCTTTTCTAAGAACTTCTCTGAATCCGATTGCTTTTTCTATTCTCTACAGCAAGTTCGTAAAAATAATGTTATAAAATACGAACATGGTATAGGCAGACTAAAGAAAGATAATAAAAGGTTTTTCTTAGTTAGAGAAATCCCCATATCATATGGAGATGATAAAAGCCAAAGTCTCTGTACAAATGGGTGTGAAACATTTTCATGCTCAGATTGTGATCATATAATAGCACAGGCTTCTCTCCCAAAAGGATATGCAGAATGTTTATATTCTGATAACGTTCTAATCTCTTCATCAGCCCCCTTCTTACCTCTTGCTGTTAAAGTCGAACCTAATAGTATAGTCGGCAGATTAGACTCTAACATATCATCAATAGCATTTGAAGATCTTTGCTCTAATAAGAATTTTAGCGAAGAGCTAATCTCTTTACTTAAAAAGTATAATAAACAGATAGCTTTACAGTCGCCCAAGGTGAATATTAAGAAAATCCAAACGAACTGCGTACAGTTCGATAATTCGGGAGATGTTGGTGTTAAGAAAAACTCGCTAGTATTACAGGATAATGTTCTGAAGTTTTATGATGGTTCAAATTGGTATAAAGTAAATATGGAGCCAATTGAATGAAAATACCATCAACAATGACACAACAACAAGTTATCGATCAGATAAATATAGTAGTTGATAGAATATCTGCAAAATATGTTTTTCATGGTTATGACATTGACGATATAAAACAAGAGGCTTTTATAATATGTATGGACGCACTTGATCGTTATGAAGAAGGTCGCCCCTTGGAAAACTTCCTAGCAGTCCACCTATCTAATAGACTAAAGAACTTTATACGTGATAACTATTATATTAAGGGTGAAGACGAAAAGAAAAAGGTTTTAAAACCCTCGTATCTCTCAAAAGATGAGTTTATATTATCAAGGCCCCAAGATACCGACAACACCATAGATGCGTCCCGCGTTAAAGAAATATTAGACACCCACCTACCACCAAAGTATCGCGCCGACTATCTAAAACTAATAAGTAATGCTTATCTTCCTAAAAAGAAAAAAGAACAAATCATAGCGTTAATAAAGGAGATCGTGCAAGATCACGGTTTTGATATATGAAAAAGGGCAGATTATCTAAAGAAGAAATAAGATTCATAAGCGAAAACGTAGATTCGTTAACTGTTGACATTATCGCCAAGAAGCTAGATCGTGATATTGAGTCTATTGATTCTTTTGTTAAGCGTAAGTTTAAGCGCAACATATCATCAGAAGAAGAGGCAGCATTTGCATTAGAAGATCGCCCCTACTGGAGAGAACTAGAAAACCAATTTACCAAAGATGAATTAGAACTATTTAAGTATCACTGGAGTAGAATTATCGCCCAGTTTAAAGATGACGTTTTTCCAACAGAAGAACTACAGGTAGTCGATGTTATAAAACTAGAAATACTCATGAACCGCTGCTTAAAGAGTAATAAGGATAATCTAAATGAGATGAACATTCTTGAGAACTTAATACGTGACGAGAGAACAAAAGACAAGGATCAACAGGACCGCGACTATCTAATGAACCTAGAGCGTCAGCTAGCATCCCTACGGGCCTCTCAGGAGTCTTTAAATAGGGACTACCGCGAGTTACAAAGCAAAAAGGGAAGTATGCTTAGAGAGATGAAGGGAACAAGAGAGCAGCGCATTAAGCGACTAGAGGATAGCAAACAAAGTTTCACATCATGGGTAGCATCACTAATTCAAAATCCAGAAATGATAAAAAAATATGGAATTGAAATGGAGAAGATGAGACTCGCTATGAAAAACGAGCAAAAGCGTTTGAGCGAATTTCACAAGTACGAGGACGGACAAGTTGACCAACCATTCTTAACACCAGATACTATAAAGGATTAATAATGAAGAAAGCGATAATATTTGGAGTAACGGGACAGGACGGAAGCCATTTAGCAGATTTACTCTTAGAGAAAAATTATGATGTTATCGGCGTGACACGAAGAAGTAGCACAGATACAACAACAAGAATAAAACACGTTCTAAATCATCCTAAGTTTCAATTGATTGAGGGAGATATCACAGATTCTAGTAGTGTTATAAATATATTGAATAATACCGAACATGTAGATGAAATCTATAATTTGGCAGCACAGTCTCACGTTGGCACATCCTTTAAACAGCCGGGACTAACATGGGATATTACTGGAAAGGGCTGTATTAACATATTACAAGCAATTGTAGATCTTAATTTAAATCATATTAAATTTTATCAAGCCTCATCTAGTGAAATGTTTGGTAGCTCTTATGTGGTTTCAGAAAGTGGTCAAAAATATCAAGATGAAGACACTAAGTTTTTGCCACAATCTCCATATGCTATAGCAAAATGTGCCGCCCATTACGCCGTTCGCTTGTTTAGAGAAGCATACGGTCTTCATGCAAGCTGCGGAATTTTATTTAACCATGAAGGCCCAAGACGCGGAGATAACTTTGTTACTAAAAAGATAACAAATTGGGTCGTTAGCTTTAAGCTTTGGCTGGATGGTAATGGACTAAATCACAATAACCTATATGGCAAAGACTATAAAATATATAGCAATGATAAGGACATAGAGCCATTCCCAATGCTTGGGCTTGGAAATCTTGACTCTTACAGAGATTGGGGATATGCTGGTGATTATGTCAGAGCAATGTGGCTAATGCTACAGCAAGATAGTCCAGATGACTATGTTATATGCACTGGAAAAACATATAAAGTTAGAGAATTCTTAGATATGGCATTTTCTCATGTTGGAATCTCTGATTGGAGTAAATTTGTATTTATAGATGATGCATTTTACAGACCAGCAGAAGTAGATTATCTACTTGGAAATTCTTCTAAGGCTCAACAGAAACTTGGATGGAAGCCAGAATATGATATAAAGGACTTAATATCATTAATGATAGATTCTAAGTTAAATGAAAAACTATAAAATAATGCTAGATATATCTAGTACATACAGACTAATTAAGCATCTTAAACTAAAGGAATATAATAATCCATTCCCAATAATTTTCGTCTCGGCACAAGATCCAGATGACGCATGTAAATTAGTAATTGATAATTTAATATATATTATTATCTCTCAAGATCCTTCTGTAAGTATGAGAATAGTATGTAGAAAAATTAAAAAAACATCTAGAATAGATAAGATTTATTTACTATGAAAAGAAATTATCAAGACCCAGCATATGAAGACTTTAGAAAAAAGGTTCTTAAAAGAGATGGTAAAAAGTGTATGATGCCGGGATGTAAATCTAAAAATAGACTACAAGTTCATCATATTAAAAAATGGGCAAATGCTCACGCTTTAAGATATGAAATATCTAATGGAATAACTTTATGTAAAAAGTGTCATGATTCAATTAAATATCATGAGTCTCAATATGAAAACCTATTTACAACAATAATACAAGATGGTTTATAAAACTGCACCACAATTTACCGTTATAAAAGACACAAGGGAGCAAGATGGATACTATTTTGGTCCATTTAATACTTGCGCTGGAATGGTAGAGCATAAATTAGATACTGGGGATTATACAATACAAGGTCTTGAAGATAAAGTTTGCGTAGAAAGAAAAGGCTGCGTAGAAGAGTTAGCGGTAAACCTTGGTCAGAAAAAGCACACATTCTTAGACGAAATAACCAGAATGGAACCATTCCCTCATAAGTTTCTAGTATTAGAATTTTCTTTAGAGGATTTAATAAAGTTCCCAGAGGAAACCAGAATACCAGTAAAGAACAAGGCATCACTTAAGATTACCGGTAAATATATGTTAAAGTGCTTAATAGAATTTCAGATATATAATAATGTTCACGTACTATTTTGTGGTAATAAACATAATGCATTTTTAGCAGTTAGTAGTATCTTTAAAAGAATCAATGAAATGTACACTATTGGGAGAAAAAAATAATGGCAGAACAGCCAGAATTACTAAAAGATTTCCATGAATACGGGGCAAATATAGCCACTAGGGAAATATTTCTCCATAATCATTACCACACAGAGGATAATGAAAATCCCGGTGTTGAGTATAGAATGTCAAATACGTTCTTAAAGAACTTAAGGGCGCTAGATATGAAAAGCGATCAAGCAATAACTATACATATGCAAAGTATAGGTGGTTATTGGGAAGATGGTATGGCTATATATGATGCTATAAGCATGTGTAGATCATATGTAACAATTATAGCTTATGGCCAAGCTTCTTCTATGAGTAGTATTATCTTACAAGCGGCGGATTATAGAGCGTTAACACCAAATGCCCATTTTATGTGTCACTATGGTTCTTCTGCTATGGCTGGTGAATATCTAAACGTAATGAATGCGGCAGAATACGAAAAGAAAATATGTGATACAATGTTTAATATATATGCTAAACGCTGTGTTAATGGAAAGTTCTTTTATGAAAAATTTGGGAAAAAACCTAGCGAAAAACAAGTAAAACAATATTTGGTTAGAAAGTTTAAACTTGGAGATTGGTATTTGCAAGCAGATGAAGCAATTTACTATGGGTTTGCTGATACCATATTAAAAGATTGGCATTTTTCGTCGTGAATAAGTTAAAAACAATTAATGAGGCTTGGCTTGGTTTAGATGTTCCAGAAGAACGTCTTTTTAATCCAATGTCGATATTAAAGTCTTCTGAAGATGACTTTTATCTAAAGCTAGCTTGGCTCATGAGTAGGCCAGAGTATTTATCTTTTACTGCAAGTAAAATTCTTAATACCCAGCTTTTACCGTCTCAGGCACTAATTATTAATGAATTGTGGAATCGCAAATTCCCAATGTTGATAGCTAGTCGAGGTTTTGGTAAGTCTTTTCAGCTTGCTTTATATTCCCTATTAAGAGGATTAATATTTCCAAAAAGAAAGATTGTTGTGGTTGGCGCAGCATTTAGACAGTCAAAAGTATTATTTGAATATATGGAAACTATATGGAGAAACTCTCCAATGCTTAGAGATATATGTGATTCAAATAGCGGCCCTACGAGAGATGTCGATAGATGTACAATGAGAATAAATGACAGCGTAATAACCTGTCTACCTCTTGGTGATGGTCAAAAAATTAGAGGACAAAGAGCTAATGATATTATAGCGGACGAATTTGCTTCTATTCCAAGAGATATTTTTGAAAACGTTGTTGCTGGATTTGCTGCGGTAAGTGCCGACCCAATAGAAAACGTTAAAAGAGCGGCTGCACAGAAAAAAGCTAAAGAGTTAGGAATTGAAATCTTACCAGAAGAAACTTCTAAAGATCAAAAAGATAACCAAATTATACTATCTGGAACTGCTTATTATGATTTTAACCATTTTGCTTCTTACTGGAAAAAGTGGAAATCAATAATACACAGCAAGGGGCAAAAAAATAAACTAAGAGAAATCTTTGGAGAAGATCCACCAGAAAACTTTGATTGGACACAGTATTCTATAATAAGAATGCCATATGAATTATTACCTCCGGGTTTTATGGATGCTGATCAAGTAGCAAGATCAAAGGCTACCGTTCATACTGGCATATATCAAATGGAATACGGAGCTTGTTTTACAAGAGATTCTCAGGGCTTTTTTAAGAGATCGTTAATAGAATCATGCGTTATTTCTAAAGATTCTGAAATAAAAGATAGCCAAGGCAATATTATTCACTTCGAATCTAGTTTAATTGGAGATGTTAATAAAAAATATATATTTGGTGTTGACCCTGCATCAGAAGTGGATAATTTTTCTATAGTTGTTCTAGAGGCAAATAGTGACCATAGAAGGGTTGTTTATTGCTGGACAACAACCAGATCAGAACATAAAGAAAAGGTTAAAAGGGGCTATATTTCAGAAACAGATTTCTATTCATATTGTGCCAGAAAAATAAGAGATTTAATGAAATTATTTCCATGTGTTCACATTTCTTTGGATGCTCAAGGTGGCGGTATTGCTATAATAGAATCCTTACACGATAAAGATAAAATAAAAGAAGATGAACTACCAATATGGCCAATTATAGAGGACAACAAGCCAAAAGACACAGACAATGAGCGTGGACTACATATAGTAGAAATGTGCCAATTTGCTAAATATGATTGGCTTTCTGAAGCAAATCACGGACTAAGAAAAGACTTAGAAGATAAAGCTCTACTATTTCCTTATTTTGATTCTGTATCACTGGCCCTATCTTCTTCTGAGGACTCGATAAAAAATAGAATGTTTGATACATTAGAAGAGTCAGTATTAGAGATAGAAGAACTAAAGAATGAATTATCTATGATACAAATGACCCAAAGCAATAGCGGTAGAGATAGATGGGATACACCAGAGTTTGTAATTGGAACTGGTAGAAAAAGTAAAATGAGAAAAGATAGATATTCTGCTTTATTAATGGCAAACATGGCCGCAAGAACTATACAAAGAACCCCAACGCAAGAAGCTTATAATTTCTATGGAGGATTTGCAACAGGTAGAGATGCACACGGAAAACAAAAAGACCCAGATGAAAAAATGTATTATGGACCAAGCTGGTTCACAGAAAATATGAAAGATGTGTATTAAAAGGTAATCAATCCAATTATAATCCAATTGAGGACAAAATGAATAGTGATATGATAACTTGGTCAGATGACGAGAGCAAAAACAAGGCTATGGCTCAAATGTCATATAATATTGATTCATATGCAGGATTACCAAAAACACAGGGCAGCACATACAGACATTTTATAGATATTGAACCAAATAAGTCTGTAAAGCCATATTTTGATAAGAATGATTACTATGCTTTTAGGCCAAATGAGGCCGTTCCAGCGCAGCAACTTCGCGCTATAAAAATGTGCATGGATGCTTATGATAAGGTTGGTATTATTAGAAATATAATAGACTTAATGGGTGATTTTGGCAGTCAGGGCATTCAAATAGTTCATCAAAACAAAAGTGTTGAAAAATTCTATCAGCAATGGTTCCAGAGTGTTAATGGCAAAGAAAGATCAGAAAGATTTCTCAATAATCTTTATAAAACCGGAAATGTTATTATATATAGAAGCTATGCTAATGTAACCCCAAGATTAAGCAAGTACATGAAGTCTTTAGCATCTGATATTAAGGTTGAAACTCCTAATATTAAGTCTAATACAATTCCTTGGAGATATAACTTTTTTAATCCATTATCTATAAAGTCCAGAGATGGTAAATTATCATTATTTCTTGGTAAGTCGGCATATACTATAAATCTTGGTTCATTCTTAGATAAATTTGCGGACGGAGATATACCATCGGATGTTCTCAATACTCTTCCAGATAACATTAAAAATGCCATTAAGAGTGGACAAAGACAAGTAGAGCTTGATACAAGTAGATTAAGCGTTTTTCATTATAAGAAAGACGATTGGCATGAATGGGCAAATCCCATGATATATGCCATATTAGATGATATTATAATGTTAGAAAAAATGAGACTAGCTGATCTATCTGCATTAGATGGGGCAATATCTAACATAAGATTATGGACGCTTGGAAATCTAGAACATAAGATATTACCAAGCAAGACTGCAATTAACAAGCTAAGAGATATTTTAGCTAGCAACGTTGGCGGCGGAACGATGGAACTTGTTTGGGGTCCAGAATTAACATTCCAAGAATCTAATAGTGAAGTATATAAGTTTTTAGGATCAGAAAAGTATAACTCTGTTTTAAACAGTATCTACGCTGGTCTTGGCGTCCCACCAACCCTAACTGGCATGGCGACAAATGGTGGTGGATTTACTAATAACTTTATTTCATTAAAGACTCTTGTTGAAAGATTACAATATGGAAGAGATTTACTAGTTAGATTTTGGGAAAAAGAAATAGAGCTAGTTAGACAGTCTATGGGTTTTAGGCACAAGGCACATATTCAGTTTGATAAAGCCACGCTTGCTGATGAAGCTACTGAAAAGAAATTATTAATAGAGCTTGCTGATAGAGACATTATCAGTAGCGAAACATTACTACAAAGATTTAAAGAAATACCAGAAATAGAAAAAATTAGAATCAAAAGAGAAGTTTCTGATAGGCAAGAAGAAAAAACTCCACCAAAAGCTGGACCTTACCATAACGCTGAACATAAGCAAAATCTTGAAAAGATAGCTTTACAAACAGGAAAAATGCTTCCACAAGATTTTGGTTTAAAGACTAGTGTGCCAAAAAGTTTATTAGTTCCAGTAGCAACAAAACCTCCACAGCTTGGCGGTGGAAATACACAACAGGCCGACCCTCCAAATCCAAACGGAAGACCTCCGCTATCAAAAGACACTCAACCAAGAAAACAAAGAGTTGAAAAACCAAGATCAAAACCCTCTGTTGCGGAACTTATAGTATGGACAGAAAACGCTTGGGATAATATATCAGAAGTATTAACAAGTTCATTCTTAGGTTTGAATAATAAGAAAAATCTTAGACAATTAACAAAAGCAGAAATATTAAATTTAGAACAACTCAAACTAGATGTATTAACAAACTTGCCAGTAATGGAAGAAGTCAACTCTAAGCTAATATGTTCTTTACTAGTAGGTAAAAAAAGAACACCGATAGATTTTAAAGACCTATTACAACAAAATAATATAGATATAGACACTATGAAAATAGATTTATATAGAAAAAGTGTAATAGGATTATATATAGAAAATATTTTAACAAAACAGGCTTAATGCCCTAAAATTGGGAGATTAATATGTCAGTTAAGCGAATAAAAGAATTTCCAGAAGGAAGCGGAAGTTTAACTAATGATGATATATTCTTATTTATGGATAATCCTTCTGGTGGTGGCGTTACCAAAAAGATTAGTCTGAGTGAAATTAGTAGCGCTATTGGCGGCGGTGGTGGCGGAACATCGGTAGTCCAACTTGGAAATGTTAGCGGAGTTATTAACACCAATGCTAGTCTTGGAGATATTTTTGATTTGAATATAATGAGTAGTGGCACATTAGCTAATCCCTCTAATCCTACTGACGGTCAAAGCTTAAGGTGGAGAATAACCCACAAAGCAAATAATATTCCAGTTAGTCTTGGTAGTAATTTTAAAATTCCTAGTAGCGCCTCAAACCCACTACCATTTAGTAGCACTAGCGGAACTATGGATTTATTAGCGGCCACCTATGATCTTGATCGAAATAAGTGGGACGTTATAGCATTTGTTCCGGGCTATTAAATATAAAATATAAAAAGGTATAAAAAATGGCAACACTATATTATAATGGAGCAGTTAATACTGATTGGAACGAACTAGGTAACTGGTGGGATGATTCTGGACATACTGTTCCGGCCACATCTTTGCCAACTAGTAGTGATAGTGTGGTCAGCTCTGCTGAAATTCTAAGTAATAGCGGTAGTACACCAACTGTTGTTAACTTTACACAAAACAATGGCAACTTATCTATTGCCATAATTGTTACGGACGTAGCTACATTTAATGCTGGATCTATGGTGGACGGTAATATTACTGGTAATTGTGTGTTTAATAACGACAGTATCAGTCGTGGAACGATTACTGGAAACGCTACATTTACTGCTTCTAGTTATACCGGCCTATCATCTAATGCTTTTACTGGCAATGGGGTGAGTGGCACTATAACTTTTTCATCAGCTACGCCGGTATCATTTACGTTGTCTAATTCGAATACCTGGTTTGTAAATACTTCAGCTTTGACATTTACTACTCCCGATCCAACATGGACATTTAATGGTGATTCTTATCTTGAGTCAAGCTATACAATTGAAGGAGATTGCACATTTAATAGTACCTCAAAAAATACGGGTACAATTGTTGGAGACTGTACGTTTAATGGTACTTCATATAATGATGGTAATGTAACCGGCGATGCCACATTTAACAATAGCTCATACAACATAGGCACAGTAACAGGAACAACAACATATAACGGTTTTACTGGATGGAATAGTGATTTGAGTATTTATTTCGTAGGGGGAGAAGAAACTGTACTAGACAGTAGTGGTAACGGCTTCTGGAGCGGCAAGGCATACTATGGCGGCATTGAGCAAGCGACCGGATACAACGGCTATTTCTACTACATCAACAATGTAGAAACCACGCTCAACAGCAACGGCGACGGCTGCTGGAACAGCGTAGTTTATTCCGGCGGCATCACATTAGCGGAGGCTAACTACACCGGCGTGGATAATGTTTTCAACGGCGGGTGCGGAGGAAACGTTTACTGGATCAGCGGGGTAGAAACCACACTCGACTCAAGCGGCAGCGGTTTCTACGACGGTCAAGCGTATTTCAACGGCTCTGTGCAAGCGACCGGCTGGAACGGTTTTTACTACTACATCAACAACGTACAAACCTCTCTTGGCGAAAATTCTGGCGGTACTGGCTATGACTCCAACACCAGCACTTATTACATATCTAATACCGCAACAGCGCTTGACTCCAATGGTAGCGGTTTCTACGACGGCCAAGCTTATTATAACGGCTCCGTACAAGCAACCGGTTGGAACGGTTTCTACTACTACATTAATAACGTAGAAACCACGCTCAACAGTAGTGGAAACGGAACATGGGATGGCTATGTGTACTACAATGGATGTAACACCAACATAGCCAACCCCGGAAGAGGCTATGATAATACTTGCGGATCAACAACATATTATATAGATGGAGCATCGACCACTCTCAATAGCAGTGGTGACGGCAATTGGAATGGTACGGATTATGTTAATGGGTTGTCTGCTCGTACATTATACTATAATGCTGCTGTAGATACTGACTGGAATAATCTTGGTAATTGGTGGAATAACTCGTCACATACTGTTCAAGCTATAAGTTTACCATCTTCTATTGATAGCGTTATAACATCCGCTGGTATTGAAAGTAATAGTGGTAGCACACCAACGGTTGTTAATTTTACACAAAATAGCGGCACGGGTTATGTTAATCTGGGAATAAGCACCACTGTTACAGGAGTAGCAACATTTAATTTTGGAACTATGAGCGGAGGCACTGTTACTGGAAACTGCGTATTTAATAATGATGCTAAAAATTTTGGTACTATTGTTGGAAACGCTATATTTACTGCTTCTAGCTATAGTGGAACATCATCTAATGCTTTTGTCGGTAGTGGAGTAAGTGGTACTATAACCTTTTCGTCTCTTACCCCTGTGACGTTTACCTTGCCTAATTCTACTACATGGTTTGTAAATACTTCGGCTTTAATATTTACTGCTCCTAACCCAACATGGATATTTAATGGAGACTCTCGTTTAGAATCGGTTTATACAATCAGTGGAAACTGCACCTTTAATGAAACTTCGAGAAATACTGGTACAATTGTTGGAAATTGTATATTTAATGATAGTTCTTACAATGACGGTGGTAGTATCTCTGGAGAAGCAAAGTTTTCTTTATCATCAGCCTCTGTAATGATAGAAAATTCCTATACTGGCACATACGGAAGTATAGCATTCAAGTATGAGCAAGGTATTAATGGCTCATCAATTTTAGGATTAATATAATATAGCAATTGGAATAATCTAATGCCGCTTTATACTAAAGGATTAAAATTATATCAGAATAAATTAAGATATAGTTTACGTCCAATAGATAAAAGTATTATTCCTAACCATATTAACTCTAGCACAAGTAATAAATTAGTTAATAAAAATCCTTCAACTGATCGTTTGGTATATTCGTCTCAAAATCCTTATGGTGGAGTTGGTGATGCTGGGATATGGGTTCGCAATCCAAATTGTTGGATAAATGGAGTATCCAAATGGTATACTAGTAGTGGTGGACCATTTATTACCCAGAGATATAATCAAATAAATAGTATAATAGAAAGTTTAAGTCCCGGACAGGGATATTCATTAAGTCCCATAGATCTAGACTTAGTTTACGATAAATACTCTTAGGTGTATATAAGGTTATATTTCACCACCAAAAGGGACATATTATGTCAGCCAGTAAATATGATTTTACTATAGATCAAGGTAGTTCATACTCTCTTACCGTAAAATATAAAGATAGTGATGGAAATATTATACCATTGACCGATTATTGCGCCAGAATAATATGGACAACCAACAATAATGAATCGACCACTTTTTTAACTACTGACGCCCCAAACAGCAACTACAAGTTTTATATTGATGAGCCTAATGGAACCATAACCTTATTATTATCTGCGGCCTATACGAATACTCTCACCTTTTCATCTGCTAAATATGATCTTGAATTAAAAAGTCCACAAGATTTATATGCTGAGGGTGGAAAATATACAACACGATTGCTTTATGGCACAATAACACTTAATAAACGATTTAGCAAATCTACTAATCTACTGGATTGTACTCCATGAGCGATAATACTGTTGAAGTTATAGAAAATATCACAACCCTAGAAATCACAAGTTCTACAGAATCAGAAACTTCTGTTGTGGAGATTGTGCAAAGCGGGGTGGTCAATTTAGAGTTAAGTACAGTATTACCTTTATTGCCATCAAATTTTACAAATAATACTAAAACTATTATTAGCGAAACTTTAGTGGGTGGCTCTGGTATAGTTATAGGTCCACTAACCTCTGGTAGTATTGTTGTCTCAACCAGTGGTCTTCAACCTAGCGGAAACTATAGCTTGGTTGGCCATAGTCATAATTCTAGCGATATTACTAATTTTAATAGCAGTGTGAGCGGCTTATTACCTGTTAAGAATATTAGTGCTGGAAGTGGAATAGGTATTAGTAATAGTAGTGGAGATTTTACAGTAAGTGTGACCGGAACATTTGGACTAACCGGTGAACAAGTTGACGATAGAGTAGATAATCTATTAAAAGCTGGATCATATGTTAATCTTAATTATAATGATAGTCTAGATAGTTTAACTATAAGTGTTTCTGGGCTTCAACCTAGTGGAAATTATTCTTTAGTCGGACACTCTCATGAAATATCCGACATTAATAATTTACAAAATGCTTTAGATAATAAACAGCCTAGTGGAATTTATGCTAGTGGAATCCATTATCATGTTGCTAGTGATATTACTGATTTTAATAGTAGCGTTAGCGGGCTTCTTCCTGCGTCATTTGATGCGGCAGTTCCTTGGACAGCAAATCATACTTTAGTTGATGGAACAAGGTATTTAGTTAACGATTTAGTTTATGAAAACGGAAGACTATATAGAGCTAACTATGAAAATGAAAGTATTCCAACTAGTAGTGATTTATATTGGACAGATGTTGGTCCCGGATATCGACTAAATATAGATGGCAGAGACATACCCAACGTCCCATATCCAGTTAAAAATATTATCTCTGGAAGTGGTATTAGTGTTAGTAGCAGTAACGGAGATTTTACCGTTGCCGTTAGCGGTCAATTTGGATTAACTGGCGAAGAAGTTGATGATAGAATTAATGATCTTTTAATTGCTGGATCAAATATAATATTAAACTATGACGATCTTGCTAACCAATTAACTATTAGCACAAGCGGCTTACAGCCAAGTGGAAACTATAGCCTTGTTGGTCATAGTCATACCACCAGCGACATAACAGACTTTAATAGCGGAGTAAGCGGTCTACTTCCTGTGAAAAATGTACTAGGAAGTGGATATGTTAATGTAAGTTCAAGTTCTGGAAACTATACCATAAGTGTTAGCGGTTTACAGCCCAGCGGTAATTATGCTAATTCTATTCATACTCACACAACTTCTGATATCACAGACTTTAATAGTTCTGTTAGTGGATTAATTCCTGTTAAGAATATACTTGCTGGTAGCGGCATTGTTGTATCATCAACCAGTGGAATTTATACTATTGATGCTAATATTAGTGGAGTAATTCTAGAAACTATACAAGATAATCTGGGAAGTGGATTTTTAGTTGCTGGAACAGGAGTTAAACTAACTTATAACGATGTTGCCAATACCCTTAGATTAGATAATCTTCACACAGAAATTAATGAACTAAGCTTAGAGCCACAGGGATTTGTTAATAGACTTGATAGTATTATTAGTTTTAATGATAGTACCAGAACTTTTACTATTGCTCCAACTGGAGCCAGTTATGATGTGTACATTGAGGGCGTGAAGGTTACTAAAACCACAAGCGAAAGTATTGTTATAGGTAGTGGAACAGCACTAAATTATATTCATTTTAATACTGATACAGGCTTACTAGATACTAAAACCACATTTTTTAATTTTGATACCGACGTACCAATAGCTTTTATTCATTGGAATGGCGATATTAATCAAAGCACATTCTTTGGTGAAGAACGTCACGGAATACGCATGGATAGTATGACTCACAAGTGGATTCACAACACTTTTGGTATGCAATATATAAATGGCTTAAGTATTGGTGGATATACTTTACTTGGAAATGGTAGTTCCAATAGTCATGCTCAAATTGATATTAGTGATGGAACCCTTTATCAAGAAGATATTATTATTAATATTGTTGATGGTAATAATGGGGTTGAATTTACTCAACAACTAAGTCCAATAGCCTACATTCCTGTCTATTATCATAGCGGAAGCACAGGACAATGGGTACGAGACGTTTCAACACCATATCCATTAAAATATAATGCTACACGAGCATTGTATAATCTATATTCTGGTGGAACATGGACAACGCCTAACGTTCCTAATAACCGATATTTTGCTATGTGGATTGTGGCTACCAATGATATGAACGATCCTATCTTAGCCATTATGGGTCAGCGAGAAGATAGTAGTTTAGGCGCTGCTGAAAATAATAATATTTGGAGTGATATTAATTTAACAAATATTCCGACTAATGAATTACGGCCACTATACAGATTGATTTTTCTTACCAATGCTACATTCACCAATACTCCCAAAAGTAGTCTACAAAGCATATTAGACATACGTAAAAGCGTTATAACAAGCACATATGGAGTTAGCCAGAATGACCACGGAAGTTTGTTCGGATTGGGGGATGATGATCATGCTCAGTATGTTCACATTAATGAAGCAAGAAGCATAAGCGCCAATCACACTTTCACAAACGGACTAACAATTAGTAGCGGATTATTGTCTGCTAATAGCGGTAATTTTACTAGTTTAAGTGTTAATAACGTACAGGTTAGTGTAAGTGGTCATACTCACACAGCTAGTAATATTACAAATTTTAATAGTAGCGTTAGCGGATTATTTCCAGCTAATTTAACTACCGGAGTTGGAACTAGTGGCTATGTTTCTCGATGGAATGGAACTAATAGTTTAACTAGCGGAATAATTTATGATAATGGGACAAATGTTGGACTAGGAACCTCAACTCCAAGCGAAACATTACACGTTATTGGTAGCGGAAGATTTAGCGGTGATGTTACTGCTCTAGGATCTTTGATTGCTGGATCTGGTACGGCCTCATTACCGTCAATCGAATTTATAAGTGATGCTGATACCGGAGCATTTTCACCAGCAGCTAATACTTTTGCTGTTAGCACCAGTGGCACAGAGAGATTGAGAATAACAGGTACTGGAGCGGTCGGCATAAATACAACTGCTCCAAGTGGAAGATTACATGTTTTCGGAGATTCTTATTCTCAAGGTTCTTTATATATATCTCGCTCTGGAACAACAGTTCCGATAACATATAATAGATTATTTAATGATACCAGCGATAGCTTGGTAATAAGAGGAGGAGATAACGAAATTGCTTTGGGCGGGCAAGGCGGAACAATTTCGATTAAAGCATTTAGTCAATGGACGGAAATAGGCAACAACTACAATGCAGGGACCACTGCCCAACATATTAAATTTACTCCAGCAGCGACAGAAAGGATGAGATTAACTAACACTGGTAATTTAGGTATAGGAACCACAGCCCCTAGCGGGCGTTTACATGTAGCTGGTGGTTCTGGCTTATTTTCATCAGTTACAACCGGAATAGCCCCTAATGCTTTACTACATGCTTATAGTGCTACAAGTGGAGATACTGTGCTTAATGTGGAAGGCACTAATGGTAGTTTATTTAGTGTAATTGATAGCCTTAGTGGAAGCTTGATGAGTGTTAATAATAATGCTGGTCTTCCAGTATTTGAAGTATTTAGTAATGATAGTATAGTTGCTGGAAGATATAATTTAAACGATTTTGTTATTAACAGTAGTGGTAATATTGGTATTGGACAAAATAATCCGTCAGAAAAGTTAGAGGTTGCTGGAAACATAAAAGCTAATAATATAATACATCCATTTTTATTCATGGGAGGTTAAATATGCCACAAACTCATAAAGTATTAGGCCAAGCTGCTCCAACAGACAGCTCGCTCACAAACCTGTATACTGCGCCGTCGTTAACACAAACAATTTTATCCACAATTTCTATAGCTAATTTAACAACATCAGCAGCAACATTCAGAATAGCCGTTCGTCCCGCTGGCGCAGCCATTGCTAATCAACATTATATAGCTTATGATATATCTCTTGGTGGTAACGACGCATTAACATTGACCCTTGGTATTACTTTAGCAACCACAGATGTCATAAGTGTTCGTAGCGGCACAGCAAATGCTTTAGCTTTTTCTGCCTTTGGAGTGGAGATTACATAATATGAGCATAAAACCATCTTTTCGTCGTGGATATTTATCTAGTCAGTCAGCAAGATTGACACAACCATCTACTTGGATTGGATCTCTCGGTTCGAACTTTCTAAATTTTAATAATAACGGAAACTCAATGACAGCTTCCGCTACACCAAATACTCCCGGTGCTTGGGTTCAATATATTGCTAATAATTCTATACCATCGACCAGTGTTATTCATGCCATACATATACAGTGCGTAGGAAATAATCAAGCTGCCAATACAGATAATTCTATGTTATTGGATGTAGCCAAAGGAGCAGCAGGATCGGAAACCATTATAGCTCAAAACATAGCGGTTGGAGGATCATGGAATACCGGCGGCGCGGGACCATTTTTTATTCTTCCTATTAGGATAGAGGGAGCAACTAGAGTAGCCATGAGAGTAAGAGCAGCAACAGGATCCAGAGTTTTAACTATGCAGAATATTACATCTTATGGTCATTCTATATTAAACCCTTTTTCTGATCGTTTGCCAACATCTTTAGATACTTTAGGTACAAGTACATCCACTAGCACTGGTACGGCAATGAGTGGATCGAGCAGCACATGGGTGCAGATCACGGAGGCAACAACAAAAGACTACCAAGGATTAGTTGTTATTCCTAGTGGGCCAGCAAATATCTCTGCGGCATCAACAACTCAATTCCGATTAGATCTTGGAATCGGAGCAGCAGGAAACGAAATGCCAATAGCTTTTGTCAATGGGGCTTATGGTGGTAATGGTTTTATCTATCCTTCAGCCCTTACTGCTACCCCGGCTATTTATGGAGGATTCGTTCCTGCGGGAACAAGAATTGCTATTAGACATAATTTAGCTGCAAATCCAGAAAGAGTATGCGCGTGTGTGATTGGGGTGCCATATGTCTGAACAGTGGTATATTGTTATATATGTTCATAGCGGTGAAGCATATAGCATAGGAACAGATATCGCAGATCCTATGCCTCCAGAATTTTTGGCTTTGCCATTGTCAGAATCTGATGCTATCGCACTAAACACCGGTCTAGGAATTTGGGATAAAACATTACGATCTGTATTGATAGTGGAGTAAGTAAGAATGTCATTTAATATTAAAACAATAGGAACTGACGGAATAGTTGGTAATCATCCAATGCTAGTACCATTAGCTCAAAATTTGGGCCTAACAGAAGCTCAAATAGATCAAGCTTTTATAGAGGCTAGTGCTTTATGAGTATTTATGGTGGTCCAGATATTATTACTAATGGTTTAGTTTTGTGTTTGGATGCTGCTAATAGTAAAAGCTATCCGGGTAGTGGCACAATCTGGAGTGACTTGAGCGGAAATAATAACAATGGAACACTGACCAATGGACCAATATATAATAGTTCTAATAAAGGAAGCATAGTTTTTGATGGTATAGATGAATATGTCTCTTTCTCATCTACTAACCTAGGTAATGAAATAACCTTAATGTGTTTTGTTAGACCTTCAAATACTTTTGGCGCCGGAGGCTGGCTACAAACTATTTTCTCTAATAGCGCAGGCGGGGGCGCAACTAATGGTCTAAGATTTTTATATAACAACTTTTTAAGCGACACTAGAAACATAGTAATTTCTGTTGGTAACGGCACTTCATCAGGAGGATCGTCTATGACTACCACGTCAAAAATAATATACGATTCTTGGCAACACATTACTTATGTTGTAAATAAAAATACCAACAATGCAAAAATTTATTATAATGGCAAGTTAGAAGTTAGCGCCACTCCTGATGTCAATAATTATAATACAAATGGTGCGTTTAGACTGGGCCTTTTTACCGATAATCAATACCCGCTAAAGGGCAGTATAGCAAATTATATGATATATACAAAAGAATTATCGTCATTTCAAATTTTGCAAAACTATAATGCTCTTAAAGGAAGGTTTGGATTATGAGCAATCAATACGGACCAAGAATAGTAACCAATGGATTAGTATTGTGTCTTGATGCTGCTAACACTAAAAGCTATCCGGGAAGTGGCTCAACTTGGAGTGATTTAAGTTCTTTTGGAGCAAACTGTTCTCTAGTCAATGGTCCAATATATACTAGCTCTGATGGATCTTTTAGTTTTGATGGTATAGAGGAATATGGATCTATAACCAATGCTCAGACAAGAACGGACATTATGACAAATGAAGTATGGTTTAGACCATCTAGTGTGGTTGGTGGAGAAAATGGCAGATCAACGCTCATAAGAACGGTTCCTTCTAATACTCTTAGTGATATGATTTGTATCTTACAAAATAGTGGAACAAATTTAGCTAAAATTGTTATAGAAATGAAAAATAGTAATGATATAGGATATACTGGATATGAGTCAGCAGCTAATATAGTAACAATTAATAGATGGTATCATATGGTTCACACCATAAATAGACCATCTGGTAATACGAGAGTTTTTTTAAATACAACATCTGTAATAAATAGTTCTACTTCTACACACAGTATGACTTTTTCTGCAAATATTCAAATAGCACAGCAAGGAACAAATACTGCTAATGCTTTTGCTAGAAGATTTACAGGCAAAATAGGCTCTGTTAGAATTTACAATAGAGTTCTTTCTACTGCGGAAGTTTTACAGAACTATAATGCTACAAAGGGTAGGTTTGGTCTATGAGAATCTGCGATTCTAAAACAAGGAGCGAAGCTCTATGAGTTACAACAACGGCCCCCGCATAGTTACTAACGGTCTAGTTCTTTGTTTGGATGCTGGTAATAGTAAAAGTTATCCGGCTAGCGGCACAGTCTGGAGTGATTTGAGTGGTAATGGGAATACTGCAACTCTTGTTAATGGTGTTGGATATAGTACTACTAACTTAGGATCTTTGAGTTTTGATGGAACAAATGATTATGTTCAAACTACAAGAAACGACATATCAAATAATTCTTCTTTTTCATTATCGTGTTGGTTTAGAATAACCACACTCAATAGCACATATAGACCATTAATAGACTGTGGAAATCTTGGGGTTGGAACATTAGGGTATACACTTTCGATCACTAATTCGAATAAGCTTTTTATAGCATCCAATGGTGGTTTTATTACAATATCTAATACTATTAGTACAAATGTGTGGTATCATATAGTCGGTACCGCAAATTCTGGAACCCCATATTCTTTTAATATATATCTTAATGGTGTCTTAGGTACTGTTGAGTCATCAGCCAGTACAAACCTATTAACTAATAATGCAACTTATATTAGTATGGGACGAAATATTAATGGAAGTCAGCTATTATTTCCTGGAAATATAGCACAAGCCCACGTCCACAATAGGGCGCTCTCTGCAACAGAAGTTTTACAAAACTATAATGCTACCAAAGGTCGCTTTAATCTATAAGGAGAATTTATGTTAGACTATGAAAATCGTCAGTATATGATATTTAACGTTAGCGAACTAGACAGTATTGATTTTAGCGCTGTTTTAGAAACTAGTGCTGAGACTGTAAGAAAAAGTTTAGACGGAACTCTTACTTTTGTAAAGTGGGAAGGATCTATGCCAGATTGTGTATCAAATTTGACATCAAAACAAGGCCCATATACCCACGAAGAAATATTAGAAATATTATCTGAATCAAATTGGACTGAAAATAATCTAGAACTATAAAATACTTAAAATTCAACATAATTAACGTTTTTTTAATTTTTGTGTATATTAGTTTGACATAATAAACTTTTAAAATGAAAATATATCAACAAGAAATACTAGACGGACTATCTGATAATATCAAGGCGCAAGCATCTATTGCTTATTGCGCTCCAGCATTATTGGTTAATAATATTGACTCCGATTCGTCTTGGGATATTTCTAGAAGTCTTATAAATAAGATTAAAGCCTCAAGTAATCCAAACCAAATAGATTTATATTATATTAAATCAATTTTAGTTTCAACGGGCTGGAACAAAAATGACGATGTTTTTGATCCTAAACAAACATGGGCGGCTAAAAACACACCAGAAGATAAACAATTTAATTTCATGCACAATGAGAATGATATCATTGGGCATATAACAGGTAGCTATATTGTTGATAGAAATGGAAACAAGATATTAGCAGAAAATGATGACAATGTTCCAGATGAATTCGATATAGTTACAGAAGCTGTTTTATATAATAGCTGGACTAATCCAGACAACAAGGAAAGAATGGAAAAAATAATATCAGAGATAGAAGATGGTAAATGGTTTGTTTCTATGGAGTGTTTATTTGCTGGATTTGATTATTCGGTTATAGATAAAAATAACAATCAAAAGGTTATAGCTCGTAATGAAGAATCAGCTTTTTTGACCAAACACTTAAAAGCTTATGGTGGCACAGGAGAATATGAAGGTTATAAAATTGGTAGATCATTAAAAAGTATTTCTTTTTCTGGAAAAGGATTAGTTTCTCGACCAGCAAATCCAAGAAGTATAATTTTGGATTCTAGCAAAGCATTTTCTGCGCCAATAAACGAAGGCAAAATAAATGTTATTTCTAATGTTTCTAAAGGAGATTTTAAAATGTCAGATATTAACCTAGAGAAGCAATTAGCTGATTTACAAAATGAGCTAACAGCTTCTAAAGAAGAAATTAAAACTGCTCAAGCTGAAAACGAAGTAACTCTAAAAGAGTTCGCTGATAAGGTTTCAACACTAGAAAGTACTTTAGCAGAAAAAGATTCAGCTATCAAAACTTTCGAAGAGAGAGTCTTATCATTAGAAGAAGCTTTAGTAGCTAAAGAGAAGGAATTATCAGATCTTTCTGCCGCTATGAAAGATATGAAAGACAAAGAAAAGTACAGAATGCGTAAAGCAAACTTGCTTGAGGCTGGATTCGAAGAATCAGAAGCAGAAGAATCAATTCCTCTATATGACTCTTTAGATGACAGTGCTTTTGAAGCAATTGTCGCAGCCATGAAAAAGAAAATGGCTGAAATGAAATATAAGATGAAAAAGGAAGAGAAAGAAGAAAAGCCAATGGCTACCGAAACTGTTTCGGAAACCAAGGCTGCTGAAGCTGTTGCTGAAGAAGTAACAGAAGAACTTTTCCAAGAAGTACAAACAACAGAAGCCACTCTTGTAGATGCTTCTGATGTGAATGATGAATTAGAGGCCGCAAGAGCTAGTGTGGCAGAGTGGCTTACAGAAAACGTTTTACGCAAGTGATTAAATAGGAGAAAAATTATGGCTCTTAAATCAGATCGATATGAGTTACAAACTGATATCAGTTTCTTCTACGACGCTGGAACCGCTACTCGCGGTGGCGTTGTAGTTCATGACACAACTGCCGGTTCTGGAGCAGCTATGGATCAAGGTGTTAACCTTGTGAAGTATGCAACTGTTACAGCAACAAGCCGTCCAGTTGGCATTCTATTAAATGATGTAGTTAATAAGGATCTAACCCGTACTCACCTCAACCAGCACAAGGACGAGGTTCAGAAGGGTGGAAAGGTTACAGTTCTCCGTAAGGGGTATGTTGTAACAAATAATATCACAAGCACGACTGTAAATGCTGGTGATGCTGCTTATGCTTGCCACGTAAACGCTGGCAATCTTAGGGTAGATAGCCCCGGCAGTTCTGGCGTTTTACAAGTTGGCCGCTTCCTCTCTGGTAAGGACGAGGACGGTTATGCTAAAGTAGAAGTTAACCTACCCTGAGTTATATAATATATAAGGAGAATTTAAAAATGGCAATTAATACTAGACCTAGCGATGAGTTTATCGCTCTCCTACGTAAGTCAGGGGATGGCGATGTTAATGTAGCGATGGCGGCTCAAAGAGAGTTCGCTAAAGCTCTTGAGTTACCTTTACGAAAGGGTGTTTTAGTTGGTAATGTTCTTGGCAACATCTTCGAAACAATGAATGTTGAACCCGGCGCTACCACAGAATATCCTCTCGATCTAATTTCTCCCGGCCTAGAAGGTGAGCATGTTGCTTACACAAATCCCGGCCACGGAAGAATTCCAGAAAGAAGTGTTGAAGGCGACTATGTGATGATCCCAACATATAGCATCACATCTTCAATCGACTATCTACTTCGCTATGCCCGCGAAGCCAGATGGGACATTGTTGGTCGTGCAATGCAGGTTATGGAAGCTGGCTTCACAAAGAAGATGAACGATGACGGATGGCACACAATTCTTGCTGCCGGTGTTGATCGTAATCTTCTCGTTTATGATGCCGATGCCACAGCCGGAATGTTCTCAAAGAGACTCGTTTCTCTCATGCAAACAGTAATGCGTCGTAACTCTGGTGGCAATAGCGCATCAGTTGGTCGTGGCCGTCTTACTGATATGTATGTTAGTCCAGAAGCTCTTGAAGACGTTCGCAACTGGGGATTAGATCAAGTTGACGAAGTTACTCGTCGTGAAATTTACACCGCTACTGAGGGTGGCGCTCCACTCACCAGAATCTTCGGTGTTAATCTTCATGATCTTGATGAACTTGGCGAAGGTCAAGAATATCAAGACTTCTTCCTCAACGATCTTTCTGGTGCGGTTCAGTCAAGCGACACAGAAGTTGTCGTTGGTCTAGACCAATCCTCAAGAGATAGTTTCGTTATGCCCGTCAAGCAACAGCTACAGGTTTTCGAAGATCCAACACTACATCGTCAGCAACGCGCTGGCTATTACGGTTGGGCCGAACTCGGCTTTGGTGTTCTTGACAACAGAAGAGTAATTCTAGGATCATTCTAATAAGAATGTAATTACTAGTGATTCACAGAGAGCCACCTTCAGCAAATGGGGGTGGCTCTTTTGTGTATATAACAGTATATGATATCATTTTAGGATAAATTAGGAGACTTTTATGGCCGCACTATCCGACTATCTTGAGGCCCAGCTTTTAAATCATATTTTTAGAAGCGGCGTTTTTACTAAGCCTTCACAAATTGCTATAGCTCTCACAAGCGGAGTTTGCTTAGACTCCAATACTGGTAACACTATTCCAGAGTTACCATCTGGCGTACAAAAAGGAAATAACTTTGTTACCACAAATTATGCTAGAATTAATTTAGGCTCCCCGTCTGGCGTTGGAAACAACGTGTGGAACGCTGTTGGTAGCGATGAAACAACAATTTTTAGTGTTTCTGGCGTTAGTTCTTCTGGACAAGCGGTTGGAACAAGTGGATATTTTTATCCCCTATATTTAAACCAGACAACATCAAATAACGCAGACAAAGCAAATACATCTTTGTTAATAGGATTTTCTTACTCATATCAATTTAAAGAATTTCCAAACGTTACATTTTACTCCCCAACAAGTTTAGCACAGTCTGGACAAGCTCAAAATCCCGGATATTCTCAATATGATGGAAATGGTTTTATCAAAAATTCTTCACAATTAGTTTTTAACACAGCGTTAAATGATTGGGGATGGGTTTCTGGAATAGCTATTTTAGACAATTCAGCATACGGGTCTGGTAACTTGCTTATGTATTCTAAACTTGAAAACCCAAGATATATATATACGGGCGACAACGTTAAACTAGATACTAATTCGCTAGAAATAAGCCTAAAATAGAAAGATAAATAATGATCTTAAGCAAGTATCAGCTTGTTGAGAACATTGTTACTGAGCTATCTGATAATTCAACTGGACAAATATCACCACATGATATTAGACATAATCTATTAGACATAATAGACTCAGTACATTTACTCACTGGCGAACACAATCTAAAAGCTAGAAATTTTTCCACCCCAGAAACTAGAACAACTAGGGTTGGCGAACTTACTATAGCAAATCTAGAGCTTGAAGGATATTCAAGCTTAGATAATTCTGCATTTGGCTTTGAAGCTTTAAAGTCAAACTACCAAGGTTCTAAAAATACTGCTTTAGGATCAAAATCATTATCTTGCAATGTTTATGGAGAAAATAACGTTGCTGTAGGTTATCTATCACTATCTTCTAATTCTACTGGAATTGGAAATGTTGGTGTAGGAAACTACTCTTTAAGCAATAATAGGGTTGGTAATTTTAATATTGGTATAGGAAATGCGGCTGGATACTATATTGATCGTGACTCAAATTATAAGTTATATATAGCTTCACACCCTGTTGATGAAGAATATCTTTGTGATAATCCAAGTGGCTCTGGACTAATTCCTTTAGTTCATGCTGATCTTTCTGGAATTAAATTTGGTATTGGAGTTAATTCATTACACGATAATGCTGCGTTACAGGTTGGAGGAAATGCTAATCCATCTAGCGGAAATGCTTATAATCTTGGAAGCAATCAATATTCATGGAAACATATTTTTGTATCAAACTCAATAGTTCACCCAAGTGGAAATGTTGGAATTTCTTTAAATGATAAAAACTGCGCCATTAGTGGAAATCTTGTTCCTTTTAACAACAGTCAACAAACTTTTGGCGAACCCAGCAAACAGTGGGCGTCTGGATATTTCAAAGATATTGTTGTAAGCAATACGGCAACTATTTCTATACTAAATGCTGTAGAAACATGTTTTTATCCATGTAAAACAATTTATCTAGCAGCAAGCGGATGTAATAATAATCTTGATTTTTGTAACTATCTAGATGATGGCTCTTTGCTTGGCGCTGGATTTAATTTATATTCAGACAATGGCGGAACACTAAGAAAATATACTTTTGATTTTTCTCCACCAGCAAGTGGCTCTAGTTTTGAAAATAATCTTTTTGCCAAGGCTAGGTGGAATAGCAACATATCTCTCGCCCTATCAACCGGCGTTTACTTAATATCTAATAGAGTCATAAGCCACTTTAATGATGGGCATGGATTATATTTCAATAGTGGCGTATCTTTTGTTTGCAACAATAATGCATTTACTAATAGATCAAGTATTGGTGGATCTGGAAACTTTAATCTTATTTCTAGTTCTGGAAATTCAAATCCTTATTTTTCTTCTGTAATAGCTTTAGAGTCTGGAGTAACAATAGGAACTAGATTTATTACTGGAGCAAAAAATAAAGTACTAGATCCATCAAATAGCAATAGAGAAAAACTAAGAGGATTTGATCTTAAATACATTGATGACTCTTTATTAAATATTGTTGGACAAAAAACTAGCAGACTAATAATAGGATCTTACGATAATACATCGTACAATCAAAATGTTGTTAGTATCTTACAAAATGGTGGCGATGCTATACTAGGAATAAATAACTTAGCACAAATATCACAAAATGCAATACCAAAAACGGCTATAGATATAAGAAGTACTGGCAATGCAATAATAAGAGCAACGGCAGAAAACCAGAGTCAAACAATAGCCGCAGTACAGCTTCTTGGCGAACAAGATTGCTTGTATAAAGGTTTTGAAACAGCCTATTTAAATACAAGTGGCATTGCTGACCTAAGTATGTATAAAGACTCTGGAAGAAGTGTCTTTATTAGATTATATGATAATAATAGAATTGGTATTTTCACAGCAAGCGGAACTGCCAATGAAATGTTTACTTTGGGTGATAATTTTAACAATAGGCCAGCAGTTAGTCTTTATGAAGCTTCTGGCACATTTACATCATCTTCAAAATATGCTAAATTATATGCTAAACCAAAAATTGTTGCGTCACAATCATCAACAGTTTATCTATTAGATTCCAGTGGAAATATTCACGATTTAGTTGTTAATAGGCTAGATAATACGGACGGTCGAGCATTATACTGCGACAATAGCGCAAATACATTTGGTGGAATATATTCTACAAAGAATAGATCTACTATAAATATTAACAGTAAAAACAATACATCATTAGGATACGGATCTTTTTACAATGGTTCAGACGGCGGATACGAAAATACAATAGTTGGTGCTTATTGTGGAAGCGGAATTACTACAGGCTATAGAAATTCTATTCTTGGATATAGGTCCGCATCATCATTATCCACTGGCCACAATAATATAGTAATTGGAAACAACGCATTTAATAATACGTCTTTAAGCGCAAATAATAATATAGTTATTGGAAATAGTGGATTAGCTGACTCCACAAGCGGAGATTATCAATTCTGGCTCGGGGCTAATAAAAACTTAGTATTACTACAAGGAACGCTAGGACCAAATAATGCTAGCAAAATATTAACAATGCCAAGCGGTGGGCATTTAAGAGTTTATAATAGTAATAATTCTGAAGCAATTGGTATCAGAAATAACGTCATAGAAGTGCTTGATTATGGTGGAAGTGATTATCCAGAAAATGAATTATACTTCGCTTTTACTGGAAACAAAACAAAAAATATACTAAAGCTAAACCATAATGCAGAACCTATTACTACAGTTCCAACTTACTTTCAACCAAATACAAGTGTTCCATATGCAGAATTAAGTGCTGATTTTAGAATACTTGGGGCTATTAGATTTAGTGATAATACTTCTTTATCTTCAGCATCACAAATTACTACAAATAAAAATAATATTGAAGTATTAACTTCTGGCATTAACAATCTTTCCCAAGGTTTATCATCTTTATTAGTAGAAGGATATTGTCCACTAAAAATTTCTGCTCCAATAAATGCAGCAAATCCAACAGTTGGAAGTTTAGTTATTAAAAATTCCGTTTGGGCAGATGCTGGTAGTGTAACGCTTGTTAATAGAGATTTAAATCTTAATATTCCACAAGGAGCTTATGTAATTGCGCTTAAGATAAATAATGAGTATAGACCATTATGGATTAATTCTCAAGAAGATTGCAATGTTTGTTGTCAATAGCGAGGTGATTTATGGGCAGATTTTTTAAAAAGTGCCTTCCACCAGCAAGTCCATATATTGAATTTATAGAGCCAACTACCACAACTGTTGCGCCACAGGTAGATATTCCATATATTTACGTGCCACCAATCGGCCAACCTTGTGATAAAATATATGAAAATAATGGTATTTGTAGGTGCGGATCTCTACTATTCAATAGCAAATTCTTAGTAGAAATAAATTCTAATAATTTTTCTACCGAACACCAATCTAATGTTTTGCTTGAGAATGGGCAAAGGTTTGTAACATCAACAAAAAAAATAAACTCAAGCAATTTTAATAAAATAGAAATCAACTTTAACTCTTTAGTTACTCTAAAAAATAGAATACAGATTATAGTAAAAAGAAGAGAGACTAATGAAATAATTGGATATAGTATTATTGGAAATGATGAACAAAGCTATCAGATAAATTCTATAGAAGTTACTCTTTTAATAACTTCAAGCTTGGTTAATGAATCTTTACAGTTAGAATTTTATAGTCTTTGTTATTTAGATGATAATTCTTGCTGTGGCAAGCTACCAATCTCTATATCTTTATCTGAAGTTATTTCTTCCTTGCCATGCACCACAACAACCACAACAACAAGCACCACAACAACACTACCCCCTTTTTGTGATAGATTTAATCTACCAAATATGTTTTATGTTACCGTTGTTGGATATGGTCCTTTTGCTGGACAAGAAAAAGTATCATTAATTACTAGAAGTGGCAATACATATTCAACTAGTGGAAGTTTCCCGTGCGGAGCGAATTTTTATTTACAAATGTCTTGTGATCCAATAACACAAAAGTTTTATTATAGTGGCTATATAGACTGTTGTGATCAAAGTACTAAAATTGTTGTAGATGAAACATCCATCCCCCTAATAAGACCGGCTGCTATTTTACCAGAAATAATTTCTTATAAATCATGTGATCCTTGCGCCGCTTCGTG
>Ga0208465_1000104_pt1 | contig 28305 bp, 22 predicted proteins | sample LakMenEpi31Aug10_FD_150749 | JGI IMG/M metagenome (GOLD analysis project Ga0208465, IMG submission 150749) | Freshwater microbial communities from Lake Mendota, WI - 31AUG2010 deep hole epilimnion (SPAdes) | ecosystem: Environmental > Aquatic > Freshwater > Lake > Epilimnion/Euphotic zone ...
GAGGGCTGCCACGGTGAGTCGGTTGCTCCAGAGTCTGGGTTCGGTGAGGTATCCGAGGAAATGGAAATCTTGTTCATAGGGGGAAGGCGCAGGGCAACGGGCAACGGGCGCAGGGCGCAGGGCGCAGGGAGTGGGGTGGATGGAGAGGACAATTAACGGGGTGAAAAGCCTGGAAAAGTAGAACTATAGCCGCCGCCAGAATCTGCTCCTGGAAAACCCTAATCCCTACTGCCCATTCCCTACTCCCTCCACTAGGGGAATGGATTCATTTTAGCGAAGGGGCCGGGGCGATCGCATTCCTTCCTCCAGATTACCCATCCACAGCCTGGTATCCCTAGGGCGGCTTACCTGTAGGAAGATCCTTAAGGTGAAGGATACAATGTAAAGCGTTCGGGTTAAAGGAAGATATGGTTCAGACGACGGAATATCTTTATATCGTTCGAGATGACGAGATTCTCCATGGAGAACCTATCATCCGAGGCACCCGTACCCCAGTTAGGGCAATTGTGGAGACCTGGCGGATGGGTGTTTCTCCGGAGGAAATTCCCAGAGGCATGCCTCACTTGACCCTGGGACAAATCTTCGGGGCCCTTACCTATTACAGCGATCACCAAGAAGAAATTAATCACTATATTGAAAAAAATAGTATTCCTGATGAGTTGCTTGATCCATTGGTTAAAGAGCTGTGAGAAATTTATTTATTTGCTTATACCTGGATGAAGACGTTAATGTTCTAATAGCTGAGTTGCTTCAAGCAAGAGGTTTCGATGTCATTACTGCGCACGGGCTTCGCCCCACAACGCCGAAATCAACCACTGCCACCGGTCGGGCTGCCACGGTGAGTCGGTTGCTCTAGACTCTAGGTGGCGCAGGGCGCAGGGAGTGGGGTGGATGGAGAGGACTAGTAACGGGGTGGAAAGCCTGGAAAACTAGAACTATAGCCGTAGCCAGGATCTGCTCCTGGAAAACCCTTTTCCTTTTTCGTTCTTCTTTTTTCGTTCCTTTTCTCCCCTACTCCTGCGGCCTCTGCCTGAGCAAGTGCAGTCCAAGAACAATATAAACAGACCCCGCCCCCCGCTCTAGCCACCTTGCCACCCGTTGGTGGCGGCGGAAAGCGCCCGAGGCCATGGCCGCGCCGAAGGCCAGGAGGATGCAATAGACCGTAGCCCCCAGGCCATAGGCAGCCCCCAGCATGGCAAAGGGGACTGGCCCCAACCCCGCCGTTGGATCAACAAACTGGGGCAGAAAAGCCAGGAAAAAAGCCGCCACCTTAGGGTTAAGGGCATTGGTAATAAAGCCCTGGCGGAACATCTGCCAGCGGCCCATGGGGGAGAGCCGCAGTGGCTCCGACGGGGCGGAGGTGGGGCGCAGGGCCTTAACCCCCAGAACAATCAGGTAACAGGCCCCGATCAGCTTAAACACCGTGAAGGCCCAGACGGAGGTGGCCAAAAGGGCCGACAGACCAAAGGCCGCCAGCACCGTATGGAAGATTACCCCCGTACCAATGCCCAGGGCCGACAACACCCCCGCCCAGGGGCCCTGGGCCGCACTGCGAGCCAGAATGTATAGGGTATCAGGGCCGGGGGTAATCCACAGCAGGAAACTGGCTACCATGAAAGTCCAGAAGTTTTGTGTCCCCAGCATGTGCTCCCTCCTTGCCACCTCTGCACTATAGCAGTGGCCAGGGGAAGGTTTAGACGTCCGCCGCAGACTATGCCGCCCCCTCCTGACTCCCCTGCTCCCCCGGCGCTTTTGTGGTACGCAACGCCGGCACCATGAGCACCACGGCCGCGATCGCCTCCCTGGAGTACGCCGTTGGTCATCTGAACGTGTCCTGAGAGGTTGTTTGAAAAGGGTTACCCCAGGTATAATCTGTCGCCAAGAGGGCGCAAAAGTGTTGGAGTTTGAGGGTATTATTCTAATTGACAGGTATAGTTTGAGACCCTCTTTGGCTTTTCAAACAACCTGTGAATCGAGAAACGCTATAATTCCAACTAATAAAAATTAATTTACTATTTTAATTATGACTAATACGGGCATCGTAGTGATTGGCCGCAACGAAGGGGATCGCTTGGTCCGCTGCCTCAAATCCTTCGGTTCCCAGCTTTCTCAGCAAGATATTTTAGCCGTCTACGTTGACTCTGGATCCACCGACAATAGTGTGGCCAGTGCTCGCCAGTTAATCCACCATGTGGTTGAGTTGGATCTAGCCACTCCCTTCACCATGGCCAGGGGACGCAATGCTGGGTTCAATTATCTGCTGGAGATCAAACCCGATCTGGAGTTTGTGCAGTTTGTAGATGGAGACTGTGAACTTCTGCCGGGTTGGTTAGAGCAGGGGCTGGAGGCACTGCAGCGAAGTCCTGATATTGCTATTGTCTGTGGACGCCGGCGAGAACGGTTCCCCGAGTCGTCTCCCTACAATCGCTTGGCGGACATGGAGTGGAACACCCCGGTGGGAGAAGCCGCCGCCTGTGGGGGTGACTTTGTCGCTCGGGTGGCAGCGATTCGTCAGGTGAATGGATTTAATCCGAGCTTAATTTGCGGTGAAGAACCGGAAATGTGTATTCGTTTGCGCCAATTGGGCTGGAAGATCTATCGGATTGATGCTGATATGACCCTACACGATGCCGCCATGACCCGCTTTGGCCAGTGGTGGAAGCGTTCTCTGCGGGGAGGATGGTACGTGGCTGAAGGGCGAGCCATGTATGGTCACACCTCGGAAGCTTATCAGGTGCGGGAGGAGCGTAGTGGTTGGTTGTGGGGCCTGATCCTACCCCTGTCTGCTCTGGTATTAGCCCTACCCACCAAGGGCATCAGTTTACTCCTGCTGTTGGGCTATCCGATCATGGTGATGAAGATTGCTCGCTATAGGCAACGGGTTTACCAGGATAGTCCTACCGATGCCCGTCTCTGTGCTTACTTTTGTACCCTCTCTAAATTTCCCCAGTGGCTAGGCCAGATCAAGTATTATCGCTCTCGCTGGCTGAAGCAGACACCGTCCTTGATTGAGTACAAGCAGGTTGAGCTCCAGCCAGTCGACGGTGGGGCTAAGGTTTAAATTTTCGCTGTGATGACACTAAGAAATACCATGCAGGGAGCAGTGCCAATTCGTTGGGGAATTTTGGGAACAGGGGGAATTGCTCGCCAGTTTGCTGAGGGGTTAAGGGAGTTGCCTGAGGCTCAATTGCTGGCGGTGGGTTCCCGCACCCTGGCGGCGGCCCAGGACTTTGCCCAAGCCTACCGGGTGCCGCGGGCCTATGGTAGTTACCAGGCCCTGGTGGAGGATGGGGAGGTGGATGTGGTCTATATCGCCACTCCCCATATTCGCCACCGGGATGATTGTTTGCTCTGTCTACAGGCGGGCAAGGCGGTGCTCTGTGAGAAGCCCTTGGCCTTGAATGCCCGACAGGCCGAGGAGATTATTACCCTGGCCCGAGAGCGACAGTTATTTTGCATGGAAGCCATGTGGATGCGGTTTATGCCGCTGATCCAACGGGTTAAGCAGCTGATTGATCAAGGGGCGATCGGTGAGGTGTTGTGCTTAACGGCTGAGTTTGGCTATCCGACTGAGTTTGACCCCGAAAATCGGTTTTTTAACCCCCAGTTGGGCGGCGGGGCCTTGCTGGATCGGGGCAGCTACCCCCTTTCCCTGGCCTTTTATCTCCTGGGCTGCCCCGAAACGGTGACCGGACAGGCCCACTTGGGCTCCACCGGTGTGGATGAGCAGTGTGGTCTGGTTCTTTCCTATCGCAATGGGGCGATCGCCCAGCTATTCGCCTCTCTACGGGCTTATACCAGCAACACCGCCACCATCACCGGCACCACCGGCAAAATTGTCATCCATCCCCCCTTTTGCCGTCCTGACCAGATTACCCTCACCCCCCTATCCTCTGATCCGGTGGTGGTCACCAGCCAGGCCCAACCCCACTCCCCATCCTCCGGGCTTAAACATCAGCTGAGTAACTGGGTTAGGCAAAACCGTTTGACTCAGCAATTGGTAAAAAAACTCAGAGACAAGGGGCAGGTTCAGTGGCAGCCCATAGGGGGCAACGGCCTGAATTATGAAGCGGCAGAGGTAATGACTTGCCTGCGTCAGGGCAAATCGGAAAGCCCGATCATGCCCTTGCAGGAATCCCTGCAGCTTGTGCAGCTGATGGATGAATTACGGCACCGCTGGGGCCTTTATTATCCCCAGGATTGAGGCCAAGGCTGGAGTCCCCAGGTACTAACCACTAGTTCCGGGATTGTTTAGCCGTCGGTGCGGCCCGGCTTAAGTTGATCCCCCGAGCTTTCCTACGGGGTCAGGCTTCGCGCTAAACTTAACAGTTAGAAACATTTCCCCTCTCTGGGCCCGCACCGATGAATATTTCTGCCTGGTCTGTCCGCCGTCCTATCCCGGTGATTGTACTATTTTTGGTCATTACCCTGGCGGGCATGGTGGCCTTTGGGCGTTTGGGCATTGATCTCAACCCCAACGTCGACTTTCCGGTGGTGACCGTTAGCGTCACCCAGGTGGGGGCCGCCCCGGAGGAGTTGGAAACCCAGGTTACCAAAAAGGTCGAGGATGCGGTGGCCGGTTTAGGGAATATTGACGAAATTCGATCCACGGTACGGGATGGTGCCTCCACCACCTCCATTAGCTTTTTGCTGGGAACAAACATTGACCGGGCTACTAACGATGTCCGGGATGCGGTCACCCGTATTCGCCAGGACCTGCCCGCTGCCATTCAAGAGCCGGTGGTGCAACGACTGGAGTTTGGCGGTGGGGTGATTATGACCTACGCAGTCAATTCTGAAAAGCGGTCCGTTGAGGAAATCAGTGATCTGGTGGACCGCACCATCAGCCAGGAAATCCTCACCGTTAAGGGGGTGGCCCGGGTAGAACGGGTGGGCGGCTTGGATCCTGAAATTCGGGTTAACCTCGATCCCCAACAACTAGACGCCCTGGGCATTACCGCCACCCAGGTCAACGATCAGGTTCGCGGTCTCAACGTTAACCTCCCCAGTGGACGGGCTACCCTGGGGGGGCAGGAGCAGGGCTTTCGCACCCTGGGGAGCGCCGATAGCGTCGAAACTCTGGCCAGTTCGCTGATTATTTTGCCCAACGGTACCCCCGTTGCCCTGAGTAGCCTCGGTCAGGTGGAACTCAGCCATCGCGAACCGCGCCAGGCGGCCCAGTTCAATAATCAACCGGTGGTGGCCTTTTCGGTCTATCGCAGCACCGGTACCACCCTGGTATCGGTGGAAGATGGGGTCAGGGCCGCGGTGGATCAGCTCCTCAAGACCCTGCCTGAGGACATTTCCATTGATCTGATTTTTACCCGGGCCGATGACATTCGGGAATCCTACCAGGCCTCGATCGAAGACCTGATCCTGGGTTGCGCCCTGGCGGTAATTGTGGTGGGTCTGTTTCTGCGGGATTGGCGGTCTACCATTATTACCTCCCTGGCCCTGCCCCTGTCCATGATTCCCACCTTTCTGGTGTTGCGCTGGTTTGGCTACACCCTGAATAGCATGACCCTGCTGGCCCTGACCCTGGCGGTGGGCAACCTGGTGGATGATGCCATCGTCGAGATTGAGAATGTGGAGCGCCATAGCCGCATGGGTAAGTCTCCCTACCAGGCTACCCTGGACTCCACCGCAGAGGTGGGTCTGGCGGTGTTGGCCTCCACCGCCACCATTGTGGTGGTGTTCCTGCCGGTGGCCTTCATGGGGGGGATTCCCGGACAGTTCTTCAAGCCCTTTGGCGTTACCGTGGCCACCGCCACCATCTTCTCCATCCTGGTGGCCCGCCTGGTAACCCCGATCATGGCGGCCTACTGGTTAAAGCCTAAGCCCGTGGCGGCCGACCCCGAGGAGAATTCCCAGGGGCCAGGCCTCTATCGCGCCATCCTGAGTTGGTCCCTACGCCATCGGGGGGTCACCCTGGCCCTGGCGATCGCCTTTTTTGTGGGTAGTCTGCGCCTGGTGCCCTACATTCCCACCAACCTCTTTGATCGCAGTGATGACGGCCTCTCCACCATCGCCGTGGAGCTGCCGCCGGGGTCCACCCTGGCGGATACGCAACAGGTTTCCACCCGGCTGACCACATCTCTGCTAGAGGACAACAACGTTGCCACCGTGCTCTCCCTGATGGGGGGAGATAGCGGTGTCAACCAGGCCACCCTCTACACCCGGCTGGTTCCCAAGGGGAAACGGGATATCTCCCTCTGGGACTTTCAGGACCAGACCCGGGCGGTTTTTCAGCAGATTCCCGGCGCCCGGATTAGTTTTCAGGCCCAGGGGGCCACGGGGGACGGTAAGGATCTAACGGTGGTGTTAAAGGGGGATGATCCCACCCGTTTACAACAGGGGGCCGATGCCCTGGTGCGAGATATGCGTCAGGTGCCGGGGCTGGTGGATGTCAGCTCCTCGGCCAGTTTAGTCAAGCCCGAGGTGCAGATTATCCCCGATCGCGATCGGGCCGCCGACCTGGGGGTGACGGTACAGGCCATTGCCCGCACCGCCGCCCTGGCCACCCTGGGGGATAGCGACGCCAACCTGGCGGACTTCAACCTGGGCGATCGCCAGGTGCCAATTCGGGTGCAGATTGACCCCAGCTTTCGGGATGATCCGGTTATCCTCCAGACCCTGCGGGTGCCCAGCCAGAGCGGTGAGTTGATCCCCCTGACGGCGGTGGCCCAGGTGAACTTTAGTAGTGGCCCGGCCCAAATCGATCGCTTTGATCGGTCCCGCCAGGTGACCCTGGGAGCCAACCTGCAGGGCCTTTCCCTGGGTCAGGGGCTGGCCGCCGTGGCCCAGCTACCGGCCATGAAAAACCTACCGGATGGGGTCACCCAACAACCGGCGGGGGATGGGGAAATCATGAAGGAAATTTTTGGTCGCTTTGCCCTGGCCCTGGCCACCGCCATCCTGCTGATCTACGCGGTGCTAGTGCTGTTGTACAACAACTTCCTGCACCCGGTGACGGTGATGGCGGCCCTGCCCCTCTCCATTGGCGGGGCCCTGTTGGGGTTATTGGTGGCCCAGAAACCCATGGGCCTCTACGCCCTGATTGGCATCGTGCTGCTGATGGGGCTGGTCACCAAGAACTCTATCCTGCTGGTGGACTACGCCCTGATCGCCCGCCAGGAGGGCAGTAGTCGCCGGGCGGCGGCCATCAACGCCGGGGTTACCCGGTTGCGGCCCATCCTCATGACCTCGGTATCCACCGTGGCGGGCATGGTGCCCCTGGCTCTGGAACTGGGGGCCGGGGGAGAAACCCGCAGCCCCATGGCGATCGCCGTCATCGGCGGGTTTACCACCTCCACCCTGCTCACCCTTGTGGTAGTGCCGGTGCTGTTCACCTACCTTGATCAGCTCAATGGGAGCGTTTTCAACCTCTTCCGTCGCCTGCGGGGAGTCACTCCGCCCCCGGTCACCCCGCCGACTCCAGAATCTTGGCCACAACCCCATAGGATGGATAAATAGATCTATAATTCTGGGGTAGGCATGGGCTTTCCTTGCCACGGCTAGCGGGTGTAGTTCAGTGGTAGAACGTCAGCTTCCCAAGCTGAATGTCGACGGTTCGAGTCCGTTCACCCGCTTCCTTAAGCTGATCCTCTAGTCCTCACTGATCCCTCCAGAAAATGGTTGGCAATCAGCTATGCAATCCCATAGCAGTCTTGTCCCCATCGCACTGCTGGCTGCTATGGCGATTCACAGACAATTACGATCCTGGAAATCCTCTGTTTTCCTAGTGGTCTAGCAAGATTTAAGTGAGCAGTAAGTCTCTCTCCGTCCCCCTATCTCCCCGTCTCCCCTGCGGGTCTCAACCCATCACGTTAAGGTTGATAGAGTACTAGTAGGTACTCCATAGTAGAGGCGCTTAAAGTTACTCTATGTCACCTTTCAAACGTTCTCCAAGCAGCTCTAGTTGTCTTGCTTCTGGAATTCAAAGACGTTGGAAACTGGGGTAAAATTGGTGACTAATGCCTCCACCATAGGATTTCTGTTATCCTCACTGCCTCCAACATGATAGAAGTGCTCTCTCGTAACAATTGGAAACTTGTTCCACAAAGTTTTTATAAACTCATTTTCTCGGTAATTGTTGTGATGCCAGGTTGACAGGATAAATTTTCCGTTGAATTCAGAAAGAGATATAAATAATTGACTTTCATGTTCTACTTTCCAGCCGTTGTAATAATCAACGTATCTATTGATGTATGGCGGATCACAATAAACGATATCCTCTGACCTGGCCATATCGATAGTTTGCCTGAAGTCTTGACAAATAAATTCGTATTGACCAGTTGATACCAGGTTATAAACCCAGGCGACCTGATTAGTAATTTTGGTCACATAAGCTTGAGCAAAGCGAGAGGGCTTCCGACAAAATGGGATATTTAGGTGTCCTTTCCGGTTAAATCTAATCATGCCGTTGAAGCCCGCCCTATTGACAAAAAGGAAATCAAGCGGGTTGTGTTCAGCATTGAACCTATCTCTGATGTAGTAGTAATGACTCTCGCCTTTTTCACAAAGCAGCGCCCCTTCCTTATTAAGGAATGCATTGACAACCCCTGGAGTAATATCTTGAGAGGCAATTTTAGAGTAGAAATTGATCAGGTGTGGGTTACTGTCACATAGTATTGCTTTCTTAGGTGCGATATTGAACCCGACCGCTCCTGTACCCATGAAGGGTTCAATCCAGGTACCATTAAAACCATCTGCGAGCATACTTTCTATCCATGGCACAAGCTTGGTCTTGATACCTTGAGACTTGATTGGTGGAACTCGAATTTTTCTGCTCACTTTAAACCTTATCTTCTCCAGAAAGTTCTTTAATTAACTGAGGTGAAAGATCTATCCTGTCGAGGAAACGTTTCCTATGGAAAGAACCTGTCCCCTCTTTTAACGGTTTTATTTTTGTGCAACTATTTCTTGTGTTACCGTTTCTGGGAGAGCACATCACACAGCGCTCAATGCTTCAGGTACCTTAATTTGAATCTATGTCCTTAAGTAGGGATATCTCTCCTTTGCCCTACCCCGCCCCAACCCTTACCCTCGTATCTATAGGACGAGTTGAGGCGATTAACGACCAGGCCATGGGATTTTTTGACTCCGAAATCATACAACAAGAGGCCATGAAACTGTTTCAGGACTACCAAGCCTTGATGCAGTTGGGCAGTAGCTATGGCAAGTTTGATCGCGAAGGTAAAAAGATGTTCATCGACCAGATGGAGTCGATGATGGAGCGGTACCACATTTTCATGAAACGGTTTGAACTGTCGGAAGACTTCATGGCCAAGATGACCGTCGAGCAGTTAAAAACCCAGTTGGGCCAATTTGGCATGACCCCAGATGTCATGTTTCAACAGATGCAGCAAACCCTGGAACGGATGAAGGCGGACATTGAGCCCTAGCCCTGTTTAGCCACCTGATGCAGAATAGTCATCGGTCCCAGGTGTTTAACCAGGGCGAATTGGGCTTCATCCTTAACCAGCAGGGACCCGGCAAAGCCTAGGGAATTCACCGGAATTGACTGATAGCGGTCCTGACGGCGACAGACCACCACTATCCACTGGCGAGTCACTAGCAAATTATAGGGAAAGGATCCCGGCGGTACGGATAGATCGGCGCCCAGGTGGGTTAGCAGGTGACGGTAGGATCGCTCCAGCAGGGTACCGGCTTCCGGCGTTGTCCACCACCCAGCGGGTAGGGGTAGAATACCGTGGCGAAAGCCAAACAGGGGGCTTTGGTAATAGCCCTGATCGGTCTCCGGCCTGGCGGCTCCGGGGAGGTATTGCTCCATATCCAAGGCCGCAATCGCCTGGGCCAGGGGCAGCGCTCCCCCCTCCGGGCCCAGGGGGGGCGGTATCACCTGCAAGTGTTTATGGCGCTGGCTGGCCCCCGCCAATCGGCCCCCATTGTAAAAACCCAGCCCATCGATGGCGCCTAAACAGCCAGCCAGGGCGGCCAGATCGCCCTGGGTTAACCAGCTGTCCTGCTCTTCGAAGGCGCGGGTAATAATTAAAATGTGATCCTCCACCACGTTGTACTTATTCAGCAGACACAGGTGGGTTTCGGACAGATCGGTGACAAACAGGTCCGGATCGTAGGGCAGAAATGGGTTCACCTCCTGCCCTGCCTGGCGCTGTCGTTCCTGGTTGAGATCGGACTGTTCCTTGCGCATCAAATTAGCCACCACCCGCACCACAAACTCCATACCCCCCTGGGACACAAATTCGTATCGGGTTTGAATTGGCTGGAGAGCACCGCAGTCCAGGGCGTGGCGACTACGCTGTTGAATCCTCGATCGCAGGTCAGTTGCATTCCAGGCGGGGGAGGGGTTAACCATGGTTTTGGCAAAGACTAGAGATGGACAACCACTAAACCTCCCCCTGGGACCGTGGGGGGTGTCCATGGCTGGGGCAGGGGGGAGCGGTCAGGCTACGGTTTAACCAACCGGCGGCCTGTTCTACCCGTAGCAATGCCTCCTCCGGCTGTTCCCTGAGTAAGAATACCAGGGCCGCCGCCAGTTGCTCCTGGGCCCGGAGGCGTCGGTTGCGATTGAGCTGGTGCCACTGTTCTGAGGGAATGGCCAGCCGACTGGCCAGGGCCTGGGCCAGCTCCAGATCGGACAACTGGGGTAGGGGTGGCTCCGCTGGCACCCAGGGGGAGGAGGGAAAGGGGTTAGCCATAGCAATAAGGAGGATAGAATGGGGTCAAATCAGGCCTGATTTCCCTATTGTGCACGATGGCGCCCACTCCTGAACCCCCTACCCCCATCCTTACGGACCTGCGACACCAGGTGGAGGTGCTGGAGAGCCGACTGCAGCGCCTCAGGGTGGGCCTGGATAATCTCATCCAGCTGGAGCAGCTCCATCGGGAACCACCAGGGGGTAGGGGCGATCGCCAGGCCTCGGGTCACGAACTCCAATCCCTGGAGCAGGCGGTTGATCACCTGGAGGCAGAGCTGGTTAGCCACCTGATTAGCTGGCAGCACCTGCAGCAACCCTTCTGGCAGGCGGTGCGTTACGGTGGCCTGGGCCTCCTGCTGGGCTGGGGGTTGGCCTGGCTAGCCCAGCGTCCCTAGGTGGGGGTCAACCCCACCAGCCTAACGCAGCAGGTCAAACAGCCCCTCCTCAATGTCGTAACCCAGCATCTTCGCCATTAACTTGAGCTTGCCGGCGCCCCCCAGGCCCTGGGCCTGCAGCCAGGCGCTAATCACAAAAATCTTTTGCATGATAAAAATCTCCAGGGCCTCGGGATTGTAGCGAATCCCTTCGCTGGGGCTAAACTGGTGGGGCACCAGCATGGCCGCATAGCGAGCCAGCTCCCCCGCCTCCCAATCCAGCACCAGGGGTAACCAGGGGTAATGGCTATCGAGGCGGATAAACCACAATCGCACCTCGGGAATTTCCGACAGTTCCCTGGGGTCGCTGGGGTCGCGGTCAAGTTGGATGTCAAAGCGCAGACCCAACTCCGGCCCCCCCGCCAGTGGCTCCAGCAGCGATCGGGCCGGGCTCAAATCCAGGGTTTGTAGGTGGGCAGCGGTCAGGGTAATGGTTTGGGCCATGGCGCAGCAATTGTCCGTAAAAAACTAGACCCCTCCTATTGTGGCAGAGGGGATGGGGCATGCCATGATGATTATCGACTTATTCCCTTAGCGAGCGCTACCGATGTCTGCCCTTCCCCTACCTGTGTGCATCATCCTTGGCACCCGACCGGAGGCGATTAAGCTGGCCCCTGTGATTGCGCTATTTCAGCGGGATCCCGCCCTCAAAACCCGGGTGGTGCTCACCGGTCAGCATCGGGAAATGGTGGATCAGGTGATGGCCCTGTTTACTTTGCAGGCGGACACGGACCTGGCCATTATGCAGCCCCAACAAAGCCTCACTGACATTACCTGCCGTAGCCTGGCGGGGCTGGCCGCCGAGTTTCAACACCATCCGCCCCGGCTGGTGATCGTCCAGGGGGATACCACCACCGCCTTTGCCGCTGCCCTGGCCGCCTTTTACCAGCAGGTGCCGGTGGGCCATGTGGAGGCGGGTTTACGCACCGATAACCTCTACAGTCCCTTCCCGGAGGAGGCTAACCGTCGCCTGATTTCCCAGCTCACCACCCTACACTTTGCCCCCACCAGCGCCGCCGTTGAGCACCTGCGGCGGTCCGGCGTCCTGGGGGAGATCCACCATACCGGTAACACGGTGATCGATGCCCTGCTGACCGTGGCCCAACAGCAACCCGACTGCCCGATCGCCGGCCTCGATTGGGACCGCTATCGGGTCTTGCTGGCCACGGTACATCGGCGGGAAAACTGGGGGGATACCCTCCAGCAGATCGCCGATGGGTTTCTGGCGGTGCTCGATCAGCAGCCCGACACCGCCCTGCTGCTGCCCCTCCACCGTAACCCCCTGGTGCGGGACCCCCTCACCGCTCGCCTGGGGCACCACCCCCGGGTCTTTTTAACCGACCCCCTCGACTATCACCAACTGGTGGGGGCGATGCAGCGCTGCTACCTGTTACTCACCGACTCCGGTGGTCTGCAGGAGGAGGCGCCGGGGCTGGGCAAACCGGTGTTGGTGCTACGGGACACCACGGAACGGCCGGAGGCGATCCAGGCGGGGACGGCCCGACTGATTGGCACCCAGGCCCAGGCGATCCGGCACCACACCCTGGAATTGTTGACGGACCCCAGCGCCTACCAGGCCATGGCCAGGGCCACCAACCCCTTTGGGGATGGCCAGGCGGCCCCCCGCATCCTGGCGGCGGTGAAGCAGTACTTTACGCTATAACGAAGGCGTTGATGGTGTTTTGCCAGGGACCCTGCCGTGCCCCCCTTTCCCTTTAGCGAAGAAACCCTGCTGTTTAGCCCCGCCCGCCCCCTGGCGACGGCCCTGCCGGTGATCTTTGCCTTTCCTAACCAGTACAACGTCGGCATCACCAGCCTGGGCTACCAGGTGGTGTGGGCCAGCCTGGCCCAGCGGCAGGATGTGGCGGTGGCCCGGCTGTTTACGGACCACCACGAACCCCTACCGGCCCAGCCGGAGTTGTTGGGCTTCTCCCTCTCCTGGGAATTGGATTACGGCAATATTCTGGCCCTGCTAGAGCAGTTAGGGCTTCCCCTCTACGCCGCCGATCGGGACGATCGCCACCCCCTGGTGTTCGGCGGCGGGCCCGTGTTAACCGCCAACCCCGAACCCTTTGCCGACTTTTTTGATGTGATCCTCCTGGGGGATGGGGAAACCCTGGTGGATGACTTTATTGACCAGGCGATCGCCCTGCGCCAGGCCGATCGGCCAACCCAACTCCACCACCTGGCCCAGGTGCCCGGTCTCTACGTCCCCAGCCTCTACCAGGTGACCTACGCGGGCCCCGAGGCGGGGGTTACCGCCATGGCCCCGACCGCCCCCCAGGTGCCCGCCACCGTTGCCAAGCAGACCTACCGGGGGGGTGTGCTCTCCGCCTCCACCGTGGTCACCCCCCAGGCCGCCTGGGAAAACATTTTCATGGTGGAAACGGTGCGCAGTTGTCCGGAGATGTGCCGCTTTTGCCTGGCCAGCTACCTCACCCTACCCTTCCGGACCGCCCCCCTGGAGGCGGGATTGATCCCGGCGATTGAGCGGGGGCTGGCGGTCACCAACCGCCTGGGCCTGCTGGGGGCCTCGGTCACCCAGCACCCGGAGTTTGATTCCCTGATGGCTTACCTAAACCAACCCCGGTTTGACTCGGTGCGCCTCAGCCTGGCCTCCGTGCGCACCAATACGGTTACCCCGGCCCTGGCCCAGACCCTTAGCCGCCATGGCAGTCGCTCCATCACCATTGCGGTGGAAAGTGGGTCGGAACGGGTGCGGGCGATCGTCAATAAAAAACTGGCCACCGAGGAGATTGTCGAGGCCGCCATCCATGCCCGGGCAGGGGGGCTGCAGGGTATGAAGCTCTACGCCATGGTGGGGGTGCCGGGGGAAACCGAGGCGGATGTGGAGGCCACCTTGGCCCTGCTGCTGCAGCTGAAACGGGCAGCCCCGGGACTGCGCCTCACCCTCGGCTGTAGTACCTTTGTGCCCAAGGCCCACACCCCCTTCCAGTGGTTGGGGGTGAATCCCCAGGCCCGGCAACGGTTAACCTACCTGCAGCGCCAGCTGGGCAAACAGGGGATGGAGTTTCGGCCCGAGAGCTATAACTGGTCGGTAATTCAGGCCCTGATCGCCCGGGGCGATCGCCGCCTCGCCCCGATTCTGGTTCAGGTCCGCCACTACGGCGACTCCCTGGGCAGCTACAAACGGGCCTTCAAGGATCGGGCCGGCCAACTCCCCCCCCTTGATTTCTATGTCCATGATACCTGGGGGGTAGATCACCCCCTCCCCTGGGATCACCTGCAGGGGCCCCTGCCCAAGGCCACCTTGGAAAAGCACCTGCAGAGTAGTCAGGCTGTGGGCTAAGGCCACGGGTTGAGGGCCATGGGCACGGGTGGCAAGGGGAAAGAAATAACCCATAGCTAATCTGCCCGTTCCAGGGTCGGGGGTTATGCTGTTAAGCGGTGTCTAGGGAGTATTCCCACGGGAGCAGGGTGAATCAGAGTAAATCGCAAGGGTCGGCAGTAGGGCTGGTATATTTGTCTATGGTCTCCACCCAATTGGGGTCCACCCTGGCCAAGAGCCTATTTAGCGAGGTGGGGCCCCTGGGCATGGTGTGTTTGCGGGTGGGGCTGGCGGCGATAGTGCTGGTGGCCTGGCAACGACCCCGCTGGCGGGGTTACTCCGCTCCGGCCTACCGGCGATTGGTGCTGTTTGGCCTCACCCTGGCCACCATGAACAGCTGTTTTTACCTGGCGATCGCCCGCATCCCCATTGGGGTGGCCGTCGCCATTGAATTTTCCGGTCCCCTCCTGGTGGCCCTGATCCACTCCCGGCGATGGCTAGATGGCCTCTGGGTAGGGCTGGCTACCCTTGGTATTGGGCTGCTCTCCCCCCTCCACACCGCTAGCCTGGATGGGGTGGGGGTGGGCTTTGCCCTGCTGGCGGGGGTGGCCTGGGGCCTATACATTATCCTGTCGGCCCAGGTGGGGCGGGAGTTTAAGGGTAGTGAGGGTCTGGCCCTGGCCATGGCGGTAGGGGGCCTGGCCCTGCTGCCCCTGGGCCTGGCCAGCGCCGGTGCCACCCTGGTTAACCCGAGGATTTTGGGCTTGGGTCTGGGGGTGGCCCTGCTCGCCTCCGCGTTACCCTATTCCCTGGAGATGGCGGCGCTGCGGCGGCTACCGGTGACGGTGTTTGGGGTGCTGCTCAGCCTGGAACCGGCGATCGCCGCCCTGATCGGCTTCCTGGGTCTGGGGGAAACCCTCACCCCGGTGATGATCCTGGCCATTTTCCTGATCATGGTGGCGGCCGCCGGCATTGCCCTCTGCCAGCCCCAAGCATGAGTGGCCTAGATCCGTAACCGCCGGGCCAGGTCCGTGTAGCGTTGCCGATCCCGGCCCTGGCGCACCGCCAGGGCGATGGCCTTTGCCGGCCCCACCAGGATGGCCAACCGGCGGGCTCGGGTGAGGCCGGTGTAGAGTAGGTTGCGGCTGAGCATCAGGTAGTGGGTCATAAATAGGGGCAAAATCACCACCGGGTACTCGCTACCCTGGCTTTTGTGGATGGTGATGGCCCAGGCCAGGGCGATTTCATTCAGGTCGGCGGCATCGTAGGTGACCCGGCGATCGCCAAAGTCCACCGTCACCTCCTGGTCCTCCGGAGCGATCGCCTGGATCACCCCCAGGTCCCCATTAAACACCTCCCGCCCGTAGTCATTCACCTGCTGGATCACCCGGTCCCCCAGCCGCAGGGTGAGGCCACCCCGCTGCCATTCCGGCTTGCTGGCCGCCGCCGGGTTGAGCCACCCCTGCAGCAGCTGATTGAGCTGGCGACTCCCCACCCGCCCCCGGGTCATGGGGCTGAGCACCTGCACATCCCGGATCGGGTCAAAACCCAACTGGGGAATCAGCTGGGTCAACAGATCCTGAATCGCCTGGATCCCCGCCTCCGGATCCGGGGCTGCCAACCCCAAACAGTCGGACTGGGGTTGGTCAGACACCGGCTCAAGGCGGGGCATCTGCCCCTGGTTGAGGCGGTGGGCCTGGGTGACAATGGCGGAGGCTTGGGCCTGCCGAAACACCTGGGTGAGGCGCACCACCGGCACCTGACCGCTAGCGATTAAATCCTGCAGCACCGCCCCCGGCCCCACACTGGGGAGCTGGTCCACGTCCCCCACCAAGAGTAGCTGGGCCTGCAAAGAGACCGCCTTGACCAGACCATGGGCCAGAAACAAATCCAGCATGGAGGACTCGTCGACGATCAGGGCATCGGCGGCGATCGGGTTGTCACCATGGCGTTGAAACTGGTGGCTACGGGGGTCAAACTCCAGCAGGCGGTGCAGGGTAAGGGCTGGCTGTCCGGTTACCTCCGCCAGCCGTTGGGCGGCCCGGCCGGTGGGGGAGGCCAGGGCGACGGTTTTGCCCATGGCCCGCCAGAGGGCAACGATGGTGCGGGTGGTGAAGGTTTTACCACAGCCCGGCCCGCCGGTGAGGATCAACAGCCGCTGACTGGCCGCCAGGGTGACCGCCTGCCGCTGCTCCGGGGAGAGTTCCAGGCCGGTGTGGGTCACAAAGCGATCGATCCAACGCTGCACCCGATCAACCTCCACCGTCAGGGGTTGGGCCCGCAGCTGGCGCAGCCGTTCCGCCAGGTGCACCTCCGCCTGGTAAAAAGCGGGGGCATAGCTGATCAACTGCCCCCCCTGGGCATCTAACACCAACTCCTGGGCCTCCCCCATCTGGCGAATTAAGGCCTCCAGCACCGCTGGCTGAGGCTGGTGGTCCGGCAGGGCCAGCCGCTGCACCGCCCGTTCCACCAACTCCGCCTGGGGTAAGAAGCAATGGCCCTCCTCCCCCGCCTGGCTCAAAACGTGCAACATCCCACTGCGGTAGCGAAACTCTGACCCAGGGGCAATGCCCAGGTTACGGGCAATGGCATCGGCGGTGATAAAGCCAATGCCGTAGATGTCCGTGGCCAGGCGATAGGGGTTTTGGGTGACCACGGCGATCGCCTGATCGCCATACTGCTTGTAGATCTTCACGGCATAGGTGGTGGAAACCCCGTGGCCCTGCAGAAACACCATCACCCCCTGAATGGCTTTCTGGGCCGCCCAGGCCGCCTGGATACGCCGCACCCGACCTTGACCAATACCTGGCACCTCGATCAGCCGATCAATCTGGTGTTCGATGATATCCAGGGTCTGCAGGCCAAAGTGGGCGACGATGCGCTGGGCGGTAACCGGCCCCACCCCCTTAATCAGGCCACTGCCCAGGTACTTCTCCAGGCCGGTCAGGGTGGCGGGCCGGGTCTCCTGGTAGCGGGTCACCTGGAACTGGGGGCCATACCGGGGATGGTCCCGCCACAGACCCTGCAACTCCAGGGTCTGGCCCGCCTGGATATGGGCAAAATTGCCGGTGATGGTGATTAATTCATGGGTACGGGGGGCCTTCAAACGAGCCACGGTGTAGCCGGAGGCCTCGGAGTGATAGGTGAGACGCTCCACCACCCCCTGCAAGCACTCCGGCAGGGGGCCGGGGTTCGGCCCTGAAGGTGGGATCGGTTCAGTCACCGGTCAGGAGGATTTAAAGGTTTAGTCCTAGTGTATCCTCTCAAATCCCTCGGTCATCGCCGCTGGCCCGTTGACAGTCAGTAGATTCTGGTACTGGTAAACGCTGAGGCAAGTAGGCCTGCTGCTCCTGACTACGGAGTTCTGGCCACTGCCTACCCCTGGCAGGATGGCCGATTTTATGCCACTGGGTACTAGGCGGATTCAGCGGATTCATCAGTACTGGGGTTCAGCTCACCCTCGGGCTGTACTTTGCGAGGCTTGATCACCGGCCGATCAACCGTCGATGGAGAAGTGGGCCGATCAATGCCGGGGCGCCGGTTAAACCCAGACCGACGAGCGGTTTTGGCCCGTTTTTTAGGCGGCACAATCGCCACCACGCTAGCCCGGTCGAGAATCAGGATCTTACCCTGGCGTTTCAGGTGAAAATCCCAGAAATAACCAACGGTGCGGCCCTCAATCGACCCCTGTAGGGTTAACTTAAAGGACTTGGGCGGATCCCCAGGGGATCGCTTTGCCCCCTGCAGAATCTTCACGGTGATGGCCTGACTCTCGGGGGAGTACTTGACCACCTCCCCGCGCACGGAGAAGAAATTCTCCTCCACCGTGGGCAGGTCTGGGGCTAGCTCGGCTGTGGCCGCCTCAGGGGTATCCGTCGCCTCAGGAACTTCCCCCGGTAAGCCGAGGGTTTCCGGCTCCCACACCCCCACCACCTGCAGATGCAAGTCTGGGTCGCTATCATCATCGGTCTCATGGCGGGTGCGGGGGTAAACCACCCAGAGGTGGGGCAGGCCCAGATCCAAATACTTTTTGACCAAACTGGTGACCCGCCCCAACAGCACCGCATCGATGATAGCCCCATCGGCGGTGATCAGGTTGCCGCGATTAATTTGGGTAGGGTCCAGGGGAGTATAGGTGCCCCGCACCAGACCAATGGCCCGATACTGCATCGGCTCGCTGGGGGGGGCAATGGGCAGGCTATAACCCTCTGAGATCGGATCATCGATCACGGTCGTCCCAGGGGATTGGCTAACCACTGCAGTGGCTAAGGGTACTGATGGATGATCTGGGCGAGGCTCGGACCGCGACGGAGTAGGGCGAGAGGGAGGTGCGACTAGCTTAGGACGACTAGGGGGCGGCTTTAATCCGCCACTGTCAACCGGAGATTCAGCTGCCGGCTGGAAGTGGCTCAGGCCTAGTGTATTTTCCTCTGTCCCACTCATAACCCCACTAACCTCCGCATAACCTTCACCGATTGGGCTAGGGAATCCCCTACTTTGCCTTGCAAGACTAGCGTAACATTGGAATTTTAGTATGGCCTGATTGGTTTCGCCCCTCATCTAGGAACAACCCGCATCTGGTTTGGGGGCAATCACCCACTCTCTTTCCTAATTCTTGGAGTCTATAGCTTTATGTTTCTCTGTTAGTACCTGCAAAGGGTCATCTCTTATTTATCCAGGTTTCCCGACTTCTATCCCAGTTTATCCATGATATAGCCCTAGTCCCTTGCAAGGCAGCAGAGGGGGAGGGCATTAAGTTAGATTTGAATTGTTTGCTACTGTAGCCCTGGTAAGACACAATCGCGAGGTTTGACTGTGAACCGCCAACGTAACCGCTGGTTAATTGGAACTGTTTTGATTTTGGCCCTGGCGGCCTTTCTCTCCCTCTCGCTGCTGCCGATTCTCGGCGGTAACGCCGGGCGTCAGGGGCGAACCCCAGGGAATGGCTCGACCCCCGTTGACCCCGCCAGTCGCCAGGGGGAACTGGAGGCCCAGGCCCGGGGTTACGAGCTGGTGTTAGAACGGGAGCCCGACAACCAAACCGCCCTCAAGGGGTTAGTGGAGACCCGTATCCAACTGGGGGACCTGCAGGGGGTGGTACCATCCCTAGAAAAACTGGCGGCCCAAAACCCCACAGTGAGTGAATACCAGGTGCTATTGGCCCAAACTAAGCAACAACTGGGGGATCTGGATGGGGCGGCGGACCTCTATCGGCAAATTCTTGATCAAAACCCTGGCGACATGAACGCTTTGCAGGGGTTAACCGCCCTACTGGTGCAGCAAAAGCGGCCCCAAGCCGCCATTGGTCTGTTACAGGAGACTTTGGAAAACGCCAGTAAAAACCCGAGCGATGGCACCACCTCAAAGGTAGACACCCTCTCGGTGCAATTGCTGCTGGCCCAGGTCTACGTGGAGGGCGATCAGATCGACAAGGCCATGGGCCTCTACGATCAGGCCATAGCCAGTGCTCCCCAGGATTTTCGCCCGGTGCTGGCCAAGGCATTGGTGCTGCAGCAACAGGGGGATCAGAAGGCGGCCCAGGCTCTGTTTGACCAGGCCACCGCCATGGCCCCGGCTCAATTTAAGGATCAGATTAGCCAGATGGCCAATCAGGGGGCTCCGGCTAATCCTGGCCCAGATACGCCGACCACGGCTCCGCCGGAGCCCCCCAGCCCAGCTAACTAACCTAGCCGATGGCGGGAGCGGCGGCGGCCGATGGAGCCGCCGCCTTGGTCACTTCCTCCGCTTCCACCGATTGGAACTCAATGTGGTTTAGCAGGGTGGTGACAAAGGCAAACAGCAAAAAGGGTAGGGATAACACAAAAATCAACCCCACTGCGGCCAGGGCAAAGATCGGCTGGCGGGCCCCCATCAGGGCCAGGGAGGCGGCCAAACTAATCAACAAAATTACCAGCCAGGCAATGACCTGGCCGTAGATGTCGCCAAAGGTCAAGGTACACCGAAAGCGGTATTTCGTCTCTGTATCCATAGCACAGTCCTGTGGTAAGAGTAGGCTTGATCAGGTGGATCGAAGGGTATGTTTCAGCATATCGGGCCAACCCCGAGGGTTGGGATTTCTCAATATTTCCACAAGACTTGACATAAATTGTTGCAAAAGCGCCCTGGGAGTCTATCAAGATTTAATTGAGCAATAAATCTCTCCCAGTCCCCCCGTCTCCCCTGCTTGTTTCAACCCGTCACTTTAAAGTTGATAGCCTACTAGGCCCAGCGGGAGGCATCCAAATCGGGGGGGACATCCTGCCAGCGGCCATTGCCCACCGCCCGGACCGCCTCCCGCAGGCTGAGGTCACCGGTGTAGAGGGCCTTGCCCAGAATCACTCCGGTGACCCCCTGGGGCTCGATCCGTAGCAACTGTAGCAGGTGGCTGAGGCGCCCCATGCCGCCGGAGGCGATAATGGGCAGGCTGACCGCCGCCGCCATGGTCTCTAGGGCCTCCAGATTGGGGCCCTGCAGAGTGCCATCCCGGTGGATATCGGTGTAGATAATCGCCGCCGCCCCCCGTTCCTGCATTTGTTGGGCCAGGTCCACCGCCGCCACCTGGGAGGTATCTAACCAGCCCCGGGTGGCCACCATGCCCTGGCGGGCATCGATACCGATGATGATCCGGCCGGGAAAGGCCTCACCCAACTCGGCCACCAACTCCGGCTGCTCTAGGGCCACCGTGCCCAGGATGGCAAATTGCACCCCCAGATCAAACAGGGCGGCCACCCGATCGCGGCTGCGCAAACCACCCCCCACCTGGATCGGGATGTCCACCGCCCGGGCGATCGCCGCAATGGTCTGCCAATTTTCGGGTTTCCCGGACCGGGCCCCGTCCAGATCCACCAGGTGCAATCGCCCCGCCCCCTGCTCCACCCAGCGCTGGGCCACCGCCACCGGGTCTGGGTCAAACACCTGGGCCTGGGCATAATCACCCTGGTAGAGGCGTACGCAACGGCCGTCAAGCAGATCGATGGCGGGGATAACGTCCATGGGGGCGGGGGTGAACTACGGATTCTATGGTACAGGAGTCAGGCGGAGAATAGGCTCGGCCCTTGGCGCTGGGGGGGTGACGGCAAACCATCACCCCCCATGGGCCTAGCCAGGATTGGAACTAGGGTGGCCAGCTATTGTTTTGTTGCTAAAGACCAAACATTGTTGCTAAAGCTTAATGTCAGCGGCTAAAACCAGGGGGAATGGTATGATGCCCTTAAGCTAGGGGTGTCCGAGGTAATCGGGCTGAGATCATACCCTCAGAACCTGACCTGGTTAATACCAGCGGAGGGAAGCGTTGATTCTGGTCATTGGCCGAAGCGACGAGCAGATAACCGGGTTGGGCCCATAATGCTAGGTCCAGCCAGCCTCAGTCCAGGAATCGGCAAGATCCTTGCCGCCTGACTCCGGCCAGGTTGAGGGCTGCCGTCACTGATTTACCAGATCCTCTTTCCCAGGTGCACACCCCTAGGTCCTAGTCCCTATCTAGAGGTGTGTGAACCATGACCCTGGCTACCACGGCGTTGGCCGTCACCCTGATTACCGCCACCAGTTTTGCCCTTTTGGGGTTGGTCCAAACCCGTCGCCAAAGCCTCACCCTGGAGGACTATACGGTCAGCCGCAATCGGGTTGACACCCCCATGGCCACCGCCACCATTGTGGCCTCCGCCATGGGGGCCTGGATTTTGTTTAGCCCGCCGGAGGTGGGGGCCACCAGTGGCATCGCCGGCATCCTGGGCTACTGTCTGGGCCAGGCCGCCCCCTCCGGATTGTTCGCCAGCCTGGGCCGCCGCATTCGGGGCCTGATGCCCCAGGGCCATGGCCTGAATGAGTACGTGTTGCATCGCTTTGGCAATGCCATGTACCTGCTGGTGTTGGCCATTGCCCTGTTTTACATGTTTGTTTACCTGGTGGCGGAGTTGACGGCGATCGCTAAGGCGGTCGAACTGCTGGCCGGCGTGCCCCTCTGGCTGACCGCCCTGGTGGTGATGACCGCGGTGTTTGCCTACACCCTGGTGGGGGGGCTGGAGGCCACCATCCTCACCGATGCTGTCCAGTTTGCGGTGATTGTTCCCCTGCTGTTGCTCAGCTTTGCCGTGGCCCTGGGGGCCCTGGGGGGTTGGGGTGCCGCCCTGGCCCCGGTGGCCAAAACCGCCCCCCAGTTGCTTACCCTAACCCACGGGCCGGGGCTCAAGTTTGGCGCCACCCTGGTGATCGCGGTGATTGCGGCGGAAATGTTTAACCAGGGCAACTGGCAGCGGGTCTACGCCTGCCGCAATGACCAGGTGGTGCAACGGTCCTTCTTGGGCTCCTTTCTGTTGATTGGGCCGATGTTGCTGATCGCCGGGCTGCTGGGGATTTTGGGCATGCACTTTGGCTTTAACGACGATCGCACCTTCTTCTCCCTATGGCAGGCCCTGGCCCTACCCCAGTGGACCACCCTGGTGGTGCTGGTGTTGGTGCTGGCCCTGGTGATGAGCAGCCTCGATACCCTGCTAAACGGCATGGCCAGCCTCTGCACCACCGACCTGCGACGGATCTTTCCCCGCCAGTCCAGTGGGGGGATTTTGCGGCTCACCCAGGGGTTTACCCTGATCACCGGCCTGCCCGCGATCGCCATTGCCGCCCAGGGGTACAACGTCCTCTACCTGTTCCTACTGGCCGACCTGGTCTGTGCCGGCGCCCTATTGCCCGTATTCTTAGGGCTGTATAGTCGCCGCCTCACCGGCGCCATGGCCCTGGTCAGCGCCCTGGCGGGGATTGGGGTGGGGGCCCTGTTCTTCCCCCGGCCCGACTTTTCCCCCTGGAATAGTCTGCCCTGGGCCGGCGACCTCCTGGTTAGCTTCAGTGCTCCCATCCTGGTATCTTGGGGGCTCTGCCTGGGGGCCATGCAACTGCAGGCCTGGCGGGGCCGTACCCAGGTGTTTGACTTTGGCCGCCTGGCCCAAACCATCACGTCCTACGACTAGGGCCCAGGCGGATCAACAGATTTCTGCCGTTTTCGTTTTCGTTCCCATTCCCATTCCCTTACCCCGATCTGGAGGTCACCCGATGAGAACCCCATGGATTGCTAAACGACAAAACCACAGCAATGTGTCCCAACTGCACTACGCCCGCCAGGGCCTGATTACTGAGGAAATGGCCTACGTGGCGGAGCGCGAAGGCCTGCCGGAAGAGCTGATTCGTAGGGAGGTGGGGCGGGGCCGGATGATTATCCCCGCCAACATCAACCACCCCAACCTGGAACCCATGGCCATTGGGATCGCCGCCCGTTGCAAGGTCAACGCCAACATTGGCGCTTCCCCCAATTCCTCCGACATCACCGAGGAGCTGGCCAAGTTGGCTCTGGCGGTCAAGTACGGCGCCGATACCCTGATGGACCTGTCCACCGGGGGGGGTGACCTGGATCAAATTCGCACCGCCATCATTCAGCATTCCCCCATCCCGATTGGCACGGTGCCGGTGTACCAGGCCCTTGAGCAGGTGCATGGCCGGGTGGAGGACCTCACCCCGGAGGACTTTCTCACCGTGATTGAGAAACAGGCCCAGCAGGGGGTGGACTACATGACCATCCATGCCGGCATCTTGATCGAGCATCTGCCCCTGGTGAAGGGCCGGATTACTGGGATTGTCTCTCGGGGGGGTGGAATTTTAGCCCGTTGGATGCTTCACCACCATCGCCAGAACCCCCTCTATACCCACTTTGACGACATTATTGCCATCTTCCAGCGCTACGATGTCAGCTTTAGCCTGGGGGATTCCCTGCGGCCGGGCTGTCTGCATGATGCCACCGATGCCGCCCAACTGGCGGAGCTGAAAACCCTCGGTGAGCTCACCCGGCGGGCCTGGCAACAGGAGGTGCAGGTGATGGTGGAGGGGCCGGGCCATGTGCCCATGGACCAGATTGACTACAACGTCAAAAAACAAATGGAGGAGTGCGATGGGGCCCCCTTCTATGTGTTAGGGCCCCTGGTGACCGACATCGCCGCCGGTTACGACCACATCAGCTCCGCCATTGGGGCGGCCCTGGCGGGCTGGAGTGGGGCGGCCATGCTTTGCTATGTCACCCCCAAGGAGCACCTGGGGCTGCCGGACCCGGAGGATGTGCGCCAGGGCCTAATTGCCTACAAAATCGCTGCCCACGCCGCCGACATTGCCCGCCACCGGCCCGGCGCCCGCGATCGCGATGATGCCATGTCTCGAGCTCGCTACAGCTTTGACTGGAACCGTCAGTTTGAGCTGGCCCTGGACCCCGAGCGGGCCCGGGAGTACCACGATCAGACCCTACCCGGGGATATCTATAAAACCGCTGAGTTTTGCTCCATGTGTGGGCCCAAGTTCTGCCCCATGCAAACTAAGCTGGAGGAGGAGGATCTCAGGGAGTTGGAGCGCCACCTGGCGATCAACGGTTAGCCAACCGGGAGGATGGTGTACCCTCTATCCGCCAATTTTGCCTCGTCGCCCTACCTGGGCAATGAAAAACTCCTCCAGGCTGGGTCTGGCTTGCTGTAGGCTGATCAGTCGGGCCCCCAGCTGGGGCAATTGCTGGACAAAGCCGTAGGGGTCCCCCCGTACCTGGCCAGACCAGTGATCCTCCTCCCAGGTGAGGGGGGATAACCAATCGTGTAGCTGGGCCCGGTCCCCTCCCTGCCCCCGGGCCAGATAGTGGTCGGCGGGGCCCAGCAGTTGGTGCAGGGAGCCGCTGCAGATCAGGTCCCCCTGATCGAGGATGGCAATGCGATCGCAGATCAGCTCCACATCCGCCAAAACATGGCTGTTAAAGAAAATAGTTTTGCCCTGTCGTTGCAGGGTCAGAATAATATCCCGCACCTGGACCCGACCGGTGGGGTCCAGTCCCGCCATCGGCTCATCTAGAAACACCAGCTGGGGGTCGTTAATCAGGGCCTGGGCCAGGCCAATCCGCTGTAGCATTCCCTTGGAGTAGTGGCGCAGGCGCTTGTTTTCCGCCACCACTGGAGACAAGCCCACCAGATCCAGCAGTTGGTGTTGGCGGCTGGCGGGCAGGGAACGACCAAACAGACCGGCGCTATACCGCAGAAATTCCGCCCCGGTGAGGAAGTCGTAGAAGTAGGGGTTTTCGGGTAGGTAACCGAGCTGACTGCGACCCCGGCGATCGCCCAGGGGGTGACCTAACACCGTGGCGGTGCCGGTACTGGGGGGCAAAATTCCCAATAACATCTTCAACAGAGTAGTCTTCCCCGCCCCATTGGGGCCCAACAACCCGAAGGTTTCGCCGCTGTAAACCGTTAAATTACAGTCCCGCAGGGAGGTGACCCGCTGGTTTAGCCAAAACCCGGCCCGGTAGGTTTTGCCGAGCCCCTGGGTTTGTACTGCGATCGCCCTGGCAGCAGGAGGGAGGGGACGGGTAGGCGGAGACGGCACAGGCGACATAGATAGGGATTATCGGCTAAGGGCTAGCCTCCGGGAAAACCTCCACCGGAGTTCTTAAACACCCCCGTAAACAGGGTAGTATGGCCTGATAGACCACGGTAGCGAAGTCAGAACCACTTTTCCACCCCATCGCCCCTGGGAGGGGTGATTTTGTGGCAATGTAAAGAAAGGTAAATATATCATGGTCCTAACGGCCACCCCCTTCCCCTAATTCAAAAGTCCTATGGATCGTTCTAAACTGGTTGCAATTCTCACTGGGGCGATTTCCCTGGCCCTGGCCCTGGGTTACCTGCTCCTGGTTCAGCTCCTAGACTTTCGGGGCGATATGTTACCCGCTCCCCCGGCGACTCTCTGGTTGGCCCCATGCTTCAGCCTGTGGCGGTGCTAGCCCCTCGGATGGCGACTGGAGCTAGGGCTTAGGTGAGCAGGTGGGGTTTTTAGAGACTGCATTGAGGACGTATACCACATTGGGTTGGCAAAGGATTAGGGCTGTTTCTATGGCTATGGGCTGGGTTGTGGCATTCTCCCGCAGGCTTGGGGAGCTCGGCGCCCCTCAAGCAACCGCTAAGCATGGGAGGTGAGCAGGTCATGACACAGCTATCTGTGGCGGCGACTACCCTGGTGGGGATCCTTGATCAACGGGCGGAACAAACCCCCAATCAACTCCTCTATCGGTTTTTAACCGATGGCACCCCGGCTACGGCCCAGGGCCTGACCTATGCCGAACTGCGCCAACGGGCCCAGGCTATCGCTGTCTTGCTGCAGGAGTTGCGCTGTCAGGGTCAACCGGTGCTACTGCTCTACCCCGCCGGGCTGGATTACATCACCGCCTTTTTTGGTTGCCTCTACGCTGGGGCCCTGGCGGTGCCGGCCTATCCCCCCCGCCCCAACCGGTCCCTTGATCGAATTCAGGCCATTGTGGAGGACACCGGGGCAACGGTGGCCCTCACCGATGGGGACACCCTGGAGAAGATGGAACGGCAATTGCTCCAGGCACCGGGGTTGAAGGCACTCTACTGCCTCAATACGGATGGGTTAGACACCAGCCTGGCCTCAGCCTGGCGACCCCACCACCCAGCCCCTGACCACCTAGCCCTGCTGCAGTATACCTCCGGCTCCACCGCCGCTCCCAAGGGGGTGATGGTCAGCCATGGTAACCTCTGGCATAACTCAGAATTGATTAGTCGTCGCTTTGGCAACACCGCTAGCAGCCGCGGGGTATCTTGGTTGCCGCCTTACCACGACATGGGGCTGGTGGGGGGTATTCTCCAACCGCTTTACGTTGGCGCCGAGATGACTTTGATGGCGCCGGTGGCTTTTCTGCAACGCCCTCTCCATTGGTTAGCCGCGATCGCCCACTACCAGGCCACCACCAGTGGGGCCCCCAACTTTGCCTACGACCTCTGTGTGCGTAAAACCACCCCCGAGCAGCGGCAGGCCCTGGATCTGAGCAGCTGGCAACTGGCCTTCACCGGTGCTGAGCCGATTCATCCTGACACCCTCAGGGCCTTTGCCAGCGCCTTTGCCCCCAGCGGGTTTCGCCTCGAGTCCTTTTACCCCTGCTACGGCATGGCGGAGACCACCCTGATGGTGACCGGCGAGGTGCTGGGCCAGGCTCCCACCCATCTGGTGCTGGATGCCAACGCCCTGGAGGGTAACCGGGTGAGCGTCCTCGACCAGGCTGATTTGGCCGAGGTTGACCTGGCAGCGGTCTCTCAAGCAGAGATCATTGCCGCTCCGCGTCAGGTCAAGCTGGTTAGCTGTGGCCAGGCCGATCGCCCCGATCAGGTTTGGATTGTCGATCCGGAGACCCACCGGCCCTGCCCCCCCGATCGGGTGGGGGAAATCTGGGTACGCCCCTCCCCTAGTCTGGCCCAGGGCTACTGGCGCCGCCCCACCGCTACCCAGGAAACCTTTCAGGCCGAGTTGGCGGAGGGCCAGGCGGGTTACTTTTTGCGCACCGGCGACCTGGGCTTTTTGCGGGGGGGCAACCTCTACGTCACCGGTCGTCTCAAGGACCTGATTATCATCCGGGGCCGTAACCACTATCCCCAAGACATTGAGGCCACGGTAATGGCGGCCCACCCGGCCCTGACCCGGGGGGCCTGTGCGGCCTTTGCCCTCCGCCTCGACGGCCCTAACCCGGAGCGGGGCGAGCAATTGGTAATTGTCCAGGAACTGGAGCGTAGTGCCCTACGGTCCCTCGATGGGGAGGCGGTGTTGGCCGCGATTCGGCGGCGGGTGGCGGAGCAGCATGATGTGCAGGTGGGGGCGATCGCCCTGCTGCGTCCCAACGCCATCCCCAAAACCTCCAGTGGCAAAATCCAGCGCCATCGCTGCCGGGTCGATTTCCTGGCCGGTGATCTGCCGGTGGTGCATCGCTGGCAGGCCAGCCAGGCGACGGTGGCTGCCCCCTCGACCGCTGAGGTTAACGCCGGGGCGGAGCTAACTCCAGCGTTAGCCACACCCCCCCCCCCCCCCCCCCCCCCCCCCC
>Ga0208465_1000105_pt1 | contig 28039 bp, 28 predicted proteins | sample LakMenEpi31Aug10_FD_150749 | JGI IMG/M metagenome (GOLD analysis project Ga0208465, IMG submission 150749) | Freshwater microbial communities from Lake Mendota, WI - 31AUG2010 deep hole epilimnion (SPAdes) | ecosystem: Environmental > Aquatic > Freshwater > Lake > Epilimnion/Euphotic zone ...
GCGGGCCAAGCAACAGGGCGAACACCTGGAAATTGATGTACTGGCCTACGCCAATGGGGAGGTCAATCGGGCGTTTCTGGTGGAGGTGAAAAGCCATCCGCGGGAGGAGGCGATTACCCAACTCAAGATCACCTTGAGGCTCAAATCAGTCAGGGGAATCGGATGGGTTCCCCTGGCCACCCTGACTCAGCTGCCTCAGCCACTGCTGGGTAGCCTGGCTCAGATCAATGGGGAGACTCCCCGATCGCAGGTGCAGGTCCTGCTGAGGGAAGGGCACCTCAATATGGTGCTGTCTAAAGGCGGCTTCGATGGCGAAGTAGAGATCGCTTTTGATGATCAGTTGACGGTGGGGCTCGGCAATCCAGACCAGGAGCTCAAAGTTAAGGGCATTGTCGCCAAACCCCAAAAAAAACACCTGGGGTGGCGGGCTGGCCAGCACCTCCTGATGGGTTTGGCAGGCGGCCAGCAGGGCTGCTTTCACCTGCTCTGGGTCGGAGTGGTAGGCCACCCCCACCGGCAGGCGAATGCGGGAGACCGGGTTACCATGGCTCCAGTTGACGATTTCATTCTCGAGGAAGCGGGAGTTGGGCACAATAATCGCCACTTGATCCAGGGTACGAATTTCCGTACTGCGGGACCCAATGCGGGTTACCGTGCCCTTGACCGGGCCAAAGTCGACAAAATCCCCCACCTGCACGGGCCGTTCAAACACCATCACCAGGCCGCTGACCACGTCCTTAACCAGGGTTTGCAAACCAAAGCCAATACCAATGCCCAGGCCACTGGCAATCAGGGCAATGGAACTGAGGTCAATGCCCCACAACTGCAGAATCACCACCCCCCCCAGCAGGATCAGGGTGTATTTGGCCAAAACGGCGATCGCCTCCTGGGCCGCCTGGTTAATGCCGGTAATGTGCAAAAACCGCGACCTCAGCCCATTGGTGGCGGCATTGGCTAAAATCACCAGGGCCAGCAGGGTAGCCAATAGTAATAGCAGGTCAAACAGGGAATAGGCCTGCCCCCCCAGGGCCAGGCTGCGGGCAAATAACCCGTCGTTGAGGCTTCTAGAAACCCGATGACTAACCCGTCGGGTGAGGGGAAACCAGCGGGTGATGTAGCTGAGGGCGGTTACCCAGATGGTGGCCCGCACAGTCCCCAGCCCCAGCCGCAGCAGTAGCCCCAGACCGGTGGCGGTTCCCTCCTCCGGGTAGGGAGCACCCGGTAGCCGGTCCACCAGGGGCTGCAACCACTGGCGCCAAAGCCAACCGCTCAGCCAGTGGAGAGCCAGGGCCGCCGCCAGGGCCGCCAGGGCTAGCCCCAGGGTGGCACTGGAAAACCTCCCCTGGCGCTCCCTTTGCAGGTTAGTCAAAACCTGGTTGATTCTGGTCAGCCACTGATCGGCCTGGGCGATGGGGCTATCGGCCCCCCCCACCGCCGCATCGGCGGCGGTCACCGTCAGCAGGTAATGGTCACCGGCCAATAGAATCGGGGCCTGCTCGCCCCGGGCCGTCTGGCGCGTTTCCAGACGCACCGAAGGGGACTCCGGCGCCTCCAGGGCCCCCTTCAGGTTGGCTTCAATAGCGGCGGCCCGTTCCGTCGCAGGAAGGTTGGCGGCCCCCGCCACATCAAAGAGAAACAGGCCATCGATAAACACCGCCGCCCGGTCACCACTACGGGCCAGGATCGGCGTGGTGGCCAGCCCCAGGGTCAGGAGCAGCCCTAACAGGCAGAGACCCAGACGGCGCCAACCCCAGCGACTGGCGGACCAGGGCCCAGGGCTGCACCGACGGGCCCTGGGGGCAGGGCGGCCAGCTGGGGGCTCAGGGGCAGGACGGGTCATGGTTAGGGATGGGGGCAGAGGGGGACCACTGGTCAGCGGTGACCAGGGTGTGAACTCGCCAGGCAGGGTCAGGCCGGGGGTAATCCTCCCGAAAGTGGCCGCCCCGGCTTTCGGTGCGAAAGGCGGCACTGTTCAGCACTAACCAGCCAATATCGTAGAGATTGCGTAGTTCCCCCCAGGCCCGCAGGGATTCTAGATCGATGGGGCCCAGAGCCCGGCCGTAGCCTGGGGGGATGGTAGTCAGGTAGACTTCCAGGGGGTGCTGTTGCCACTGGTGACGCCAGTCCTGCAGCTGGGCGATCGCCGTCTCCAGGCCCCCCTGGCGCCGACTAATGCCGGCGTGGCTCCACATCAGCTGGGTGAGTTGTTGTCGTTTTTCGCCGATCTGCTGCCGGTCAAGGGTCCCCAAACCCAGAGCAGGGGCTGGACCGTCCGGGGGGATTGGAGGAGCAATGTCCGTCCCGGGCTGGAGCGGCAAATGGGCCAGTTCAGCGCCGTAGACCAGGCATTCCAGCAGGGAGTTGCTGGCCAGGCGGTTGGCCCCATGCACCCCGGTGCTGGCGTTTTCCCCCACGGCGTAGAGGCCAGGGATGCTGGTCTGGCTGTGGCGATCGGCGGTAATTCCCCCCATCCAGTAGTGGGCGGCGGGGGCCACGGGCACGGGCTGCTCCAGCGGATCGCAACCCCATTGGCGGCAGATCTGCAGAATGTTGGGAAAGCGGTGGTGGAGCCGGTCGGTGTCGATCACCCGCATATCCAACCAGACCTGGCGATCGCCGGTTTTTTGCAGATGGTCAAAAATCGCCCGACTGACCACGTCCCGGGGGGCCAGTTCCCCGTCGGGGTGGTAGGCCTGGGCAAAGCGATGGCCCTGGCCGTCCACCAGGTGGGCCCCCTCCCCCCGCACCGCTTCGCTGATTAACAGGGGTGGAGCGCCGGGTTGGGCCAGGGCGGTGGGGTGAAACTGCACAAACTCCAGGTCCCGCAGTTGGGCCCCCGCCCGCCAGGCCATGGCTACCCCGTCGCCGGTGCTGGCGGCGGGGTTGGTGGTGTAGGCGTAAACCTGACCACCGCCCCCGGTGGCCAGCACCGTGGCCTGGGCGGCAAACCAGCGCAACTGCCCCCCACAGGCCACCAACAGGCCCCGGCAGCGGCCCTGGTCTAACCACAGGTCGAGGGCAAAGGCCCGCTCGTACACCGTAATGTTGGGCCGCTGCACCACGGCCTCCGCCAAGATCGACACAATCGCCCGACCGGTGGCATCGGCGGCATGGAGAACCCGACGGCGGCTGTGGGCCGCCTCCAGGGTCATGGCCAGATCCCCATCGCTGCGGTCAAAGGCCACCCCCAGATCCACCAGGCGATGGATGCAGGGGGCGGCGGCCTGCACCAGATGATCCACCGCCGCCGGTTCGCAGAGCCCGGCGCCGGCCCGCAGGGTATCGTCGCGGTGCAAGGCTAAAGAATCATCAGGGCTCAGGGCAGCGGCGATGCCACCCTGAGCCCAGTCACTGGCGGATAGGGATAAATTATCCTTGGTGATTAAGGCCACCCGCCACTGGGGGGGAATGGACAGGGCCGCATAGAGCCCTGCTGCCCCGCCCCCCACCACCAAGACGTCAACCGCTCCAGAATCGCTAGCGTTACTTGTAAACGCCATTGTTAAAGCGATCGGCACCTTCCACCAGGGCTGGATCGGGCACGGTAACGGTAAAGTTGTCCAGATTGTCCTTCAGCACCTGCACCTGCTTGTCCGTCAGGCCTGGCATATCCAGCACATCCTCCACCCGATTAAAGGGAGCATTTTGGACAATCTTGCCCGCCAGGGTGGGGTACAGCCCCGGGTATTTACGGAAGTTCTGAACGTTGGTGTTGTTCAAGTCTAACTTGGATCCATATTCGGTACTAAGTTTGGCATCTACGGCGTTACGTAGGGGACGTTCTGCCAGCAGGGTGATGGCGTTCATGGCGGTACCATTCAGCCCTAGGGCCTGGGCAGGTTGAGCCGGACTCAGCCACCAACCCAGCAATACCATGACGCTAATCAATAGGCTAACCAGTCGTTTCATCTCCCCTCTTCCTCTCTTGATAGAAATCGATATACAGCATTTCTAAGAGCCTATCATTTTCTCATCCCCTCGGGGGGGCTGGGACAACGGGGGAAATCCCACCTTGCTCCGAACCTGGGGAGGGGGGGTGGCCAGCCGTTCTAATTCCTCGGCGTAGTGTTCCCCCACCTCCTGGTCAGCCATCAAAATCGATTCATAGTGCAGTCGGGCCCGGATAGTTACCTGGGTGCCGAGGGAGGGTGGAGCCTGGGGGCTGAGTACCCAAATCTCTCCCGAACCGTCCTGCAGCTGATAAAGACCCTGGCCCACCAGGGAGAGGTGACGCTCCACCTGGCCCTGCAGATAAACGGTGCCCTGGCCATGGCGGCCCACCTCCCCCAGGGGGACCACCGGGTCCAGCCAGGCCAGGCCGGTCAGCTGATGCAGGCGATCGCGCCAGGTAAACCCCCAACTGGGGTTAAGACTGCCCCCGTAGGCCACCAGGGCCACCAGACCCAATCCAATTAAGCCGGGATAGGTGAGGGACTTGAGGGGAAACACCATGGGGAGGACCTCGTCGCTGCATCACTAAGGGAAAAAGTCTGGGAAACTGGGACGGAAAACTTGAGACCGTGCCTACTATCCTAGTATCTTCAGATGTTCCCCTTTCCGTTGTAACCATGACCGAGCTGCTCGACGGTAAAGCCCTGGCCGGGCAGATACAGGCCGATCTTAACCGACAGATTCAGACCTACACCGCCCAAGGTCACCGGCCACCGGGGTTAGCGGTGGTGATGGTGGGGGATAACCCCGCCAGTGCCGCCTATGTGCGCAATAAGGAACGGGCCTGCGAACGGGTCGGCATCGCCTCCTTTGGCCGCCATCTGCCCAGCCAGACCAGCCAGGCGGAGCTGCTGCAGTTGATCCAGGGGTTGAACGATGACCCTGCTGTGGACGGTATTCTGGTGCAACTGCCCTTGCCGACCCACCTGGATGCGGTGATGATTCTCAACGCCATCGACCCGGACAAGGATGTGGATGGGCTCCACCCCCTCAACCTGGGACGCCTGGTGCGGGGGGAGCCGGGGCTGCGCAGTTGTACCCCCGCCGGGGTGATGCGCCTGCTGGCGGCCCATGACTTGGTTCTGGAGGGGGCCCGGGCGGTGGTGGTGGGCCGTAGCATTTTGGTGGGTAAACCCATGGCCCTAATGTTACTGGCCGCCAATGCCACCGTCACCATGGCCCATGGCCGCACCCTTGACCTTTTCGCCCTGACCCGACAAGCTGATATTCTAGTGACGGCGGTGGGTCAACCCGGCCTGATTACCGCTGCTGCTGTCAAACCGGGGGCGGTGGTGGTGGATGTGGGAATTAATCGGGTCCAGCGCCCCGATGGCTCCGCCCCATTGGTGGGGGATGTGGACTTTGAGCAGGTTGCTCCCCTGGCCAGGGCGATTACGCCGGTACCCGGTGGGGTTGGGCCCATGACCGTGGCCATGCTACTGGAGAATACCCTGCTCAGCTATCGGCAACGATTAGCCCCCTAGGGTGAGCCCTACCCCTGGCCCTCAGCCCACTGTCCCGATCAATTCTAGAGAGACCTTTGTAACGAGTCCTTCCCATGGCGCCAGCCCCTTCCCCTGACCTGACGGCAAACGATTTTGATCTATCCACCTACCTGACGGAGCGACGGCAGTGGGTGGAGGCGGCCCTGGATCGGGCCCTGGCCCTGCAGTACCCGGAAACCCTCTACGAGGCCATGCGCTATTCCCTACTGGCGGGGGGTAAACGGTTGCGCCCGATTCTCTGTTTAGCCACCTGCGAGCTGCTGGGGGGCGATCGGGAGCTCGCCATGGCCACCGCCTGCGCCCTGGAAATGATCCACACCATGTCGCTAATCCATGATGACCTCCCCGCCATGGACAACGACGACTACCGGCGGGGGCGGCTGACCAACCATAAGGTTTATGGCGAGGATGTGGCGATCCTGGCGGGGGATGCCCTGCTCAGCTACGCCTTTGAGCACATTGCCCGCCATAGCCAGGGGGCTGATCCGGTGCGGGTGCTGCGGGTGATTGCCGACCTGGGCCGCGCCGTGGGGGGTGAGGGCCTGGTGGGGGGGCAAGTTGTCGACCTGGCCAGCGAGGGGGATGCCAACGTCACCCTGGAAACCCTGAACTTTATCCACAACCATAAAACCGCGGCCCTGCTAGAAATCTCTGTCACCGCCGGCGCTATGCTAGCCGGCGCCACCGATCCCCAGTTGGACCAACTGCGGGCCTACGCCCAACGTATTGGCCTGGCCTTTCAAATTGTCGACGATATTCTTGACATTACCTCCACCGCCGAGACCCTGGGTAAGTCGGTCGGTAAGGACCTTGATGCCCAGAAAGCCACCTACCCCAGCCTCTGGGGTTTGGAGGAGTCAAGGGCGCAGGCCCACCAGCTGATTGGGGAGGCGAAGGCGGCCCTGACCGGGTTTGGAGCAGGTCGTCAACCCCTGCTGGCGATCGCCGACTACATTGTTGCCCGGACCCATTAAGCCATAGCCCCCATAACCATGGAAAACTTTAGTGACATCATCAATAACCATGTGCTGTTGGTGGCCCTGATCGCCTGCCTCATCGCCCAGGTCCTGAAGGGGGTCATCGAGCTGATCCGCCACCGCAAGCTCAACCTGCGGGTGATGGTGGAAACCGGTGGCATGCCCAGCGCCCACTCCGCCCTGGTCACCGCCCTGGCCTGTGGTATCGGCCAGACCCTGGGTTGGTCTAGCCCCGCCTTTGCCGTCACCTGCGTGTTTGCCATTATTGTCATGTACGATGCCGCCGGAGTGCGCCAGGCAGCGGGCAAACAGGCCCGCATTCTGAATCAGATCATCGATGAACTGTTTCAGGAGAAACCGGAATTTAACGAAGACCGGTTGAAGGAACTGCTGGGGCACACCCCCTTCCAGGTGATCGTCGGATCGATCCTGGGGGTAGTGGTGTCCTACCTGGCGGCCCCGGCCTACTGAGACTGACCGTAGCGAAAGCTGCATTTCTTCGTCGAAGTCCTAGATGGTATGGCTACTGGCTTCGGGGCGAGTGGAAATGTATCCCTGGACTTGAAGGATTCGAAAGACACGGCCCTCGGATTGTCATTTCCATCACCACCTGGCACGATAAACTCGATCGCGGCTATGTCTGATTAACATCCGGCCTGTTGAAGGATGAGTTGGTTTCCCCATGAGTGAGTACCAATACTACGAATTTCAGGCGATTGACCGGCCCCTCACCCCCGAGGAACAGGCTGAGGTACAGCGTCTATCTAGCCGGGTGAGACTGAGTCCGACCCAGGCTATTTTTGTCTACAACTATGGCGACTTTCGCGGCGATCCAGAACAGGTGCTAACCCAATACTTTGACATGATGTTTTACATCACCAATTGGGGCACCTGGCAATTTCTGTTTCGCTTCCCTCTGGGGTTGGTGGATCCGGCTTGGTTTCAGCCCTATTGCCTGCCCGATGCGATCGCAACCCACCTCACCCCAGACTATCTGATCCTCAACATCACCATCCAGGAAGAAGAAAGCATGGGCCTCTGGGTTGAGGGCGAGGGCTGGCTGCCCAGGCCAGTCACCCCCAGCAACCTGGAGCCGATCTGGAGGACTACTTACCCGCCCTATCGGCGGCTGAAGTCCAGGACGTTCTGCTCCAGTTGGTGCGGCGTGAGCCCCACGTCGATCTACAGCTGATCAACCGCCTCAAAGCACTGGCCCAGGCCGATCAGCCAGCGCCCTCCATGGCTGGGGCAGAGCAACGCCCCCTATCGGCCCTGATGGCCACCAGGGCCCTCCTCAGGGAACAGCGCCAACGGCAAGAACAAGCCGCTGCCCAGGCAAAACGTCGGCGTCAATTAGAGAACCTGGCCCCGAAGGCCGCCGAAACCTGGGATCGAATCCACAAACTTATCGCTCTAAGGCAAGCCAAACCCTACGACGAGGCCGTCGCTTTGCTCAAAGATCTGCGTGATTTGGCCGAGTTGCAAGGGTGCCTACCCCAATTCAAACAGCAACTGCAAACCTTAAAATCAGACTACGGCAACCGCCCCGCCCTGCTCAGCCGCCTGCAATCCAAAAAACTGTAAGCCATAGCAAATTTACCTGAATGAAGTATGGGGCTGCTGCACTGGGGGGAAGGAGGGTAGCTCAGGACCTGGCTGGGGTGGGGTTGCCAAGGGTGTAAGGGATTGGGTCAAGTTACGGTGAAGATAAGGCAATTATCGAAAAACTCTGGTTGAACTATGACAGCGATCACGCAATCGTCCAGGCAAATCAACTAAATTAGTTTTTGGGTAAGACCTGAAACACTGGAAAATCCGTTTTCCTATCTAAAACAACTATTCATTTAAATCAGGGTGACTATTTTAATTTCCATCAATAGCTGAGGTACGCTAAGGCATCAGAATCCAACATCTTGCCCTAAAGTCTTGCCCAAATAAATGCTGACCTGATAACGGATGATAGTTATGGCTTTGGCTAGAATCGTGAGAGAGTATCTCAATTTCGCAAGTTTGTCCTCATACCCTACCCCCTTCTCCCAAAAAGGGAGAAGGGGAACCGGATTCTAAATCCCTCTCCCGCTCTGGGAGAGGGATTTAGGGCGAGGGCTGCAAAAGTGAGATGTACTCGAATGCTGAGGACAGAGTGAATCGCTGAAAGCTTATAGCGGTTCTCGGTTCAGTGAGATAAAGTTTTTCTCAGCTTCAGCCCCCTAGACTTTTGTCTGCTCAGATCCACTCTTGAGCCCCCCAAATTATGCCCTCCGGGCCGCTGTGCGAGGTGGGGGCTGGGGGGCTCTCCGTGTACTTCATCCAAACGAAATCCGCCATATTACAAGATTAATTGATCTCCCTATAGTAATTAGATTTTTGACCATGGTAGTAAGTCTGTCTCAAAAGAGTCGATCTAGAAAGAAAAATCAGTCTAATAAAAGTCAATTTATTCAACCTAAGTCGTATATTGTTTTGATCCCCCTATTAATCGCAGGAGCCTTCATCGGTTTTTCACTGATTCGCACCCTAGGTTCCAGGCCATCTCCTGAGACCCAAGTACTTAGTGAGGGGGATGCAGTGGCAAGGGCAAGGATGGAAAAGAGCCAGTACAAGGCTAAGGTAGACAAAACGACTAAAGCCAAGGCTACCGCTCTGGCCGGTACTAATCCTTCCGAGTACCTTCTAAAAGGGTTAGCTACCGCCGGTAGAGCACGTAGTTTGAGTTTTCAAGCTGAGAGCCCTGAGGAGTGGGCTGAGGTTGAAAAACTATGGCTTGACGCCTATGCACTGGTGAGTCAAATCCCTTACGATCACCCGGATGGAGACAATGCGGCGGCTATGGTAGAAGATTTGATTGATTTAGCCTTTAAAGCTTCTAAAAAGAATCCTTAGCATCTCGGCCTGGGAGTTATCGCTTTAAACGATGGCCAATCACCCTCTCCGGGGTTTAGGGGAGAGCTGAACAGGGTATGGTTTTAACCTGGGGGAGGAAACGGGCTGATAACCAGTCATCACTTCACCGCCACCGCCGGAGTCAGCATCATTACCTGTTGGCTATCCACAATAAAACCCGAAATACCGTAGCCGCTCAGCACCGTCAGGGTGGATACCGCCCCCTCCACGGCGGGGCTGTAGGCAATCAACAGGTAGGCCCGTTGTCGATAGACCGCCAGGCCTACCGCCTGCCCCACCTGGCGTTGAATCGCCTGGGCCAACTCCGGCTGGTACTGGTAGTCGACCAGGACGGCGTAACCCGAGCCCAGGGTTTGGGGGGCGTAGGCCAGGGTGGGGGAATTTGCGGCTGGGGTAGGAGAAGTGGAGCCAGGGGTTGACCCGGAGCCAGGAGTAGCCGCGGTGGGGTCCGGAGTGGTTGGGGTCGGCTCGGGAACGGTGGTAGCGGTGGGGGTGGGGGTTGCCGGGCGAGCCACAAAGGCCTGCAGACCCTCCACCTCGGTCATGTACTGGGCCCAGGCATTGGCGTTCTCCAGGTTACTAAAGCCCCCCGCCCTGACCACCGTATCATTCAGGTAATCACAGACCATCACCGTGCTGCTGGCCGGTAACAACTGCTGCACCCGTTGGCGCTCCGCCTCCGTATTGCCCCGCACCAACAACAGGTACTCGTTGTTTTGGGGAGGAGGGCAGGGGGGAAAGGCAGCGGAGACAGGAGGTATCAGCCCCGGCCCAGCGCTGATCAAACTACCACTGATCACCCCTAACCACCCCAGCTGGGCATAACGACGGGGACGGCCTGCACGCCGTGTCTTTGCAGAAGAATCGCCCCTAGCCCCATCAGACCCTTGTACCATTGCCTGCCTTACCTGCCAAATCTGCCAGCGATTGTAGCCTAAACCATCCAGCTTAACACCAGAGATGGGGGGAAATCCTGCAGAGGGTAGGCCCCGCCTTAACCCCGGAGGTGAAATTCATCAAACTTAACCACCGCTGACTGGGGTTGGCGGGTGTCAAAGTAGTAGCTGCTCACCACCCCCTCCGGCAGGGAGAGCAGACTAAAGGCGGTGAGGTCATTGCTGGCCAGGTAGGGGAGCGGCTGACCCTGGCTATCCCGCTGGGGAGCGACCAGACTGGGGGGCACCGGTTCCAGGCCGTTGGGATCTCCCTGGGCGAGGTAGTCCTGGGGGGTACCGTGGTCAGGCCCGGGCACCGGGCGGGTCTGATCGCGCCAGAAGGCGCCGTAGGAATTGCCCACATTGGAGGTTTCCAGGTAGTGGGTGCCGCTGGGGGAACGAAACCGGTTCCACAGGTGGGAATGGCCGTAGAAGACCAGATCCACCCCGGCGGACTCCAGCAGGGGGATCAGATGTTGGGCAATCTGGTCCTGGGCGATGGGGTAGTCGTAGTAGACCCCCCGCAGGCGGCCCTCGCCGTCGCGATCGTAGCGGGGCACCGGGTCGGTGAAGGGGGGCACAATGTTATCCCCCAGGGTATGGGGGGGATGGTGCAGCATCACCACCCGATAACGGGCCTGGCGAAAGGCGGGGCTGGCCAGTTCCTGGGTCAACCATTGGTACTGCAGGCTATCTGGGGCGATGGATTCAAAAATGTGCTGACCATAGCCCCAGTTAGCCGGGGTGGCCAGGTCTGCCTCCCGCTCTTGATAGCGGCCCTGCACCGTCGCCTGCCGTTGGTAGGGCCGCCAGATCTGGGTGACGTAGAGGCTAACCAGACGCACCTCCCCCAGGGTGGTGGCGTAGTAACGGGAGGTCTGCTCCGGGCGATCGGGGTTAGGCACGGCGGTCTGGGGCAGGGTAAAGATTTCCTCGTAGGTGTCACTGTTGAAGGAGTTGTCGATGATCCAGCGCCGCCGTAGGGCGTCATCGCCGCTGGGGTTAAACAGGTTGGCGCGGGCCTCGTAGTCCTGGATCGCCACCGATCGGGGCCGGGGGCTGTTGAATTGCTCCTTCAGGAGGGCGGTGTAGGAGAACCGGCCCATCACCTCGTGGTTGCCCAGGGCCGGAAAGAGGGGAGCGTGCTGGATCAGCTCACCGCCCCGGTAATAACGGGTCCGCCCGCCCCGATCCAGTGGGTAGTGGGCCCGACCCTGGAGGCAGGGGAAAAAGGCATTACCCCGACTGTCGTCAAACCATTCCGAGGCCCGATCGGGGACGTTGACCAGGTCCCCCGCCAGGAATAGAGCATCAACCCGGCCCAGGGTTTCCTCCACCTTCTGCAGGTTGGCGGCGGTCATGGGCATGGTTTGGTGATCTGAGGTGAGCAGCACCCGCCAGGGTTGGCCCGCCTGGGGGGCGGGGGCGAGGCTAAAGACAGGGCTGTAGAAGGGAGCACCCTGCCTCGGGGTGCTACTGACCTGGTAGGGCAGCCGCTGGCCCGGGGTGAGACCCTCGACTCGGGCCTGGTGACGCCAGATGGGTCGGGGTACGGTACCGGTTAGATCGGCAAAGTCAGGATGGTTGAGGTGAGAGTCGGGATCTTCACGGCTGCGACTCAGGGGCCGACTGGTGGCCATGACCTGGTGGGAGAAGGGGGGCGGCTGGCCAGGTTCCCCCCAGTAGACGCGATGACCCTGACCTTCAAACTCGGTAAACCAAACCACCACCACCGATGTGGGGGTGGGGTCCTGAAGAAAGGGATCGGTGAGGAACTGGCTGGACATAACCGCAGGTCTCTCGGCTAGGGGGGCAGAGGGGAGTGGCTCCAGGCGGATCAAGAGGATCAGGGTCAGCAGTATCACCAGGGCGCCAATCCCCAGGGTTAGATCGTGCCGGGTCATCATGCGGCCATCCCTTAGGACTTCCCCTCTGTGAATTACAATCGCCGATTATCCCAGAGCCTGATTTCAGGGCAAGGCCCTGGGGTAATCGGTGGCTTAAGGGACCGTGCAGGCAATTATCCCACCCCACAGGTAGCGATTTGAAACCGGCTTGCTAGAATAGGGCCTGTATAGAGTTCGGTCCTGTGCCATGCGATCGCTACTACTTATTCTGGTCCTAGGTCTGGCCCTGGTGGGGTTTCCCGGCCAGGCCTGGGCCCATCAGGTGGAGACCAACTACACCCTGGGGGCCCAACTGGAATTTCAGTCCCAGTTTAGCACCGGCGAACCCTTTGCCGGCGCCCGGGTGACCATCTACGCCCCCAACCAGCCCAACCGACCCTGGCAGACCCTGACCACCGACAGCCAGGGGCAGTTTTCCTTCCTCCCCGATCGCACCATCCCGGGCAACTGGGAGGTCAGAATCGAAGACGAAAACCAAGGTCACGCCGACTATTGGACAGTTCCCGTGGATGGTCAGGGCATCATCGAGGAGGGTATTGTGCTTGACGCCACCCACGACCAGCACTACCTGACCGCCTCTCTGGTTGCCCCCCTGATCACCACCACCACCGCTGCCCTGGGTTGGGCCCTCTTAAAACGGCGACGTCTCCAGGTCTAGGCCATAGCCCCTGGCCAAAGCTCTATCAACTTAAGCCAAGACGCCTTGATAGGTAAGGTTTTCGATGGTTCAAGCCATTCCTGCAACCGAAGTCACCCTGCGCACCTTGAAGCAGAGCCTTAACCTGCAGCTAGCGACTGATGCTCAGTTCTTTTCAGAGTGGCAGGGGGAAATTGAGCTGATCAGCGACCTTGATCAGCGATCCCTGGATCGGGTTAAAGGTAATTACTTAGATTTACTCGAAGACCCGCCTGTCCTGGAAAATAGCGTCAAGATGGTCATGCTGGGACCGTTGCTAGACCTGGCCGGTTTTTATCGTCGTCCCTTTCGGATCACGAGTGAAAGTAGCATTGACATTGAGCTGGAAGATGCAAATACCCTGATTCGGGGGCGCATTGATGTGATGGTGCTGAATGAACTGCTCTGGCTGATCGTGATTGAGTCAAAACGTAGTGATTTTTCTGTGACCCGGGCCTTGCCCCAAACCCTAGCTTATATGTTGGGTAATCCTGATCGGAGTCGATCAACCTTTGGTTTTATTACCAATGGCACCGAGTTTCTATTCTTAAAAGCCCAGATTCAACCGACAGCCCAGTACGCAACTTCGAGGCTATTCTCTTTATTCAATCCAGGCAATGAGCTCTATCAGGTTCTTTCTATCCTTAAGCATTTAGCATGATTTTGAAGACAGGGTTTTGCCGATATAGCAGTTTTCGATTCTAGGTTTTTGCCTTAAGCCAGGGTTTCCGGGCAGTAGCCCAGCCCCATGACAAACTGGCGACGAAAGGCCTCAATGTCTTCTCGATCGGGTTTGCCGTGGGACACCACCGCCACCTGGTAGCGGCGCATCACCTCCACTGGCGATTGGCCCATTTCCAACCCCCACAGGGCCATCCGCACCCGCATGCCGGGTTCATGGGCTACCCCCAACTCATTCATGTAGGCCCGCAGGTCCCCCGCCGCTGCCTCGCCCAAGTTGGAGGCCATCTTAATGCGCAGCACCCAGCCATCAATCTGATGGATGACGGTCATAAATAGTAGGGGTAGGCGGGGGTTGGCCAGCAGGTGTTCCACCACCCGCAGTGTTAAACTCGCATTGGCCAGATAGTAGGTATATTCCATGATGGACCGTTAAACCTCGACCGATCAGCAGGTGCTACAGTTTTCATTGTCATGGCTGCGCCCCCGAAAGGTTAGGGGCATTTCCCGGCTTCACCCTGGGTGTATCCACCCAATCTCCAGTTTCCCATTATCTATGACCGATCTCCCCTCCCCAGACCATTCCCTGGCGGCCTACCAGTACACCCTACCCCCTGGGCAGATTGCCCAGGCCCCTGTCACCCCCAGGGATGCTTCCCGGTTGCTGGTGGTGCAGGGGGCAGATCAACACCAGCATCGGCATTTTTATCATCTGCCGGAACTGCTCAACCCCGGCGACCTGCTGGTGGTGAACAACACCCGGGTGATCCCCGCTCGTCTGATGGGCCAAAAACCCTCCGGGGGTACGGTGGAGGTACTGTTGCTGGAGCCCCGGGCCACCGATCAATGGTTAGCCCTGGTGCGTCCAGGGCGACGGCTTAAGCCGGGGGCTGTTATCCAGTTTGGCCCCCCAGACCAACCCGCCGACCTATGGGCAGAGGTGATCGATCAAGACCCCGACACCAGTGGCCGGGTGGTGCAGTTTTACACCAGGGGCAACCAACCCCTTTACCCCCTACTGGAGCGGTTAGGACAAGTCCCCCTACCTCCCTACATTACCGGTAGCCCCGATCCCGATCGCTACCAAACCATCTACGCCGAGGTGCCAGGGGCCGTCGCTGCCCCCACCGCCGGTCTGCACTTCACCGAGCGCCTATTTGAGGCCCTCAGCCAACGGGGTGTTAATCACTGCTATCTGACCCTGCACGTGGGAGTGGGCACCTTTCGCCCCATCGCTACGGATAACGTTTTGGACCACACCATGCATGGAGAGTGGGTGGAGGTGCCGACCAGCACCGTCGACCTGATCAAGGCCACCCAGGCCAGGGGAAATCGGGTGATTGCGGTGGGCACCACAGTGGTGCGGGCCCTGGAGGGGGCAGCCCAGGCGGGCCAGTTGCAACCCTGGCAGGGGCAGGTCAACCTCTATATCTACCCGGGCTACCGGTTTCGGGTGATTGACGGCTTAATTACCAACTTCCATCTACCCGGTTCCAGCCTGCTGCTGCTGGTCAGTGCCCTGATCGGTCGCCAGCGCCTTCTGGATCTCTACCAGAAGGCCATCCAAGCAGGGTATCGATTCTATTCCTTTGGCGATGCCATGGTAATTTTGCCCGAGGCGACTGCGCCACAGTGCCAAACACCCCAAACCGAGTCCCCTTAGGGATTCGGTTTGGGGATAGGTTAGCGGTCAGATCACTCCAAAACCATGGTGTTAGCCACGATAACGGGGATGGGGTTGATAGTAAACCTGGGAACCGTGATCGGGCACGTAGTGGCATTGCCAGAAAGCTTTACAAAAACTGGCCCACAGGGATTCGCGAGATTGGCGATAGTAGTCACCCAGCATAGGCTTGATCGCCGCTGTGGCGGTTTCCAGATGGTAGTGGGGAATGCCCAGGAAGATGTGGTGGGCCACATGGGTGCCAATATGGTGGTGGATAGAGTTAAAAACCCCATAGTCTCGGTCGATGGTAGACAGGGCACCCTTTAAAAACGTCCAGTCCTTGCCCCGATACCAGGGAATGTCGGGGGTGGTGTGGTGTAGTAGGGTGACTAAATCGAGCCACACCACAAACACCAGATAGGGCATCAGATAGAACTTCACCATCAACCCGACCCCAAATTGCACCGTCAGCCCCAGGAGTAAGGTAACCATGGCTACACAGCAAAGGGTGCTGATCATTACACTCAATCGTTCAGAACGCCGAAACAGCGGGCTGGTGGGTAGGAAGTGAGACCCCTTGCGTCCCGGGGAGCGGAGGAATAAATATAGGGGGTAGGCCAGCAGAGAAGCATAAAACCTCACCAACCGTTGGGCAGCGGGCAGATTCCGATACTGACTTTCTGAGAGGGGATACCAGCTCTCATCGGTATCAATATTACCGGTATTGGCATGGTGAGTGCGGTGGCTAATGCGCCAGCCGTGGTAAGGAACCAGAATGGGGGTGTGGCAGAGATGGCCGACTAGATTATTCAGCCAGGTCCACTTCGAAAATGAACCGTGGCCGCAGTCATGGCCAACCACAAACAAAGCCCAAAAGAGAGTACCTTGCATCACCCAAAATAGTGGATAAAACCACCAGGTATCTAGACGATAGGCCACGACGTACAGGGCTACAACCAACCCGACATCCCTCAGGAAGTAAGCGATGGAGCGCCAGGCAGAGGGCTGGAAACATTCTTCTGGAATGGCATTTTTCAGATCTTGGAGACTAAAGGGCAGACCTGAATCAGTAAAAGCCTGAGGGACTGGTGGTGCTCCTTCGGATCGGAGCCGGAGACGTTCTTCTAATTGCACAAAAGTACCAGGTCAAAAAGGAAAAGCTAAAGGCAACAGCTGACGGGAACAGAGACCGCCATTAACTATAAGTTAATGGCGGTCTGTTTACACATCTTAACCTTTGGTGATCCCCAAAACCAGGCTAAATCTGTGGAAAATCACTGAATTATAGATAAAAAAGCTAGTTTAGACCCCAGGATAATCCTCTCATAAAGTCTTTGATTACCACCATGAACCTCTTCTAGAGGCTGTTTGAAAAGGGTTACCTCCAAGAGAGCGCCAAAATATTGAGTTTTGCGGAGATTATCCGACTCTACAGGTATAGTTTGAGGCCCTCCTTGGCTTTTCAAACAACCTCTTTTAAGGCATCCAAGGAATTAGCATCAGATCATCTGATCAGCCACCGGATTCACTGTGCTAATTCCCTGGGATGCCCCTAATAGAGGTGCTGTAAAAAATGGAACCCCAGAGCCTATGCTCTACTCTAGGCTTCAGACTCTTCCGCTTCGGCTTGCTTTTTGCGGAGTGCCGCCACACCCATGCCAATCAGGCCAGGCAGCAGCGCCGGCGTGGGCACAGCGTTGACGTTGAAGTTGGAAATGGTGGCAAACCCTTCTCCGTAGGCATTGTCAGCGGTCTCAACGTAGAAGCCAAAGAAATCACCGGGGTTGACCAGGAAGCTGTAACTGTCGGCGACAGGACCTGCCGGTCCAGAGACCCCACCAGCGAGGGAGACGTAGGTATAGGTTAGGGGGTCAGCACCAAAGAAGATCCCAAAGGAATCAAACTCAGGATTATTATCAAAGGAATCGTAGGCCCAGTCGAAGGACACGTAGCTGGCTATACTACCCGCCAGAGTGGTTCCGAAGAACGTGTTACCCTGCACCCCCGGAGCGCCGTCACCATCCAGGTCAAGGGGATCACCGTTAGAATCAAAGTTACCTGGGTCCGTTGTGGGGTTCCCGAGGCCGTTACCACCATAGATAGTAATGGAGCTGGGGGCACCCGTAGTATCCACACCGCCATTGGTAATCGGTGGCGTAAATACACCCGTAGCATCAAAATTTTCCAGGCCCCAGAACGAAAGGTCATAATCCCCAGTGAAACCGGCGGCACTGGCGGGTTGGAGACCTACCAGGGTCATGCTGGCAGCAATCCCCGCAGACAGAACGGTAGCTTTTAGTAAAGCTGATTTCATGACATCCTCTCAGAGTAGTAGTTAAGAAACTATTGATACGCGAAAGTACCAACGAAATACCGAATTGAATCTGGCAATTTCCTGCTCAGATGAGGCAGACCAAAAGCTTGACCGGGCAACCAATACAAGCATTGCCATCTGCCTAACCCTAACCAAAATTGCCATACCCTGGACTGATAGAAGGAACTATCAAGTAACAAAAGCTACCAGGCCCACCACTCAATAGGTATTATCGTTGTCTGTATTATTACGCAGGTATTTTTGGTGGACAAGCATTAATAGGGAGATTCACTGAAGCTTCACACGTTTTTGTTTATACCCGCCAAGGGAGGTGGTCACTTAGTGTGGAGGCTAGGCCCGGCATACCTAGTTGCTCCGCCACAAAGGCCCAGCCCATGGTGAGCTGGTTAAACTGCAACATATCCAGCACCGCCACCGCCGGTAGGGCAACGTCAAGCAGGTCTGGGCGTGGGTCATGCAAGCCAGAAACACCCAGGCCGGTGAGGGCCTGGGTGGTATCGAGGCAAGGTCAAAGCTTAGCCCAGGGCTGCCTCGATCGCCTGTTGCAAAGCAGGATCATCGGGCGAGGTCTGGGGTTCAAAGCGGGCTACCACCTGCCCATCTCGACCAACCAAGAACTTACCAAAGTTCCATTGAATGTCGGGTCCTTGCCCCACCAGAAACTGATACAGAGCGCTACGGTTGGGGCCGTTAACATCCTGCTTTTCTAGCAGGGTAAAGTCCACATCGTACTTAGTCTTAGTGAAGTCCTTAATTTCCTCGGGGGTACCGGGCTCCTGGGCGCCAAACTGGTTGCAGGGGACGCCGACGATCACCAGGCCGCGATCGCCATAGGTTTGGTCTAACTTCACCAGACCGTTATACTGGGGCGTCAGGCCACACTTACTGGCCACGTTGACAAACAAAATCACCTTATTTTCCAGCAGGTCTGGAGCCAGAGGGGTCCCATCCAGGGTGGTTAGAGGCTTGGGAAGAGGCATGGTTGCAAAACTTTACACAACCGTTCTATGGTACACAATTTATGACACCTGAGGCCCAACAGCTCACCCGCCGCTAGGCAACCCACTCTATCGGCTTTTTCTGATTATTCCCAGCATTAGACTGCCTTGCCCTATGGGGGTTGCTGACCTGAGTTCAGACCTCGTCTTGACTCAATGGGTCCAGAGCCTGGCATTTAGCTTTAAGCTAAACAACCATCCCGCCCGGCAGAGCTGCAAAAAATCATTCACAATATCTATGGCTTTGGCCAGAACCCCCAGGATAACGTTGATGGGCAAAAGTAAGGGCTAGGTGGTCGTTCTGGTACGCCTCAATTCCACATACCTGTGGCTACGGCCACAGTCCATCCCTATCTGGGAGGATAGATGCCATGGTAGCTCAACCCTATCCAACGGTTTCGCCACTGGATGCGGCCATTGACCGTCACCCTTTGGTGGTAGACCCCGCCACTCCCCTCGCCGAGGCAATTGTATTGATGAGTCAGACCCGGGGCTTCACCTGCTCCCTTGGGGAACAACCCGAAGGTCTGCCATCCCCCGATTTTTGGCATTTGGAATCCCGTTCCAGTTGTGTTCTAGTGGTTGATGGGGGGCAGATCCTGGGCATTTTTACAGAGCGAGACGTCGTCCGCCTCACCGCCCGTCAAGCTGAACTGACCACCCTGACCATGGCCGATGTCATGGCAACCCCAGTGGTTACCCTGGCGGAGCAAAACTTCCAGGAAATCTTTGCCGCTCTCTTCCTCTTTCGTCGTTACCGCATCCGTCACCTAGTCATTGTGGATGATCACCGGGGTTTGGTGGGGGTGGTTTCCCATGAAAGTATCCGTCAGGTGCTGCGCCCTACCAATCTTTTAAAACTGCGGCGGGTGGCAGAGGTGATGACTCCCCAGGCTTTCTATGCCTCACCCACCACCACCGTCACCGACCTGACCCGTCAGATGGCTGAACGATCGGTGAGTTCGATTGTCATTGCCGACACGGTAGAGACGAATCCAGCCGGTAGCCCCGCTATTCTTCCCCTGGGGATCGTTACGGAGCGGGACATTGTCCAATTCCAAGCCCTGGGTCTAAATCTCAGCCAAACCCTGGCCCAGACCGTGATGAGTTGTCCCCTCTTTCTGGCTAGCCCCGAAGATTCCCTGTGGGATGCCCATCAAACCATGCAACGTCATCGAGTACAGCGGTTAGTGGTTACCTGGAACTGGGGCCAAGGCCTGGGAATTATTACCCAAAGCAGTCTGCTGCGGGTGTTCGATCCGGTGGAAATGTACGGAGTAGAAGATACCCTAAACCAGGAGTCTGACCAGGCTAAACAAGAGGCAACCACCCCCGATCTCGCCCATCTCTCCTTGATTAAGCCAGCATTGCCAACGATTCAACCATGGATAGAAAAAGCCCCAGTCAGTGATCTGGGGCAGCGGTTACTGCAACTCAGTCAACAGCTAGAAAACCTACCGATAACCCCAGCAGGACAGGATTCCCTGATGGCGGCGATCGCAGAGGTAAAAACTATTCGTGACCTGGTGCTACGGGCTCGATCCGGACTAGAAGACCGAGCCCCCTTCTGAGCTAGGGCCTAATTTTCGTGAATGCGACACTCATCAGCCTCAGGGTTAGCGTCACAATAACTCTCGAGGCTAGATTTAACCGGGGCTTGGTGCTGGTGACCGGCCTCCGCCTGTAGTTCTTCAACAACATCCCAAGCCGCAGCAGATTCGGGGGAGGTGCTGCCCAGGCGATCGCTCAGGGCACGGGCTTCAGCGATGGCGGCTTGAATACGGTCTTCAATGGGGGTGGTCATAAGCAGAGGCGATAGAAGAATATTCAACACTTTACCTTAGTTTACAATGACCTAGTTAGGGGGGCCAAGCTAGTTACGAGCCTAGCCCCGGACTTAAGATCCCAACTACGTCTCCACCAAAATCAACCGAAACCCGTGTCAGGAAGGGGTTGAAATTGGTAACCTTGTAACATCCCTAAGTATACACTATTTTGATCGGCAATCAGGGTGGCAGAATGGTATTGGTTTTCTCCTGGGATGACCTTTAGCGTTATTCTGGGTTGGTCCCTTAGCTGTGGGATGGATCGCTGCAGGTCAGGACTGGAGAGAGGTTCGTCTATTGTTCTAGTTGGTTTTTCACCGGCCTCAGGTTAATTCGACCACCACCTGGTTATTGAGGAGGGTCTCCCCCGTGAGGAGATCCTTGACCGTAATCCGCAGCAGGCGATCGCCGTCCACCTGAAACTCAACCCGCACCCGATCTCTACCGGGAAAGCCCGGGGGCTGGAGTTGGGCAATGGTGCGGGCCCCTGGGCGATCGTTGAGGGGTTGCACCGTTGGCCCCTGGCCAGCCCGTTGGCGGGCAACCAGGCGACCCGCTTCAAAGTAGACCTCCGTAGCGGTGGGGGCCTCCCCCAGTTCGCCAATCACCAGCTCTAGGCTGGGTTGCTGGTCCACCGAAGCCCCCAGGGTGATCTCCACCGGGGTCTCCATGGGGTAGGGTTGCCCCTGGGAAATAATCGGGTGCCAGCCATGGCAATTATGGCGGCGATCCCAATAGCGAATCCCGTAGCTGTGGTATAAAAAGTCCTCTACCCCAGTACCCTGGGCCAGTTGGAGTGCCCCCTCGGCAACGGCCACAAAGGGGCGGTGGGCCTTGACCCGATCACCGGGAAACTGCTGTCGAACCCAATCCTGCAGGGCGGGAATTTGGGCGCTACCCCCCACCAGCAGCACCGCCTCAATATCCTCAGGGCCGATGCCCTGGCGCTGGGCCTGCTGGAGCACCTGGGCCAGGCTTTGGTCTAACCGTTGAAAAAATTGGCGCTGGGTTAAAATCGCTTCGAATTGATCGCGGGTCAGGTGCAGATCGTAGCTTTCCAGGGTTTGATCATCGAAGTAAACCTCCTGGGCGCTGGGCTGATGGGAGAGTTTGATTTTCAGGCGCTCTACCAGCCGTTGCACCAGGGTTGAGGGGGGGATGCCCTGGTTTTGGAAGTAATCCATCAGCCAGTGGTCAAGATCTACCCCTCCCAGGTTCTCCCCCGCCTTAGCCAGGACCCGAGGGGTGTGGGGCCGTTGACTAGAGGACTGGGCCAGGGTTTGGCGTCCCCATTTAACCAAAAACCCCAGGGGCGATCGCGGCACCGATGAGCTCCGTTGCACCAGGGACCAATCCAGGGTACCGCCGCCGAAATCCAGCACCAGCAGGGTGCTCTCCTGGTTGAGGCCGTAACCCAGGGCGGCGGCGGTGGGTTCGTCGATCAACCGCACCTCTTGAAAATCTAGATCCCGGGCCAGATCGCCTAACCACAGGCGGTAGGCCTCAAAGCTATCGACGGGGACGGAGAACACCAGGCTATCCTCCTCGGGGGCGATCGCCCGTACTCGGGTGAGGAGGGTGTGTAAGAACCACCGACCGACCTGGTCTAAGGCCAGGGGCTGCCCCTCCACCTCCGGCACAAACCCCTGCAGGGGGGCGCCGATGCCCCGCTTAAAGTTGCGGAAAAAGCGGGGGTCATCGGTCATGTCGAGGCCGCGATCGCGGACAGCTTGCCCCACCACCACCCCTTCCAGGTTAGGCCTGTCGACGTAGACCAGGCTAGGCACCAGCGGCGCCTCACCGGTTAAGCTCAGACTGAGGTCCGGTAAGGCCAGGATTTCAGGGGTCTGGGTGAGGGGGTTCCAGCGACTGATCACGGTGTTGCTGGTACCAAAGTCAATGGCAACGGTCATGGCGAGCTAAGCATTGCATATAATTCTTCTAACTTACTTTGCCTGGCTGTGCACCACGATGTTACCCAAAATCTGTTCGTCGTCCTCCCGCCCCCTCCGACCATCCGGTTATGGTCTGGCCTGGTGGGCTAGTGTGGCGATCGCCCCGACTATGCTGCTCAGTGCAGACATAGTCTTTGCCCAGTCCCCTAACAATGGACCTGCCAACCCCACGGTCAGCGGTGGTCGGATTGTGCGCCCCACCCTGCGCCTGGGCAGCCAGGGAGAATCGGTAAAGGAACTTCAATCCCTGCTGGTGCTGCTGGGCTACTACGACGGACCGGTCACCGGTCTTTATCAAGAGGATACGGAACGGGCGGTGCGCAACTTCCAACGGGCGGCCGGCATTACCCCCGATGGCATTGTTGGCCCCACCACCTGGAGTCAACTCTTTCCAGCCCCAGGGTCGGCCGCCCCTACCACTAACCCAGCGACGGCAACCACCGGCCCCACTCAAGCCCCTGCCCCCGCCTCTCCCCCAGGGGGCCAACCTAATCAGACCACCCCCAGTAACCTACCGGTGCTGCGGCCCGGCATGAGCGGGGAGGCGGTGCGCCAACTCCAGGAAAAGTTGCGGGCTAAGGGGGTTTATCAGGGCCCCATCGATGGGGTCTTCGGCAGTGGCACGGAGGCGGCGGTGAGGGAGATCCAGCGGCGTAATAACCTGGTCAGCGATGGCATTGTGGGGCCCGAAACCTGGAAGGTTCTGTGAAGATCTACCCCGAGACCTGACCCGGCTACGCTAGTATAGGAACACTTGAATGAATTAGTCTTCATGCAATTTTGCACTAAGAATAATTCATGTCGGCGAGGATCACCCTCTGCCTGGAGGTTTCTAGCTATCCAGGTAGTTCCTAAGTTATTGACCCCCCATGGATCCAGAACTGGAAAAACACGAGGTGTGGCAACGCTTACACCAGGGTCGCTGTCTTAAGGCCGCCCAGGGTGGCTATGCGGGGTTTGGCTCACCGGCCTTTGGCCTGCAGGCGGTGGATGGGGAACTGGTTAATGACCCCGTTGAGCAGCAGGTGATCGAGTTGATTCGGCGCCATCACAAATCTGGCAAGTCTTTACAGCAAATTGCCGATTGGTTAAATCAGCAGGGCTACAGCACCAAACGGGGGCACCGCTGGCAACGGGTATCGGTCAAGCGGGTGTTAGATCGTCTCTACGGCCGCAATCCCAAGGTCTCAAAGTCTCGCAAAGCCGATTAACGAACCCGATTACCAAACAGGGTGAGGTTAGTTTTGCTGGGGTTCCCCCCTTTCCTACCGGGTCCTTAGTTTCGTATGGGGAGTAGATTACCACTATCGACACCATCTACGGCCACCTCAAGGGGCTAAAGCCCAGTCACATTAAACAACTACAGCGCCTATACCATCAGCGGCTGCCTGGCAGTTGTGTGGTTACCCCTGAGTTTGCCCAACGTTTAGCCGCGATTAGTACGGATATCGGTATGCCCCTGGGGGTCTACCTGAATCGCCGGGGCCAGGTGATTCGGGTGGGGGTGGGCACCCTCAGGCAAACCCAGATTCCCCTGGTGGAGTTACCTCGCTATGGCGATCGCCGCCTCTCGGGGATCCGTTGCATTGCCACCCAGCTAGAGGCTGGTCCGCCCACCGCAGCAACCTTAACGGCGATGGCCCTGCAGCGCCTCGATATGTTAGCGGTGCTGATGCTCACGGGCACGGGCTTTAAAGGCCGGGGTGGACGGGCAACGGGTTACATTGAATCCACCTATCTGGCCCACCTGGTGGCCCATCCTGAGCAACGCTGGTGGGTCTCGGAGGCTATGGCCCTAGAGCAACTCAGCGATCAAGATGCCCTGGCCCTGACCGAGTCCCTGGAGGAGGAACTGAGCCGTGGTTTTATTGCCCGCCAGGTTGAACTCGATCACGACCGGGCCCTGCTGGTGGGTCTGCTAACCCAGGGTCAGGATGTCGATCACTTTAACCACCGCCTGGCGGAACTGGGGCGCCTGGTGGAAAGTGCCGGCGGTGAAGTGCTCCAGTCCATCCACCAAAAACGTCCTCGCCCCCATCCCCAAACCGTTTTGGGGGCCGGCAAGGTACAGGAGGTGGCTCTGGTCGCTCAGAACCTGGGGGCTAATCTGGTGGTGTTTGACCGCGATCTCTCTCCGGTGCAGGTGCGCAATCTAGAAAACCTGATGGGTATCCGGGTGGTGGATCGCACCGAGGTGATTCTGGATATTTTTGCCCAACGGGCCAAAACTGGGGCGGGTAAGCTCCAGGTTGAACTGGCCCAGTTGGAATACCAAATGCCTCGACTGACCGGCCGGGGCAAGGCCATGTCTCGACTGGGGGGCGGTATCGGTACCCGGGGGCCGGGGGAAACCAAGCTGGAAACGGAACGGCGCGCCATTCAACGCCGCATTAGTCGGCTGCAGCAGGATGTTAACCAACTGCAGGCCCACCGCTCTCGGCTGCGCCACCGGCGCCAGGAAGACGCCCTGCCCTCCATTGCCGTGGTGGGCTATACCAATGCGGGTAAGTCCACCCTGGTGAATGCCTTGACCCATGCCCAGGTCTACGCGGCGGATCAACTGTTTGCCACCCTCGATCCCACCAGTCGGCGCCTGGCGATCCCCACCCAAGACCAGGTTACCCAACTGGTGTTAACCGATACGGTGGGCTTTATCGAAGAGCTACCTGCCTCCCTGATGGATGCGTTTCGGGCGACCCTGGAGGAGGTCACTGAGGCCGATGCCCTCCTCCACGTGGTGGATGTGTCCCACCCCGCCTGGCCGGACCAAATTCACTGGGTGATGCGCATCCTCAATGCCATGCCGGTGGCCCCTGGCCCCATGTTGCTGGTGTTTAATAAGAGCGATCGGGTGTCTAGCCGGGACCTGGCGATCGCCCAGGAGGAATACCCTAACGCTCTGTTTGTTTCAGCTACGGAACGGCTAGGGTTAGCCACCCTGCGCGATCGATTGACCCAGTTGGTAGCCTACGTTGGATTATCATAACTAACCTAGCCATGGGCCAGCGGCCACACCGGGTCAGAAACCGATTACCCTCTGGGCCGCTTCCCTATCAGGTGCCACAGGGAAGGAATTACAGACAGTAAAATAATCAAACCCACTATAGGCAGCAAGTAATGATCTACGTTAGGAATCAGGCTGCCGAGGAAAAAGCCCGCCAGGGTGAGGGCAACGGTCCACAGTAGCCCTCCCGCCAGGTTGAACCTCAGAAAGGTGGGATAGTGCATCTGGCCAATGCCTGCGGTAATTGGCGCAAAGGTCCGAATGATCGGCAGAAATCGGGCCAGGACAATCGCCTTACCACCGTGCTTCTCATAAAATCTTTGGGCCCGATTTAGATGATCTTTATGAAATAGCCAGGAGTCTTCTCGTCGAAAGAGCTGTCTACCGTAGCGATGACCAGTGCTATAACCCACGCTGTCCCCCAAAATAGCGCAGAGACCTGAGCCAATCATTAACAGCCAAACATTTAGAAAGTCTTGGGAGGCCAGGAAGCCAGCGGTGAAGAGCAGACTATCCCCCGGCAAAAAGAACCCCACCAATAGCCCTGATTCGGCGAACACCATCGCCCATACACCCGCGTATCCCATGGATTTAATTAAGGCAGGAAGATCAAAGTGCACAGATTTCGCGTAAAAAGGGGGCGCTATAGCTGCTGTTTCAAATGATCGGCCAGGCGCAAGGACAACGCCAGGATAGTGAGGGTTGGATTCGCATAACCTCCTGTGGGAAAGACTGAGCTACTGGCAATATAAAGATTGGGCACAGAGTGTACACGACAATCTGAATTTACAACACCGGTTTGGGGAGTCGCACTCATACGAGTTGTTCCCATATGGTGGGCCATCCCGGCTGGACCGGGCAAATAGGGTTGTCCGTCTCGTCTTGCTGCGGCAAAGCGTCCCAAACCGGTTTTCTCGACAGCGTCACCGAATAGATCCTGGATATGTCTAGCGCTATCGATATTTACTTGTCCCCATCTCCAGTGTAGTTCTGCTCGAGGTATACCCAGGGCATCCCGGTCCTGACTAAGTACTACTCGATTTGCCGGATCAGGAGCTTGTTCTGTTTGTAACAACACTTCAAAACGCTCAAATCGATGGTGGGTATGGGGCTGTTCAGCCCAGCCACCTCGACCAAAGCCGGGCCATAGGGATTGATCGTAGCGTTTACCCAGGTAAGCTGCCGTTGCAATGTGGTCGAGCCCACCAGCTACCTGTAAAAGCTTTTGAGCCATCAACGGCCAATATTGAGGCAATGGTTTTTTCAAATATCCTTGCTCAATTAAATCCTTCAGGGCTACCATCGCCTTAGTCTGCCTTAGGTTAGGGCGGGGAAATAAAACAATGGTGCTGTTCATCAAGTGATGTTGGGCCATTGCCTGATCTTTGACAGCCAGATGCCCCATCACGGAATAGCCATTGACTTGACGCTTATCGTAGAAGGCTGATTGGGCAAATAACTTAACACTGGCAGGATAAAGACTACCAATATCTAAGAGGACGTGATCCATGAAAAAACGACCAACCAGATCATTTTCGTTGCCAATTCCAGCCGGTTGGCTTTGGTTAGACGCTAGCATTAACTTAGCGGTTTCTATGCCGCCTGTGGTAATGACAAATAACCTGGCTTCGACCCAGTAGTTTTTGCCAGTACTATTGGTGCATCGAACCCTTTCAATCACCTGACTGTTGGGTCGTAACTCTAATTCGACTGCGGTTGCATAAAGGTAGATATCAACCTTTTGGTTGTGCCTTAATTCCTCTAGGTAGTCTTGATGGAAGACGTGGCGAGGACCAAACTGATAAGTTTTTGAAGTAAAGTTATTTCCAGCCCATTCGATTGGTTTAACGTGGCTATCTGACCAGGCGTCGGATTCGTAGGTAAAAGGACCAGAATGAGCTACTTCATGGGCCTTCTCATAATAGGGAAAAAGATCTTCCCGACCAATGGGCCAGCCGCTATAGGGCACCCAATCTCGTTTTTGAAAGTCAATAGTATCTAAAGGGACATAGCGAACCCCCATCTGCCAATTTCGATTCTCTAATCGATCTAGCTTAATCGACCAGATATTAGAATTTCCGCCAAACTGACGATTTCGAGTTGACTGTAAGGGAAGAAACTCATCCCCAATAGTATGTCCAATGCTTAGATCCTGAATAGCAAAGTCTTGGGATAGACCTCCACTTTCCAGCAAGGTAACATGGCTTGAAGATTTGGCTAATTCTCGAGCTAGGGTAATCCCAGATGGCCCAGAGCCAATTATACAAACATCAGTTTTAATTACATGATCTTCGGCTAAGTCATGGGAGTCTATTAGCATAGAAAATAGCTCTATCTCTAATGTTTTATAAGTTGAACTACTTAGGATCTATAAAGTCTAAGGGCCGGAAAACTAACAGAAAACCTACGAAATTTGGCATTTTTAGTCAAACAGAATACTACGAAATGAGCAAAAGCCGTAGTATCAAATTGAAGTACTACCTAGAAGATAATACCCACGCTGTATCAAATCTATTGATGCACTTAATTATATCATTGGTATGAAGCAGTGCAGCAGAGCTGATTGACTGACAAAACAGACCCAGATCACACACTGCTGGCCCTAAGACCACTATAGCGGATTTCGTTTGGATGAAGTACACGGAGAGCCCCCCAACCCCCACCTCGCGCAGCGGCCCGGAGGGCATAATTTGGGGGGCTCAAGAGTGGATCTGAGCAG
>Ga0208465_1000106_pt1 | contig 27302 bp, 25 predicted proteins | sample LakMenEpi31Aug10_FD_150749 | JGI IMG/M metagenome (GOLD analysis project Ga0208465, IMG submission 150749) | Freshwater microbial communities from Lake Mendota, WI - 31AUG2010 deep hole epilimnion (SPAdes) | ecosystem: Environmental > Aquatic > Freshwater > Lake > Epilimnion/Euphotic zone ...
CAGCGAAGCCAACCCGGCAGCAGCGATCATCCGCCTGGGCATCGGCGATGTCACCGAACCGCTGCCGCAGGCCTGCCGCGACGCCATGAAGGCCGCCGTCGACGAGATGGGCAGCCGCGAGGGCTTCCACGGCTACGGGCCCGAGCAGGGCTACCTGTGGCTGCGGGAAACAATCGCTTGCCACGACTTCCAGGCGCGCGGCTGCGACGTGAGCGCCGAGGAGATCTTCGTGTCGGATGGCTCCAAGTGCGACAGCGCCAACATCCTCGACATCCTCGGACCCGACAACCGCATCGCCGTCACCGACCCGGTCTACCCCGTCTACGTTGACACCAACGTGATGGCCGGCCACACCGGCCCCGCCAACGAACGGGGGGAGTACGGCGGCCTGGTCTACCTGCCGATCAACGCTGAAAACGATTTCATTGCCCGCATTCCCGATCAGCCGGTGGATCTGATTTACCTCTGCTTCCCCAATAACCCCACCGGGGCCGTGGCCAGTCGCGCCCACCTGCAGGCCTGGGTTAACTACGCCCGTGCCCACGGCTCGATCATTTTCTTTGACGCCGCCTACGAGGCGTTTATCACCGATCCGGCTATCCCCCACTCTATTTACGAAATCGAAGGGGCCCGGGATTGCGCCATCGAGTTTCGCTCCTTTTCTAAAAACGCGGGCTTCACCGGCACCCGCTGTGCCTTCACCGTGGTGCCCCAGTCCCTGCGGGGTAAGGCCGCCGATGGTAGCGAGGTTGCCCTCCATAGCCTCTGGAACCGGCGCCAGTCCACTAAATTTAATGGGGTTTCCTATATTGTGCAGCGGGGGGCGGAGGCGGTTTATACCCCCGAGGGTCAGGCGGAAATCCAGGCGCTGGTGAGCTTTTACATGGAAAATGCCCGGATCATTCGGGAACAATTGACCGCGGCCGGCCTGCAGGTCTACGGCGGCGTCAATGCCCCCTACGTCTGGGTGAAAACCCCCCACGGCCTCTCCAGTTGGGACTTCTTTGACAAGCTCCTGCACAGTTGCCACGTGGTGGGCACCCCCGGCTCCGGCTTTGGTGCCGCCGGGGAGGGCTATTTCCGCATTTCCGCCTTTAATAGCCGGGCCAACGTGGTGGAGGCCATGGAGCGGGTCACCCACCAGTTCAAGGTTTAGGGGCTGGGACTCAGGGTTTCCAGGGGCGGCCTGCCCCCCACCTCAGCGGCAACCCAAACTGTCTCGGGTGGCGACGCCGGTGATGGGGTTGGTGCCGCTGGCGGTCTGGCAGAGCTGGCTAATCTGGTAGCGGTCCAGGATAGCGCCGGAGAAATCTGCCCCCGTCACCTCCGCCTCCCGGAAGCTGCTGCTGGTGAGAATGGCGTCGACGAAGCGGGCCTCGGTGAGGTTGGCCTGATCAAAAATTACCCGGTCGGCAAAGGTGCCGGATAGATCGGCCTGGCTCAGGTTGGCCCGCAGGAAGGAGGCCTTGGTGAGAATGGTGCGGCTCAGGTCCGTGCCGGTGAAGTTAGCCTCCCGCATTTCGGCGGCGGCAAAGGAGGTGCCCGATAGGTTTTGCCCCGAAAAGTCTCGAAAGCTCAGATCGGTGAGGGTGTAGTCAACGGTATTGTCCTGGGCCAGGGCCAGGGGGGTGAGGCTAAACCAGGCGACCAGGGCGATCGCCAGCACCCACCGCAGCCCAGGAGACCTCCAAACCATTGCCCTACCCCCTTTAGTACGATGCACTGCGTTTACCCTCGGTTGGGCCTGGCTGCAGGCTAGCCAGGGGCGCTCGGCTATCCGGGGCGCCCACCTCTCCAGTCTACCCTAGCTGGGGCTAGCCATATCCGCGTAGGTTCCCTGCTGGCACCGGGGGCAGAGGCCGAAAAACTCCAGGGTATGGTAAAAAATCTTGAACTGATGGATCTGGTGGAGTTGGGTCTCCAGGTCGTGGACCGGGCACTGGTCCACGACAATGGTGTTGCCGCACTGCAGGCAGGTGAGGTGGTGGCGATCGCTCTGGGGCAGACTGTAGAGGGCCTCCCCCGAAGGCAGGGTGCGCACCTGCACTGCCCCCGCCAACTTCAGCGCCTCCAGGGCTCGGTACACCGTCGCCAACCCCATGGTCATGCCCTCCTGGCGCATTTCCATGTACAGTTCCTGGGCGGAAATCGGCTGACTCAACCCCCTCAGGGCCGATAGGATTTTCTCCTGACTACGGGTGCGTGGCGCCATGGCGGGTCCTTTCTTCTCCAGCCATTCTACCAACTCCGGCATAGGGTAGGATGGAATACGGCAGTGGCTGAGCAGGTGATCGGTGTCCTCTCCTAGCGATCGTGTTTATAGTGCTCGTATCTACGTCACCCTGCGCCCCTCGGTGCTTGACCCGGCGGGTACGGCGGTGCAGACGGGGCTGGCTCACCTGGGCTATACCAATGTGGCTGGACTGCGCATTGGCAAGTATATGGAGCTATCCCTGACGGCGACGGATGAGGCGGCGGCCCGACAGCAGTTGGATCGAATGTGCGATCAGTTGCTGGCCAATCCGGTGATCGAGACCTATCGTTTTGACCTTGAGCCCGTGGCCCCACCCCTATGACCCTGCCCTCTTCGCCCCAAACCCTGATTTCCGTGGGCCTGCTGGTGTTCATTCCGGTGTCGATCCTGGCGGAGCGGCTAGGGTGGGGAGCGCTAACGGTGTTTGGTCTATCGGCCCTGGCCATTGTTCCCCTGGCCATCTGGCTGAGCACCGCGACGGAAGAACTGGCGGTGGTCACTGGTCCCACCATTGGCGGCCTACTCAACGCGGTGTTTGGCAATGCCACGGAGTTAATTATTGCCCTGGTGGCCCTTAAGTCAGGGCTAATTGACATTGTTAAGGCCAGCATCACCGGATCGATTCTGGCCAATACCCTGCTGGTGCTAGGGCTGTCGATGTTAGTGGGGGGGCTACGCTACAGAGAACAACAGTTTAATCAGGCGGTGGCGGGGATAAATGGCTCCACCATGACCCTGGCGGTGACGGCAATCATCATTCCCGCCATGGTAATTAACACCTCCAGCATCGTAGAGGCCTCGGTGATTCGCCACCTATCGGTGGTGGTGGCGATCGTCATGATTACCGTCTACGGCCTCACCCTGCTGTTTTCCCTGAAAACCCACAGCTATCTCTACGATGTGGGGGTGACGGATTTTGGCGAGGTGACAGGAGCTCACGACTCGCCCCAGGCTAGCCACGCTGCCGCCCCGCCTAACCCCTGGCTGTGGTTGGGGGTGCTACTGGCGGCAACGGTGGGGGTGGCGATCGAATCGGAGATTTTTGTGGGGGCGGTGGAGGAAGCCGCCCATAACCTGGGCCTAACGGACCTGTTTACTGGCGTTATTTTACTGCCCCTGGTGGGCGGAGCAGCGGAGTACGTTACGGCGGTGCGGATGGCCGCCAAGAACAATATGGACCTAGCGGTGTCCGTGGCCATGGGCTCCAGTTTGTTAGTAGCCCTGCTAGTTGCTCCGGTGTTGGTGATCGTGGGGGAGTTGATTGGCCAACCCATGGATTTAAATTTCGGCCTGTTTGAAGTGGTAGCGGTGGCGGTGGCGGTGGCCACGGTGAACCTGGTTAGTCAGGATGGTCGCTCCAACTGGCTAGAGGGGGTACTGTTGCTGTCTACCTTTGCCCTACTGGGGGCCGCCTTTTTCTTCCACCCGGTTTAAGTATATGCCCTCCGGGCACCCACCTCGCGTAGCGGCCCGGAGGGCATATGCTGGGGGGAGTTAGAGGTGTCGAGAATCTATTACGGCCCAAAGTCCCGCAGGGTGTTATTGCCGCGCTGTAGCACGAGTTGGGGGATTTAGGGGGCCTTTGAGAGCAAGTCTACCAGCTAAACACTTGTGTATACACGGTAGGCCCTGGGAGAGGGGTTTGGGGTGTAACTTGCTTACCGAAGGGTGGGAAAAGTTAGGACTCAAAGTAGGATTTTGGATCTACTGAGTTTAGTTAAACTCTCACGTCGATGTCCAACCTCTACCCTGTGCTGTATGGCTACGGTGCTAAAAAAACCTTGAGGGGATGTTGTATCAACATCCCCTCAAGAGAGGTAGAAAAACCTACATAGCTTTCACGAAAAAGCTAATTAACGTTGGGGTAAGTAGGCAATGGGGTTGACAGTACCGTTGCCAGGTAGGTGAATTTCAAAGTGGAGGTGAGGTCCAGTGCTGTAACCAGTACTACCCATCTGAGCGATGGATTGTCCCTGGTTGACCTGCTGACCCTCTCGCACCAAGAGCCGGCTGTTATGGGCGTAGCGAGTCATACTGCCATCACGATGGCGAATGTCAACAACGTTGCCATAACCCCCGGAGTTCCAACCGGAACGAACCACTACGCCGCTAGCCGCTGCTACAATAGGCGTACCCACCGGTCCAGCAATATCAATACCGCGGTGCATACGACCCCAGCGCCAGCCATAGCCAGAGGTAAAGGTACCACGGGTTGGCCAAACATAACCATTGGCATCGGCCGGAGCCTGGGGCAAGAATTCACCAGCACCAGGAAGCATGGGCATGCCAGGTACCACAGTCTGCCCGGTAGGGGCAGTGGGCAAGGGGCGGTAAATATCAGGATTTAGGGGAGCCGCAGCCAGTACGTGCTGATTGCTAGCTTCTGCTTCAATGGCAGAGGTAGATGGGTCAACGGCAACAGCAGTAGCGGAGGCAGATTTAGCTAAACTAACCGTAGCTGAGGACGGGTCGGACACATCGTCAACAACCCAATGATTGGCGACGGAATCAGTATCACTCAGATCTGATTGGGCCGGAACCGCACTGGGGGAAGAAGTGGTCAACGTAGACCCATCAGCGGATGCGGTCAACTGATTAATTTCTTGAGAGCGAGAACGCTCTAACTGCTGGCGGGCCAGGGCTAGCTTAGAGGCGAGCTGATCGCGATCAATGGTAACCGTGTTAGCCTCTCGCATCCGAGCCAGGGACTCACGAATTACCTGCTCTCGATTGACATCATAGGTATTGGCAGCAGCTACCCTGTTGAGTTCCTCTTCAGAAGACAATTGAGCCTCCTGAGAGTGGCTAGAGGCCTCTACTTCAGAATAGGTCAGGGCAACCTGATTGGGACCCTTTTGAGGAGCAACAACAGATTGGGAGGAGGCATCAACCCAGGTAGTTTCTGGGGAAGCTGGCGCCTGTTCTACATAGGTAACCGGTACCAAAGAGCCAGTGGAAGAAAAGCTGACCAGGGTTTCGGCTGCGGCCAAAGATGACTTAGAAGCAGATGGGGAAGGATTCGCCTGAGCCAAGAAAGCCTCTGAGCCCACTTCACCTTGAGAAGCGTGAGTAAGACTCGCGTTAAGAGATGGATTGGAGGTTTTCCAGTCATCTCTAAGCTCTTGAGTCGACCGTAGGGTCAAACTAGGATTAGCTAAGGAAAGGGGGGTAAACTCACCGCCAACTCCACCGGAAGCTGAAGGAGAAGCGTCAGTCGAAGAAATGCTGGGCGGTACCTTCAGTACTTGTCCGACCCTGAGCACCTCATCAGGAGAAATACTATTGACAATCTCTAAAACCTTAATGTCAGCATCGTGATGCTCGGCAATTTGCCAGAGGCTATCACCAGATTCAACGGTGTAGTATGCAACCGATCTGCTTGAATCGGCTCCCTCACTGTTCCCTAGCGTGGTACTAGTTGCAGAAGTACCTAAGCCATCGGCCGCTAAAACAGGCTCGTGGGTAGACAGTAAAGGAACAGACGCCCCAAAGGTCAAGGCTACACCTAGCATGGTCATGGGACCACTGATCGACGGACGGATGGCCGCTGGTAAGCCAGGTTGCTGAATACCAGACTGTTGTAGACCATTACTAACCGTAGAATCTTTGTGAAACATTTGCTTCAGGGAACTCAAGGAACGACCTCCTACTAAACCATTACACGACGGTTGAACCATACTTCCACAAAACAACATCAGGTACAGGGCCTAAGGTTGATTGGTAGGGAAAGAATCAAACGCCAGATACGTAGACCCTAAACACTAAGCTTCACTTGACTCGCCCTAGACGAGAACCGACTGTAGGTAAGAATACCTTAGGCTATCAAGTTAAAGCAAGTTTACACGAGTAAACAAAAAAAACAATCCCTACCATTCTTGACCCAGAAGACCGTAATCTTCTACAGAAAATTTCAACTTTGCAAACACAACACAATTATCTTTAACCTTCCGAAAACCGTTTGACAAGTAGGGGTGGGTTTGATGGGCTGCAACTTGAGGAACGAAATCAGACTATTTTTTCTTTCCTCAAAGGACTTTAAACGGATCTCTACAAACTCCCAACAGCAGAGTCTTTGAGGGGATCGGCCCATCCTTAATTTGGGCAAACTGTAGGAACTATTTAGGGCAGTCAGGAGGGTTAAGGGGAGTGAGATATAAATTCCTTATCAGGTCTCCGTTCTTTGTATCAACCGCTACACCGATCTAATTTTGGTGGTTTTGCAACTCCCTCTCCCCAGGTCCGAGAGGTCCTAATCAATAGGCATTTCAGGCCCTCGTGGGTTGTTTCCCAGAGCATGGGAACGGAGTTCCTGGGGTCTTGGATAATTTGCAAAAATAGCTGAAGTTATTTCCTGGAGAGGGGCAGAAATCTGCCGGCTTGGTTGGCTAACAGCTCTCTATCACTGTTAATGGATGGAGCCAGGTTGGGGACCAAGCGTAACCAGCGCGATGGGTTGGTGGCTGGGCCTGCGGTTGGGTCTATCTATGGTTTAGGAAGCCAGCTGGCGAAGAGCTTCAAATAGCCCCACTGCCGCACTAGCAGAAAGGTTCAAGCTTCTGACTATGGTTCGATCAATCGGTATGCGGAGGGTTTGGTGGCAGGTTTCCAGAATATTGGTAGGTAATCCGGTGGTTTCACTACCAAATAATAGCCAGTCATCCGGTTCATAGCCGATATCTAGATAACTTAATCGCCCATAAGTGGTAAACCCTAGCAATCGGCCACCCTGCTGGTGTTGATAGGCTTGGAAGGTGGCCCAATCGGGGTGAAGAGTTAAATCAACCTGGGGCCAGTAATCCAACCCAGCTCGTTTGAGGGCCCGATCGCTCAACTCAAAACCCAGGGGTTGAACCAGGTGTAGGGGGGTTTTGGTGGCGGCACAGGTGCGGGCAATATTACCGGTGTTAGGCGGGATTTGAGGATTTACAAGAACCATCCGAGGCATAGCGGCAAGGGAGGAGAGCAAGTATTTTGAAATTACACAAAGCCATTCTTTTGTCAAGCACTGATAGGGATTATTAATGCTCGACTCTGTTTTTGGGATTGGGGTCGATCAACCTCCCCATAGCTTAGCGTCAGGATCGGTAAACCGAAACAATTTAGGGGGTTAACCTCACCGGTTCAGGGGCAGATCTGAACAGGGGGCTGTAGCCATAGAGCTGAGGACACCAAACAACCCCTAGGGCTACAGCCCATAGCCAAGGGGCAGGCCATCTTTCCCTAACCGGACCCTAACCGACCTGGGAACTACCATGGGGTTGGCTAAACCGCTGAGGAGGGCGTTGAAGGGTGAAATCCAATGCTGGGTTAGCATTCTAGCTCCTCTCCCCCAGGCGACAGCGATAGAATGGACAGTAGATCATGCCGGTCTACTCAAGGATTGGCGGTAAAAACCCAGAACCTGCCGCTTCAGGGCCTTCTCCTTATATATATGTCATGTCAAACCGCACTCTGCCCCTCAACGATAGTCTCCGCCAATACCTCGTAGACCACTCGGTGCAAGAGCCGGAGGTGCTGGTCGCTCTCCGTCAGGAAACCGCCCGCCATCCCCTGGCGGAGATGCAAATCGCTCCGGAACAGGGCCAATTTATGGGGCTTTTGGTGCAATTGCTAGGGGTTAGAAAGGCCCTGGAGGTGGGGGTGTTTACCGGTTACAGTGCCCTGCGGGTAGCCTTGGCCATGCCGGCCGATGGTCGCTTAGTGGCCTGTGATATTAACCCTGAGTACACGGCGATCGCCCAGCGTTATTGGGCCGCCGCCGGGGTCGCCGATCGCATTGAGCTGCGGTTAGGCCCCGCCCTCGACACCCTCAACCAGCTGATTGCCGCGGGGGAAGCCAATCAATTTGATTTCGCCTTTATCGATGCGGATAAGGCTAATTACTCTAATTATTATGAGCGGGTACTGCAGCTGGTGAGACCGGGGGGGCTGGTGGTGATTGACAACGTCCTATGGTCAGGCCGAGTAGCGGATCCGGCGGTGCAGGATAGCCGCACCCAGGCCCTTCGTCAGTTTAATCAGCGGCTCTACCAGGACGATCGGGTGTTCCTCAGCCTGGTGCCAATAGCGGATGGCCTCACCCTGGCTTTAAAGAAATCCTAGCTAGGGGAGATCGGTAGCATAAACTACAGCTTGATGGGCGGTTGCCCCAGTTAATGATCAGCTAGGTAGTAAACTCTTGCTTTTTTAGGAGATTATCTCCGGTGTTATTTGATGCCTACGACCCTGGCGATTTCTATGACGAGCTGTTTGTGGGCCAAGGCCAACCTCGGCCCGAGGCTGAACTGCTGATTCGGCGGGTGAATGCCATGACCCTGGTGGAACTGCAGCAACGCCAGCAGGCGGTGCAAAATACCCTGTTTAAGCTGGGGGTCACCTTTAACGTCTACAGCGATACCCAGGGCACCGAGCGGATCTTTCCCTTCGATGTCATTCCCCGGATTGTGCCAGGTCATGAGTGGGCCTGGCTGGAGAAGGGATTAAAGCAGCGGATATACGCCCTGAACTGTTTTATCCACGATATCTATAACGATCAGAAAATTCTGCAGGATGGGGTGATTCCCCGCCATGTGGTGGAATCGGCACCGGGCTTTCTCAAGCCCTGCATGGGGTTGAATCCCCCCAACCATATCTGGTGCCATATCACCGGTACCGATCTGGTGCGCGATCGCGACGGTGCCTGGTACGTGCTGGAGGACAACATGCGTTGCCCCTCCGGGGTCTCCTACGTCCTGGAAAATCGTCGGGTGATGAAGAGCACCTTCCCCCACCTGTTTGCCGCCATGGACATTGCCGCCGTGGATGACTACGCCAGTCAACTGCTGGAAACCCTGCTGAACCTGGTGCCGGAAACCTTGATTAATCCTCGGGTGGGGGTGCTGACCCCTGGTATCTACAACTCTGCCTACTTTGAGCATTCCTTCCTGGCCCAGCAGATTGGCGCCGAGCTGGTGGAGGGGCGGGATCTGGTGGTCTCAGATGGCTACTTGAAAATGCGCACCACCAAGGGGCTAGAGCGGGTGGATGTGCTGTATCGGCGCATCGACGACGACTTTATCGACCCCCAGGCCTTTCGCCCCGATTCTCTGTTGGGGGTACCGGGGTTACTGGAGGTCTACCGGGCGGGGCGGGTCGCCATTGCCAACGCCCTGGGCACGGGGGTGGCGGACGATAAACTCACCTATGCCTACGTGCCCCAGATGATTCGCTACTACATGGATGAGGACCAGATCATCCCCAACGTGCCCACCTTTATCTGCGAAGACCCCAGTCAGCAGGCCCATGTGCTGGCCAACCTGGATCAACTGGTGGTCAAGGCCACCAATGCCTCCGGTGGCTACGGCATGTTGGTGGGCCCCCACGCCACCGAGGCGGAACGGCAGGACTTTGGCGATCGCATCCGGGCCAACCCCCGGGGCTACATCGCCCAACCCACCCTTTGCCTATCCCGGGTACCCACTCTGATCGACGGGGGGTTTGAGGGTTGCCATGTGGATCTGCGGCCCTACATCCTCTACGGCCAGGATATCTACGTTAACCCCGGCGGCCTCACCCGGGTGGCCCTGAAACGGGGCTCCCTGGTGGTGAACTCCTCCCAGGGCGGTGGCAGTAAGGACACCTGGGTGGTTAACTCCGTTGACCCCAACGCCCAACTGCCGATTTAAAGTTAAGGCCATAGCCAGGTAAAACCGGCTCAAGGAGGGGGTTGGGATAGTTAAGAATGCCCCACCTTGCCTGGTTCCGGACCTGGGCCTGGCGATCGCCCAGCCTTGATCGGGCTACTGACCTGGTTATCCCCCCCTCCCCTATTGTCTGCCCCCTGCCGTCTATTCTGGTTTGCCATGCTAAGCCGAGTTGCCGATTCGATTTATTGGATGAACCGCTACGTGGAACGGGCTGAAAATGTGGCCCGCTTCGTTGATGTCAATCTCAACCTGCTCCTGGATGCCCCCCTGGGTATGGAGCAGCAGTGGGAGCCCCTGGTGATCACCACCGGTGACCAAGGCCTGTTTCGGCAACGCTACGGTGAACCTACCGCCGACAATATCCTGCGCTTTCTCACCTTTGATCGGGAATACCCCAACTCAATTATTTCCTGCCTGCGATCGGCCCGGGAAAATGCCCGGTCAGTGCGGGAGGTGATTTCTTCGGAAATGTGGGAGCAGGTGAATGCCTTCTATTTAATGGTGAATGAGGCCGCCGATCAGGCCCTGGTGTCAGAGCTGCACACCTTCTTCCCGGAGGTAAAAATGGCCAGTCACCTGTTTGCCGGGGTGATGGAGGCCACCATGGCCCACACCGAAGGCTGGCATTTTGGTCAACTGGGGCGACTACTGGAGCGGGCCGATAAAACCGGTCGGATTTTGGATGTGAAGTACTATATCCTGCTGCCCTCGGTCAATGATGTGGGCTCTCCCCTGGATGACCTGCAGTGGATTGCCCTGCTCAAGTCCGCCAGTGCCTACGAAATGTACCGTAAGTCCCAGTACCGGATTACCCCCCGGGGGGTGACGGAGTTTTTGATTCTGAATCGGGAGTTTCCCCGCTCCATTCAGTTCTGTTTGATTGAGGCGGAGCGTTCTCTACACCAGATTTCCGGCACCACCGCCGGCACCTGGCGCACCGACAGCGATCGGGCCCTGGGGCGTCTCCGCTCCGAGCTGGATTACCTCACCATGGAGGAAATTAGCCAGCGGGGGCTGCACGAGTTTCTGGATGACCTGCAAATTCGCCTCAATGACATCGGCGATCAGATTTTCTCCGACTTCTTCGCCCTGGAGCCAGTCTAGCCCCCTAGCAGGTTTCCAGGGACGGGCTGAGACCGGCAGGGGGCAGGGGAGTCCTAAGCCTGGAGGTTCTCCCTAAAGCGATCATTGCATTACGTCACTGACGGTGCTTGGCCTATAGCGGCCTGGGAGCAATTACATCCAGGCTGGTTCAATAGTCCTGGTCAAGTTTTTTAACTGCGCTGCGAAACCCATTGGTTTTCGAGATAGAGTACCCACCAGTGTCTAGCGCCTTTCCAGAACATGTTCAAACCTCCATCCTTGATCGGTCTAGCTGTTTTGTCATTGTCAGGAGCCCTGTTGGGCTCAGCCCTGGGGGCTCCCGGATTGAGGGCAGAGGTAACCGTACTAGACAAAGCAGTCAGTCCAGCACCGCAGTCCTGGGTGAGTCCGACGGTGTCACCGGCACCCTTACCGCGGCAAGCCCTTCGCTTCTCTCCTCCGAGTAGCGAGGAGAAAGCGGCCCAGTGGTTTGAAGCCCATCGTCAACGCCCCACCCTGCTACGGGCCTTTGTACAACGCATGCCCAAGGGAGGTGATATCCACAGCCATCTAAGCGGAGCGGTCTATGCCGAGGATTACCTGCGGTGGGCGGCGGCGGATGGCTATTGTGTCGACCCCCAGGGGCCTGCCCTGGTGGAACCCAGCGCCTGCGGGCAGGATAGTGATTACTTTCCGGCCTCTGAACTTTTCAATCGCACTGCCACCTACGATGCCCTGATTAACCTGTGGTCTACCCGTAACCTACCCTTTGCTGGGCAGTCAGGCCATGATCAATTTTTCGAGGCCTTCGCCGGCTTCTCTGAGATTTCCTCAGAGTTGACCCGTCAGGACGATATGGTAGCCTCCGTGGCTAATCGAGCCGCCAACCAGCATATTACCTACCTGGAGCTGATGATGACGGTGCAGGGCAGTGAGGTGCGGCAGCTGGGCCGGGCGGTGGGCTGGCAGGGTGACTTTATCCAGATGCAGCGCCAGTTGATGGAGGGCGGCCTGATGGACTTAGTGGCGGTGGGCGCCCAGGGGGTGGCCGACCTGGAGCGGCAGGTGGCCCAGAACCTGGGTTGTGGTACGGCGGCGGCTCAGCCGGGCTGTGGGGTGACGGTGCGGTATTTACAACAAACCACCCGGACTAAGGCCCCGGAGGAAGTCTTTGCCCAGTTTGTCTATGCCTTTGAATTAGCCAAGGCCAGTGCCCAGGTGGTGGGTATTAATCTGGTGGCCCCGGAGGACCATCCGGTTGCCCTGCGGGACTACACCCTACAAATGGAAATGCTGCAATTTTTGAAAAAGCAGTCCCCTGAGGTGAAGGTGTCCCTCCATGCCGGTGAGTTAGCCCTGGGCCTGGTACCTCCCGAAAACATGACCTTTCACATTCGTCAGGCGGTAGAGCTAGCCCAGGCCAGCCGAATTGGCCATGGGGTCGCCATCCTCCACGAACAGAACCCCTTTGAACTGATGGCGGAGATGGCCAGGCGGGGGGTGTTGGTGGAAATTTGTTTGACCAGTAATGAGGTGATCCTTAGTGTTGAGGAGGAGGAACATCCCTTTTTGGACTACCAAGCCGCCGGTGTACCCATGACCCTGGCCTCCGATGATGAGGGCATATCCCGGATTGACCTGAGTAATGAGTATTTGCTAGCGGCCCAGCGCTACGATCTGACCTACCCAGAGCTGAAAAAGCTGGCCCGCAATAGTTTGGAATATAGCTTCCTGGAGGGGGATAGCCTGTGGCAATCGCCCCAGTTCGCCGCCGTGACAGCGGCCTGTGCCGAGGATGAACCGGGTGATCGGGCCCTATCCCCCGGCTGTGCTAGCTTCCTGGCCCAGAGCGATCGGGCCAGGGTCCAGTGGCAGTTGGAAAGGGACTTTGCTGAGTTTGAGAATCTCTCCTGGTTCTAGCCATGACTGTTGAACCCCGGCAATTGGTCGTGGTCGGGGCGGGGGCCGCTGGGGTGTTTGGGGCGATCGCCGCCGCCCAAGCTAACCCGGCCCTGGCGGTCACCATCCTCGAGGCTGGCCCGGCCCCCCTGGCCAAGGTCAGCATCTCCGGGGGAGGGCGCTGTAATGTCACCCACGCCTGTTTTGACCCGGCCCTGCTGGTGAGCCACTATCCCCGGGGGGCCAGGGAGCTGCGGGGCGCCTTTAGCCGTTTCCAACCGAAAGATACCCTGGCCTGGTTTGAGCAGCGGGGAGTGGCCCTAAAGACGGAACCGGATGGGCGGGTCTTTCCCCGCAGTGATGACTCCGCCACCATTGTGGACTGCCTGCTGGGGGAGGTGGCCCGTCTAGGAATCGCCCTCCACCTGCGGCAGGCGGTGGTGGGGGTGGAGCGTCAAGGCCAGGGGTTTGGGGTGATCACCCGGGGCGGCCAACGGTGGTGCGGCGATCGCCTGCTGCTGGCCACCGGTAGCAGTGGGGTCGGCTACCGGCTAGCCCAATCCCTCGGCCATAGCCTGGTACCCCCGGTCCCGTCCCTGTTTACCTTCACCATCGCCGATGCCCCACTGCGTAGCCTGGCGGGCATATCGGTACCCACCGTCCGGCTCAAGCTTGTCCTGGCATCGGGCCAGCCCCTAGAGCAGACCGGCGCCCTGCTGATCACCCATTGGGGCATGAGTGGCCCGGCGGTACTGAAGCTCTCAGCCTTTGGGGCCATTCCCCTGCATGAGCAGGGTTACCGGGCCACCCTGGTGGTCCACTGGCTACCCGGGACTAGCTCAGACCATTGGCGCCAAACCCTGGGGGACTTTAAGCAGCATCAGGGTAAACGGACCCTGGCCAGCGTCACCCCCTGTCCCCTACCGCGACGGTTGTGGCAATACCTGGTCCTGCATCGGGCCGGCTTACCAGCGGATTTGACCTGGGCCAGCCTCTCTAAACCCCAGTTAAACCGTTTACTAACCAGCCTCACCGCCGATACCTATGCGATCGCCGGCAAGGGGGTATTTAAGGAGGAATTTGTCACCTGCGGTGGCATTGACCTGGGGGAGGTCAACTTTCAAACCCTGGAAAGCCGCCTCTGTCCAGGCCTTTACCTGGCGGGGGAATTGCTTAACATCGATGGCATTACCGGCGGATTTAACTTCCAAAATGCCTGGACTACGGGTTGGTTAGCTGGCCAAGGGATGGCGAGGTCTGGTTTAGATAGCAAAACTTCCGCACCCGATCAAACTCCGCATCCTGCCAAGAATAGGCAAAGTGACTGACCCCTTGAATCTCTGGGATGGCCCGGTGAATCGCCTCCATCTGGGTTTCTAAGGCGGGGCGATTATAGGTGGATTTACCCCAGACCCCGGCAATGGCCGGCATGATCAGGGGTGAATTAGGCTTGGGAGCCATCTCCACCACGCGACGGATGCCGTCAAGAATGCAGCCGGTATGGCCACAGACGGCGTAGGCCATGGGGTGCCAGGTGAGGGCCGTAGGGAAGCGTTCCCAGGCTTGCAGGCGGGAGTCAAAGCCACCGGTACCAACGGTTTGATTGCCCTCGGGGAAAAACACCGCCCCCGCCCCCAGACCCATGCGCTGCACCTGGGCCTGGGCCTGGTTGAGAAAGTCAACCACCCCCTGGACGGCGTGGGCCACGGTCAACTGCCACAGCTCTGCCTGTAATTGGGGACGCAAACTGGCGGCCTTGGGTGGCGGTTCATCGGGCTGGCGGGGGGGAGAGGGGGCACGGCTCTGCCACAGGGGCTCGGGCTCGTTGGGGTAGAGGGCCCGGACATCATCGATGTCGGCGTCGACCAGGTAGCCCCGGCTGATGTAGCGACGCATCAGTTCCAGGCCCTGGTTATTGGAGGCCCGCTGAAATAGGGCATCCCGGGAGGCCTGGCCGTAGATCCAGAGATCATCGACACTATCCGCCACCGAGTTGGGCCCCACCCCCCGGGGATAGCGGACGTAGTCAAACAGGACATTGTCTGGCTGCCGCCGCAGGATCGCCCCTAGCATCTGGCTATAGTCGGACCAGGCCTGGGGGTGGTAGGGATCGACAAAGACTTCGTCAGGGTTACTGGAGGCTCCAGAACTAGCGTAGGTAAAGGTGCTATGGCCCTGGCCATTGAGGGCCAGAACCTGTTGACGGTCCTCCCGCAGACCATAGGAGTAGCCAAAGTTAAGGGTAAAGATCCAGGCATCCACCTTCAGCCCCCGCTCTCGCCCCTTGGCGATCGCCTCCGCCAGCAGGTCCCGTCGTTCATAGCCAGGGGTTTGTACCAGCGATGGCCAGATGGTGGGGTTGTCGGCCTTAGGGAGAAGCACCTGACCACCATAGAAGGCCTCCACGTAGACTTCGTTATAGCCCAGGTTCACCACCCGGTCCATCACCGCCTCCAGCACCCCGGGTTGGAGATCGCAGGGATAGAGGCGTACCCACACCGCCTGTCGGACAGGCCAGGTCTGGGATCGACAGCGGCGCACCGCTTCACTGTGCTGGCGCACCACCGCCTGGTAGCGGTCCTGGGCTTGGCGATCGCCAGTAAAGGTGGCTTTACGGAGGGCTTCCTTAGCGGTGGCCGCTTCCTGACTAACCTGGCAGTAGGGATTGAGATCCACCGCAATCGCCGGTGGGGCTGCGGTCCCAGCGGCGATGACACTGGCCACCCAGGTCAAACTGATTAGCAGCCACCGACCTGGAGGATAACCTGTGCGAAAATTGAATCCTAATGGTAAAGGTTCAACGGGCGGGGCCATAGCTTCTCCTATTATTGTGATCACTCTCCCGTTTCCTCTGGGGTAAAGTCATCATAGTTTCTCAGCAGGAAGGCTAACTTCATTCGCTGAATATAGGGCCATCCCCCCTTGGTTTCAATATCCTTGAGTAGGGTGTAGAGGCCATGGCGGTTATTGGGAAGGGCATCTTGAAAGGTGGTTTCACAAATCTGGCGGTGGCAGGCTTCCAGTACGCGGAGCAACTCCAGCAGAGCCAGACTGTCTCCCCGACGGGCCATGGCGACCTGCTCAATCAACTGCGCTAGATCCTGCAAATCTGCAGTCGGGGACTGTTCTTCGAAAAAGGAAATAAACTCAGGCATAGATCTCTAATCTGTCTGGCTCCGTTATGCTCCAGCGGCTTCTGACTATAGCTTAATGCCCACTAGCCGTTTAGGAAAATTCACGGCACTCCTTCAGCTAGGGTTGATGGTTAGGTAGGAAATTGGTATTGATTGATGGATTGAGGCTGAGCCCAGACCCAAGCTTCGAGCATCCTTGCCGACCACGAATCTGATCAGATGGTCAACAAGGGGGATAGAGCCATGTAAGATGGTAATTTGAGGCTTTGTTTAGGGGTAGCCTAACCTGTTTATAGCTGGGGTAGCCTAGCCTACTTCCATTCGGGGTAGGCCATTGTGAGCCTGCTCTGGCCATGCTAAGGTGCCCGCGGGGTCATGGGTCGTACCGTTGAAATCATCTCCGCCAAGCCTCCAGAGCCCCCCCACTGCCAACCTCCTACCCTGGAAGGCAGCCTGTTTTACATACTGATTTGAGGTAAACAATGAGGTACCGCGCCCTTATCGTTGCGTTCTTGGCCATTTGTCTAAGCGTACTGACTGCCTGTAGCGAGGCTCCCAGTGCCACCAGCAGTGTGCCGCTCACCTATGACCAAATTCGTAATACCGGTTTAGCGAATAAGTGTCCCCAGCTATCGGAAATGACCCGGGGCACCCTGCCCCTGGAGGCTGGTAAGACCTATCAGTTAGTGGGTATGTGTATCGAACCCACTGCCTATTTTGTCAAAGGGGAAACCACCTCCAAGCGTCAGGAAGCTGACTATATCCGTGGTAAGGTGTTGACCCGCTACACCTCCAGCCTTGACCAGGTGCGGGGGAATGTAACGGTTCAGGCCGATGGTAGCCTACTCTTCTCAGAAACCGGTGGGATGGACTTCCAGCCCATTACCGTTCAGTTACCCGGGGGGCAGCAGGAACCTTTCCTATTTACTGTCAAGGGGCTAGTGGCCCAATCCCAAGCGGGGTTAAATGCCCTTACCACCTCTACGGACTTTGAGGGAGACTATAAAGTGCCCTCCTACCGGACGTCCAACTTCTTGGATCCTAAGGGCCGGGGTTTGGCTACGGGTTACGATACGGCGGTGGCCCTGCCCGCCAGCGGTGATAGCGAAGAATACGTTAAGGAAACCACCAAGGCTTTTGACATTGGCCAGGGTCACATTTCCCTACGGATTTCTAAAATCGACGGCAGTACGGGGGAAATTGGCGGCACCTTTGAAGCCGAACAACCCTCCGATACCGACATGGGCACCGCGGCTCCAGTGGATATCAAACTCCAGGGGGTTTTCTATGCTCGGCTAGAGGAAGTCTAGAGGGCGTAATGGTATAGTCCATCATCACCTGGGCCAGAACCGATGTTCTGGCCCATTTTTTATCGACCGTCGCCAAGGTTCAGGCGATCGCTCAACTGCCGCAGGGTTTGGGCCAACTCCATATCCTGCTTGATCTGTTTTTCGACCTTGGTGCAGCTGTAGAGCACGGTGGTATGGTCTTTGCCGCCAAATTCATCGCCAATCTTGGGTAGGCTCAGGTTGGTGTGCTGACGCATCAGGTACATGCCAATCTGGCGAGCCTGGCTAACCTCCCGACGCCGGGAGGTGCCCTTCAGATCCGCCAGGGATACCTGGAAATGGTCCGCCACCGTTTCCATCACCGCCGCGGGGGAGGCTGCCATTTTCTCCCCGGGGGGGTTGAGCACCGTGCTGAGGTGCTCGACGGTCATCGGCAGGCCCGAAATAGAGGTGTAGGCGATCGCCCGAATCAGGGCCCCCTCCAACTCTCGAATATTAGAGGTGTAGCTGGAGGCGATGTACTCAATCGCCTGGCGGGGCAATTGCACCTGCTCGTACTCCGCCTTCTTCTGCAAAATCGCAATGCGGGTCTCAAAGTCCGGAGTTTGAATATCGGCAATCAGCCCCATGGAGAATCGGGAAATCAAGCGCTCCTGCAGACGGACGATTTGGTGGGGGGGGCGATCGGCGGCTAGAACGATTTGCTTACCCGCTTCGTGCAGAGTATTGAAGGTGTGGAAAAACTCCTCCTGGGTATACTCCTTCCCCTCAATGAACTGGATATCATCCACCAACAAAATATCCACATCCCGGTAGTAGGACCGGAAATGTTGCATGCTGTCCTTACGAATGGCGGTAATCAGGTCATTGGTAAACTGCTCCGTGGAGACGTAGGCAACCCGCGCCTGGGGAGCAATTTCCCGGCGGTAGTGACCAATAGCTTGCATCAGGTGGGTTTTACCCAACCCCACCCCGCCACACAGGAATAGGGGATTAAACTCCCGTCCTGGGGCCTCCGCCACCGCCAGGGCGGCGGCATGGGCCATGCGGTTGTTGGAGCCCACCACAAAGCGCGAAAATACCGCCTTAGGATTGAGGGCGTTATAGTTTGCATTGCTCTCCCGGGGCTCTGGCTCCGGCGATCGCGGCATGGAACTGGGGGCTGGCCACTGCCCATTGCTGGTGGGTAGGGGCGTCATGCCCATTTCCGCCGACTCTGCCACCGTCACCTGCACCTCCAGGGGTTTACCTAGCAGAGCCTCGACCACCTGGGCAATGGTAGTCACGTAGTGTTTCTGCAACCAGTTGCGGGCAAAGGGGTTGGGGGTAGAAATCACCAGGGTGGTATCGGTCAGGACCTGAGCCTGGGCTGGTTTAATCCAGGTTTCAAAGGTAGGCGGGCTGAGTTGGGCCTTGAGTTGACCCAACACTTGCTGCCAGAGCTGATCTAGCGCCTGATCCACGACATACCTCCTTAGGATGGGATGATTTTCAGGGAAAGACGGAAATGGATCCCGTCAGAAAAGGTTGGTAATCCATGGACGATCGGGGCGTGGCCCGGATCTATAGGGTACTAGATAGGCGTTCGGAAAATCTTCTGGAATCTACCGGTGGTGTTCAGGAGTTCATGGCATCGGGTAGGGATGGTGGGGCACCACCGCAAGGCCAAACCAAGGCAATTCTCAGGCAACGACTGGACGACTGGGGTGGTGGCGGGTACTGTTGAACTTAGGGCTCAGGGGGAGGTTTATCCATCATGCTGGAGGAGTATCCTATTTTGACCGTGGGGGATCCCCGCTTGCGGGTGCGATCGCAGCCGGTGATCGATAGTCAAGATCCTGAGTTACAGCGGTTGATCGACATCCTGCTGGAAACTGTGCAGGCGGCTGAGGGCGTAGGCATTGCCGCCCCCCAGTTGGGCTACCCCCAGCGAGTGTTGGTGCTGGCTTCCCGCCCTAACCCCCGCTATCCCCAGGCCCCCTGGATGGACCCCCTGGTGGTGATCAATCCCCAGACCCTGGCGGTGAGTGATCAGCTGGCAAGGGGGTGGGAGGGGTGTTTGAGTGTGCCTGGCCAACGGGGCGAAGTAGACCGCCACCACCAGGTGGAGGTAGCCTACCTGGATCGTCAAGGGCAGCCCCAGCGCCAGGTATGGCAGGGCTTTGTGGCCCGGGTCTATCAGCATGAATTGGATCACCTGGAGGGGCGGCTGTTTATCGATCGCCTTGATCCCGAGGCAGAGGTGTTGTCGGAGTCCGCCTACCAAGCCCGGATCCATTCTGAAGAGGAGGTATGCTAACCCCAGGGATAGATCCGATGCTCCGGTTAACTTTCTGAAAAATATCCAAGCCTAGCGGTAGGGCAGAAAAATCTGACCTATCCTGGTATGCTATGAGCCCTCATCCCAAACCTAAAATTGTCCATCTCAACCTGTTGGACACCGACTACGCCAAGATCATGGCAGGCGCCAAGATTCCTGCGGAAAAGCAGCAGCGTCTGGCCCAGGAAAGCTATGACTTTGTCAAACTGGGGCAGCACATTGCTCGGTACCGCTACGGTGGACTAGATCAGGAGGGACAGGACGATATTCTCTGTACCATTGCCACCACCGCTGGGTTATTTTCCCTGGCTGATGTGGAGGATATCAACGATCGCCTCCGCTACACCGGCCACTTTTACCTCACCCAGGGGGAACGCCAGCAAATTACCAACTGGCTGATGGATGAATTGGGGGTGGACCTCGATGCCGCCGACTGACAGATTATCGTTATCTGGTCCAATGGCGCCAGGCTTCCATAACCACCGCCCGGCACTGCAGGCAGAGTAAGTTGGTGAGCAGTTGATCGACGCCACTAGCCGTAGGGGGGAAGCATTGACTCTAAGGTGCGGTGGACCAGCCAGCCTGAGGCCTGTTCAGATTCAGCCATAGTTGGAGGTGGGGGGCTGGGGGGGATCGACGCGGCAGCGATCGCCACACTCTCCGTAACCCGCCTGGGACCGTTGAGCCACCAGGGTGGCCAGGGAGGGGCGACCGGTGAGGGCTAACCGCCAGTTAGCCCAAACCCCATAGAGACCATCCACCAGGGGACCGACCAGGGGCCAGCCGGTGGGGGCGTAGACCCAACCCATCCCCAGGACCTGGTAGACCTGGCGAAACACCTCCACATTTTGAATCACACGGCCATCCGCCAGCACCCCATGGATACGACCCATGGCGGTGGCATAATCCACCCCACCGTGTTGACTGGGGTCATAGTCAGGGGCGGCGATGTCGGTAAAGCGCACCAACCCCCGGCCCCGGTCGTGCCTACGCAGGACGTTAACCTCCCGCAGACAGAGGGGGCAGTCGCCATCGTAGAGCAGGTCAACTTTCCAGCTAGGGGAGGACAGGGGGGAATCGGCAGGAGAGGACATGGCGTAAACAGACCGTGAACAGGATTCTTAAATTTTAAATGAGGCGCCTGACCGCTGATACCCACCGGTGGGAGCCAAGCCCCCTAGGGCTGCGATCGCCGCAGGTCATCCTCAACGGAGAGGGGATGGAGAATGAAGGATGCCGCCAGGGCGGCGGTTTCCTCCCGTAGGGGGATTTGGGTCAACACCACCAGATCATCAGCGGTGAAGAGGTCGCGAATGTATTGGGAACTGGCGCTCTCATAGGGAGTTTCGTAGAACACCTCACCAATACCCGCAGAGATAATCAGCTTCAAGCAGGATAGGCAGGGTTCCAGGGTGACATAGATACTGGCCCCCGCCGTACTAATGCCATTTTTGGCGGCCTGGGCAATGGCGTTGGCCTCGGCGTGGACCGCCCGGGAGGGCAGCACCTTGGAGGCGGAGCACTGGCTCAGACCTTCGTAACAGTAGCCCAGTTCCGTACAGTGGGCTGATTTCGAGGGCGGGCCATTATAGCCCGTGGCCAGCACCTGGCGGTCCCGCACGATCACCGCCCCCACTGGAAAGGAGAGGCAGGTGGAGCGGGTGGCGGCTAGCTTGGCCAACATCAGGAAATATTCATGCCAGGTGGGTCGAACCTGATGATTAACCATGGTGGGGCTTAGGCGGAGGGCTATTGGTCTTGGCTGTAGGGCTGGCCAGCGGCCAGGGCCGCCTTGGCTTTTTGCAACTCTATCCCTAAGTATCCGATATGGTCCGGTTGAATGGCGGGGGCGTCCTGGCAAATTCGCCGAATTAGCCGCAGTGGATCCTTGTCCTGGTACTCCTGGATCACCTCTCCGCTGCCGGGGGTGGTACGACTGACCCTGAGCACCTGACCTTCGCCGATTTCCACCAGGAAGTTACCCACCGGGTCGCTGTAGTCCCAATGTTTCAGGAGCCGGTCGTACTGATTGGCGATCAGTTTTTCGGCATTCTCCCAACAATCGTCGTAGATATGGGCGCTTTGGCTGATGGTGATCAGGGGCCCCAGGGTGAGGCGGTAGGGCGATCGCCGCTGGATCTGGTCTCGAATATAGCTCTGTAATGCCCTCAGCCCAAAGGCATTGGCGGGCCAGGCGGAAAACATATCATTGCTGCGAAACAGGGCGGTCAGGGTGAGTTTTCCCTCCGTTACCCGTAGCCAAACGTGGTTGAGGCAGGGGCTACCCCCCATCTCATGATCCCTGACATCCCAGAGGGACATCACCGCACTGGCGGCATCAATTTCCCCAATCAGTTTTTCAATCACCTGCTCAATCTGGTCACGGCCAAACCAGGAGCGCAGCCGTTGACCGTAGGTATATTTCACCCCCTCCACCACCGGGGCATCCTCGAGGATTTGGGGGAGATAGTCGTTAATGAAGCCGCGATCGCAGGGCAAGTAGTTGGGCTCAGGGATATGGAAATCCTCCGGCTCATCGGTGACCACCGCCATCAGGTTAATCAACTCCTGCCATTGGCCATCGTAGCCGGTCGGTCGCAGGGTGCCGGTGGTTTTAATCCGGTGGATGATTTTCACCCAGGTTTCCGCCACCGTCTTGCCTTCAATGCGGTGGCCGTAGAGTTCCCCGGGCATGACAGCGGGGATATAGGTCTGCAGGGGAAACTCCAGGGGCTCACCCCAAGAGGGGCGGGGGGCTTGGCTGGCATAGCCCTTGACCGCCTCTACCGCCGCCGTCACCGAGGGCACCTCTTGCCATTCCAGGGATTGGCGTAACCGCTCTAGGGCAGAGGCATCCACCTCGATATCGATATAGCCTTTGACCTCGGATCGGATCACCCAGCAGGCTTGGCCCGTATCGCTGCTGCCCCGTTCAAACCCATGGCGGAGGAAATCCATCAGGCACTGCTGAGCACCCGCATTGCGGTCCTCCCGTGTGGCGTTGAGGACCACCAGAAAGCGGACATGGGGGTTAACTAACAAGTTACGGAGTAAAAAGTTAATCCCCCGGGTGGGGCTGTAGAGTTGCCCAACAACGGCAAACTCCTGGGGCTGCAGACGGTTAACAACGGATTTCTTGACGGTCCAGCCGGTAATCACCGCCGTTTGTCCCTGGCCACAGGTGAGCTGCCCAGGCTTGTACTTGGGATGATAGGTAAAGTCCGTTAGCCGACGGAGGGTGGTGGTCATGATAGGGGTAGGCGATTAGGATAGGCAGTTACGGCGAAACTCCGTTACCTGGTCCGCCAGGTTGCGCAGCACCTCAGGCATCTCTGGACCGGTCAAAATCACATCTATCTCCGGTGGCCGCTGGTCAATAAAGGCGAGCACCTCCTGAGCAGAGATCAAACCATAGTTAAGGGCAAGGCTAATCTCGTCTAGCACCACCAGACCATAACGGCCCTTTTGTACTACGGCTTGGGTATGTCGCCAAAGGTCTAGGACCGCCTGACGGCTGTCATGGTCAACGGTGGATCCATCAATACAGTGGGGCATATCCGCCCTCAGCCAATCCAGGTTTTGCCCTAGCTGCATAGGGCGATCGGGGCCTTGGCCAATCCCCCCCTTGAGCAACTGTACCACCAAGACCGGCTTACCCTGATCCGCCAGGCGCAGGGCCTGCACCATAACATCGGTGAAAAAGTTGCGATGCAGGGAGGTAAACACCTGCACTGCCCCCTCAATGGTTTGCAGCAGAGGATGGCGAACTAAGGTGCTAGCGGGGGCAGGGAGGTTGGCGACCTGAAGCTGGGAAACCATTGGGACAGCACACTAAGGAATACAAACTGGTAACTGGGCTAAATATAGCGTACTTTACCTGAAAAGGTCGGACTTGAGACCCCACATGTAACTATAGTTTATTCATACTAAGCCCAATCTGTAACGCTTCTATAGATCGCTGGTGTTACTTCTAGCCCCGATAAGCCTAGCTGGGGAACCTACTGTATTCTAAATGAGGTCAACCTGGAGATACCCTATGGCTTGGCAGCGTCCCGATGGTCGTCAACCTGATCAGTTACGCCCGATTACCTTTGAACGACGGTTTACCAAGTTTGCCGCCGGTTCTGTGCTAACTCGCTGTGGTGATACCCAGGTGTTGTGTACCGTCTGCCTGGAGGAGGGAGTCCCTAAGTTTCTGCAGGGTTCTGGTCGTGGCTGGTTAACCGCCGAGTATCGGATGCTGCCCAGCGCAACCCAGCCACGCCAGGTCCGGGAACTGGGGAAACTATCGGGGCGCACCCAGGAGATTCAGCGGTTGATTGGTCGTAGTTTGCGGTCCACCCTGGACTTCAATCAATTGGGGGAACGCACCCTAGTGGTGGATGCCGATGTTCTACAGGCCGATGCGGGCACCCGCACCGCCTCAATTACCGGTGGCTACGTGGCCCTCAGGGACGCCATCGATAGCTTGCTAAGTCAGGGCATTTTAGAGGTATCGCCCCTGGTACATGCCGTAGCGGCGGTCTCCGTGGGGCTACTGGGCAACCAGGTCTGTTTAGACCTGAATTACGAAGAAGATGTGGCGGCTAATCTGGATTTTAATCTGGTCATGAATGATCACCTGGCCCTGATCGAGGTGCAGGGCACCGCCGAGGAGGGCAGCTTTAGTCGTCAACAGATGGATCGGATCCTGGATGTGGGAGAGCTAGGCATTCGGCAACTGTTGGCAGCTCAGCAGCAGGCGGTGATACCGGTTGAGCTGGAGGACTGCTGAATAATTGGGCAAATGAATGATAGTACCGTAGGGTTTTAATCGACAAACCGCTGCGGCGACTCAACTTACCAATTTGCGGTAAGGGGTTTTCGGGAGCAGGGCTAGGGCGAACCATGGACAGGGGAAAGGGACCTTTTAAGCATGGCGCTTAGGTTAGCAACCCCGGCCAGCAGCCCAGTAATATAACCCCCCCTGCCAAGGGCAGAGGGGGCGGCTTAATATAAGAGGCTCGGTATAAAGAAATGTTGAAGAAGCAATCAACACTGTTATAGTCCCCCTAATTAACTGAGGGGACCATGATCAAGCAGAGCGATTTCTGTGATTCTAATCACGGCTAACCGAGTACACCCTTAACGGGTAGCTTGCAGGGGGGACTATTCCGGTGCGAGAATCCCCACTTACCATGGCGGGAGAACTCTATCGGCTGAGCTTGGACTAACCTGGTAGAGTTTAATTGTTTTTACAATACCAGCCCTAAGACCATGGTTTTTGATCCAATTTACATGCTGCTCATGATTCCCGGGATGGTGCTCATGTTTTGGGCCCAATCCAGGGTTAAAGGCACCTATCGTCGCTATGCCCAAATCCAGTCTAGTTTGGGTATGACCGGATCCCAGGTGGCCCAGGCGATTTTAAGTAAGAAAGGTATTGGTCATATCAAGGTAGAACCTGTAGCCGGTGAGTTAACCGATCACTACGACCCCGGTGCCAAAACAGTGCGCCTCTCCCAGGGTATCTATGGGTCTAGTTCCCTCGCTGCCGCCGCTGTGGCGGCCCATGAATGTGGCCATGTGCTGCAGGATGTGGAGGGCTATAGGTTTATGAACTTTCGAGCAGCCCTAGTGCCCTTGGTCAACCTGGGCTCTAATCTGGGGCCCATGCTGATCATGGCAGGGTTGATTTTCAATATCCTGAACTTGGCCTGGTTAGGGGTATTTTTCTTCGCGGCTGTTTTACTTTTTCATGTGGTTACCCTACCGGTGGAATTTGATGCTTCCCACCGGGCCCTGCGCTTGATTGATGAACTTGGCATCCTGCAGGGCAATGAAAATAAGGGCGCTCGTGCCGTACTCAATGCCGCTGCCCTAACCTATGTGGCTACCGCTTTCTACGCCTTCCTGAACCTGCTCTATTACATTATGTTGATTAACCGTCGCCAATAACTAACCCAGCATCAAGGGGTTAAGGGTATAGTCCCGCCAGGTTTGGTGATACCGTTCAGAAATGTAGGGGGTGACCCTAAACTTGGGTTCGTCATCACCCCCCACATCAATCCGGATAAAGGAATAGGGTCGCCGCCGTTCCCGCTGGTGGCCAGTGAGGCCAACAAAACACCCTGAGTGGGCGATGGGTCTCGAGATTGCTGGGCGATCGGGCCAGGGCTCCTCCAGGTCAGAGCCTTCGGGTCGCTGCCGCCTGAGGCTAAGACCACTACCGCCGCACACTAGCCAGTCAATGTGGCTATCACCATAGCCCGTATCCAGGCTACGGAGATGCTCAAAACAGTGGGCATGGCCGTTAATCACCAGGTTCACCGGCGGCTGGCCAGTTCGCAACTGGGGCACCGCCGCTACTACTTGGTCAAGCACCCAGCGTAACTGGTAACGCATGGCTAGGGTTTGACCCTGGTTCCATTTGGTGGTTTCGGTAACGTAGGGAGGGTGATGAAAGAACAAAATCCGTCCCCTGCTGTTGGGATCGGCCCAGGAGGCCATCAAGCCGTCCCGCAGCCAGAGCAACTGTTCAGCGTCGATCCAGGATTTTCCCCTGGTGTTTAATTGTTTCTGCAGATCCAGGCGGATTTCCTCCAGTTGCTCCAGCTTGGCCTGCAGATCATCCAGGCGCTCCTGGCGGTAGGGGTCATGGGCCAGGTGGGCGGCCTCTGCTAAAATCTCCTGCTGTTGGTGCTGGACCTTCTGGCAATGGGCCTTTAACAGTTCCTGCCGTTGAACTCGGTCACCACTGTTCGATAGGGCCGCAGTGGGGTCGTTAAGGGTACTGGAGTCAAGGGCAAAGAAATCAATCCCCCCGTAACGAAACCGGTAGTAACGGTTGGGTAAACGGGTAAATTCCCCCGGTTGATATCGTAATCCCTGACTAGCCTCCCCCCAGGGGCCATAGTGGTGCCTTAGGTGGCTCTCTAGGGCGTCATAGGGAAGGGCGTGCAAATAGTCAAGGAAAGCGCGAGCGTAGGCATCCCCTACCCCCGAGCCGTGCCAGCCGATGTTAGGGTTAAGGTTGACCCCTAGTAGACGCCGCAGGGGCCGGGTTAGCTGCACCAGGGCACCGTAGAGCCAGGGCAGATTGTAGTAGTCATGGTTACCCAGCACCGGCAGAATCGGAAACTTAAAGACCATGCGATCGAAGGCAATCTGGTCGGGCCGATCGCCCCCCACTAACCACTCCCGGTAGGGGCGAATAAAATTTTGTGGATACTGCTCGCTGGATCCTACCTGGTAGACTACATCACCGGTGTGCAGCATAAATCGACAGTCGGCCAGGTGGGGCAGCATCTGCTCCGCCAGGTGACGTTGGGGGTGGTGCTCGGGATGGGGACCCGATCCACTATCGCCAATCACTAGAAAGGAAAACTGACGGCTCTCGGCGTTGCCATCCTCCAGGATCAGGCGGGTTTGATCAATCTGCTGTTGGACCAGGAGGGGGTGCTGCCAGCAAACCCGTTCCTGCATTTTGGCGACCTTGAGGGCAATGGGGGGATCAAGGATGGAGGCCATAGTTGGGCTGCAGAGAACACCAGACTCCATCCTACCGTTGAAACCCGGCCAGAAATGCCCCCAAACAGATCACCAGGGTCTCCGTCCACTCCACCGTGGCGCCGTAGGTATCGCCGGTATGTCCCCCCA
>Ga0208465_1000107_pt1 | contig 27196 bp, 25 predicted proteins | sample LakMenEpi31Aug10_FD_150749 | JGI IMG/M metagenome (GOLD analysis project Ga0208465, IMG submission 150749) | Freshwater microbial communities from Lake Mendota, WI - 31AUG2010 deep hole epilimnion (SPAdes) | ecosystem: Environmental > Aquatic > Freshwater > Lake > Epilimnion/Euphotic zone ...
CCACCCCAGGCGGAGCCATCCCCTGGGCTCCGCCTCCCCCCCCTGCCCTCGGCCCAGCCCCAACCGGTTCAAGCCCCCACTGATAACCCAGGATTTCCTGCCCCCACCCTATCCGGGGTTCGTCCCACTCCCTCCGGACAGGCCCCCCAGTTGCCCTCCCATGAGGCCATGGGGTTTCGTAACCTGAGGCTAGAGGAGCGGTTTTGGCATCGGCTCAATGACCTGGCGGTAACCCTGCAGCAGGAGGCGATCGCCCAACGGACCCAGGCGGTGGCCCCTGAAACCCCCGTCTGCCAAGAGCCGGACCAGCCCCTCCCCTTTGCTGGCGAGGTGGTAATCTACGAGGATGACGCTGATCTACTAGAGAGCCCGCCCCCCACCCCTGATGCAGTATCTGAGCTAGAGACCTTACTGCCGCCCCTGCCCCACCTGGAATTTCCTCCGGGGGATTGGGTAGCTGGGCAACCCATGGTCGTCAGGCTGAGGGTCCCATTCCACCCCAACCGCCTGGCCCTCAAAATTTGGCTCACCGATCCCCAGACCCGCCAACTGGTGGAGGACCCCCATCAGGTGACCCAGCTCTCCCCCAATGGCCAGGGTGAACTGGAGGGTAGCGTGCAACTCACCCTCCCCCACGGCTGTCTCGAGGTTGATCTCGAAGCCATTGCCATCGATCTGCAAACCCAGCGGGAAAGCTATAAGGCTAGCCAACGGCGCTCCATTACACCGGTGGACCTAGGGGCGATCGAGACCTGGAACCCTGACCCCTAGCAAGACCAGGGTAAGCCCTAACTCTCCAGGGACTCGGGGGATGCCTGGATGGCATCCCGAAGCCCCAATAGCACCCAGCCTCCCAGGAGGAAAAAAGGCAGCAGCATTAGCATGGCCAGGCGTTGATTACCGGTTACCGTGCTGGTGACACCAAACACCAGGGGGCCTGCCATGGCGGAAATCTTTCCCACCAGGGCATGGAACCCAAATAGCTCTGAGCTCTGCTGGGGTGGGACGAACTGGGCAAAGAGCCCGCGACATAGGGATTGGGTTGATCCGGACACCAGACCGAGGCCGATGGCAATGAGCAGGGGGGTACTGGGGTGACGGCCAAACCCGATCAGTAGGACTAATCCGACCCAGAGCGCCACAATCACCTTGAGTAGTCTGAACGCCGAATAGCGCTGACTCAGGTAGCCTGCCCCCAGGGTGGTGGGAATGGCAATGGCATTAAACAGTAGGGTTAACCTGAGAATTTTCGACATTTCCAAACCAAATTGGGTTTGGAGATAAATGGCGATAAAGCTGCCGATGGTCACCAATCCATCGGACAGCAGGTAGTAACCCATCAGGAATTGAAAGATTGGCGGTCTTTCTTGCCATCGCCTCAGGGTCTGAAAAACCTGTTGGTAGGCCAGGGGGGTTAGCTGGGCCAGGGGCATAGAGGCCCCAGCCCCCTGCCGGGGCAACCAGGCAAAGGCGGGTAGGGCAACCAACAGATAAAAACCACCCACCGCGACAAAGGTCAACCGGTAGGTTAACAGGTTTGCCTCCCCCAGGCCCCCCCGCAGCCAGCTATAGCTCAGGGCAAAACATAGCAAACCCCCCAGATAACCCAGGCCCCAGCCCAGCCCCGATAGTTGCCCGAGGCGATGGGCTGGCGCCAGCAAAGGCAGGTAGGAGTCGTAGAGACTGGCGGAGCAGGCGTAGGCCACCTGGGCCAGGATAAAGATCAGGCTGCCCCAGATCAAGGCTCCCGGTTGGACCCAGTAGAGGCTAGCGGTGGCGACACAACATAGCCCGGTGGTGAGTACAAAAATACGGTAACGGAGATAGCCCAGATCGGCGATCGCCCCCAACAGGGGGGCCAGTAAACCAGCCAACAGTAGGGATAGGGAGGTCACCGCCGCCCATCGGGCATCGCAGTCCTGCGTACCACCGCACACCACCTGGCGGTAGTAAACCGCATAGGCCACCGAGGGAATTAGCAGGATGTAACCGGAACTGGCCACATCGTAAAGCAGCCAACCCAAGATTGATTTAGATTGCTGGCCGGAGAGAATCACCATGTAATGGACTGACCTGTCTAGGCCTGGGTTAATTAGTAGCTTCGGCGAGAACGCTTAAAACCTAGTGTACTGGCGAAGGTGGAGAGTCGGTAGGCGTTCCGGATCGCCTCCGCCCCCCTGCGAGTGGCTAGGACATAGCTCCTGAGGGTTGAAGCTTAGCCGTAGAATGATCTCCAGGAGTACTAAGGTGCATCGGTACAGTCTGGATGTACCGCCCCCTGTTGACAAAGGTAGGGCAGCTGGTCGGGATCTATGTTGAGCACCTTAGACAGATCCACCCCAGCTAAATGGTCACCGGGCTCTTGGGCCAAAATAGTGGTGATAAAGCTACCGGGTTGGCGCTGCTCCCTGAGGAAAAAACGAGCCCCCGCCAGGTTGGCTCCGTTTAGCTTGGCTCCCCCCAGACGGGCCCCCTGTAAATTGGCCCCCTGCAGGTTTGCCTGACGTAGATCGGTATTCACCAGGCGAGCCTGGCTGAGATTGGCCTGGCTCAAATTAGCCCCCCGCAGGTTGGTGGCGGTCAGATCCGCCTCACTCAGGTCACTGTCCTTGAGATTGGCGGCCTCCAGGTTAGCCTCCGCCAACACCGCGCGGCGCAGCCGGGTTTGCATCAAACTAGCCTGGGACAACTGGGCCTCGGTGAAATCCGCTCCCACCAAGCTGGCCCGGTCGAAGCGACTTTGGCTGGCCTGGCTGGCGATCCAGCGGGCACTGCTAGCATTCACACCGGAGAAGTCGGCGCGATCGCCCCAGGGGCGCCGCCGTCACCCCTTGCACCAGGCTAGACACCGGATTCAGGGGCACGAGATTATCCTGGACCTGCTGGCGGACCCAGGCACCGGCGGCCCAGGGCAGGGCGGTGCTGGCGGTGAGTAAACTGACCTCCAGGCTCCAGGCCAGTAAGCGGCGTCGAGCTAAGTTCCAGGGATCTGACCAACCTGCCCGCGCCGCCTGAGCCGACACCTGGGCGGTAATGGGTTGGGAATCGGAGGGCAGGGCCATAGCTAGGAAGTATCGGCGGCAAACGGAATTGGGTAGGCCCCATTGTAGCCAAAACTTTTCTGGCCGCTACGGATTCCCTCGCCGGTCAATCTAGGGAACCACAATCTCCACCGTGGCGGCGATGGGCTGGCCCTGGTGGGTCAGGGTCTGATGGCGGTTGGTATTCAGACTAACGGTGATCTGGTGACGCCCCGGCGGCAGATCAACAAGATGCACCCAGGGACCATAGACCCGTCCAAGCTTTTCCCCATCTATGTAAAGATGGCCATGGCCCACATTGGGCTGATTAGCTTGGTTGACCTGCTCCGGGGCAAACCGAAAGTCGGTGGTTTGAATCTCCAGATTCCAGCCCCGCAGAGCGTCGGTGTGGACCACCAGGTTAAGGGTGGGGACCGCCTGGCCAGGGGGAATTTCAAAGGTACCGTGGTGGGCATCATCCCCATGGGGCGCGTGTGGGCCAGGATTGGCGGGTGGGTGGGCCTGGTGCCCAGGGCTAGGGCTGACCCCCTGGGTCGTGCCTAGACTAAGGCCCAGGGCCAGGAGGCTCAGGCCTAGGATTTTTAGATGGGATGCATAAGCCATGGTCAGGGGAATCCTTGGTTGATGACGGGAACAGGGGGAATGATCGCTGGGGTTGAGCCGTTGCTTAGCCGATGGCCAGGGCCGGGCGCTGCCATTCGTTGAGCAGGGTCAGGATGTAATGGTGTAAGGGGGTCTGCCCCTGGAGTTGGGCACAGTGGGCGGCCTGTTGCAGGTCCGCCAGGCCACCGGCATAGTCCCCCAGGGAACGCCGCAGCAGGCCCCGCTTTAGATAGGTACGGGCATGGCCAGGATCAATGCGCAGCAGGTGGTTCAGGTCCACCAGGGCCGCCTCAGTGCGGCCCAATTGGTGGCAGGCGCAACTGTGGTTGAAGAGGGTGCGCACATCCCCCTCAGCCAGAGCCAGGGCTTGGTCAAAGTCCGCCAGGGCCTGCTCCGGTTGGGCCGCCATCAGCTTGGCCAGGCCCCGATCATCGTAGATCTCCACCAGGGCCTCGGGGGTGGCGGCCCAGACCAGGGCCTGATCAAAGTCGGCAATGGCGGCACCAAAGTCGTGCAGGGCCACATATACCAACCCCCGGTTATAGTAGGCTAGAAAGTTTTCTGGAGCCAGACTAAGGGCCTGGGTGTCGTCCACCAGGGCCTGGCTGAAGTCCCCCCCATGGTAACGGGCCAGGCCACGGCTAAGCCAGTAATCTGGGTTCTGGTCGGCGATCTCCAGGGCTTGACTACAGAGGTTAATCGCCTGGTCATAGCCCTGCTGCTGCACCGCCAGCAGACAGCGATCGCCCAGATCGGTCTCAAGCTGATCGGCCCTGGCCAGATCGGGCGAGCCCAGCAGGACCAGCAGCACCAGCCCTACCCTAAGCAGCCAGGCGGGCCATGGGATGTTTGTTACCAGCATAGAGAGCCGTTCATGGGGAAGTCGTTCGGTATTATCCAGGCAGACCGCCCGGGAGGCAAATGACCACCGGTCAAATATTACGACCTGTAATCACGGAAGCTGGCGAAATTAGCCCCATCCCTTACACTGGGGATACCCTATCACCCCATCACCATGGCTCCCCTGCCCCGCCACCGCCCCCACCAGCTTTCCCTGGGGCCCTTAGAACGTGAGATTTTAGAAATTATCTGGGCTCAGGGCGGTGCTACCGTGAAGGAAATTCACGATTCGATCCTGGCGGACCCGGATCGCGACCTTAGTCAGGCGTCGGTGACCACGGTGCTGCATCGGCTGGTGAAAAAGGGCTGGCTGCAGCGGCAACCTAGGGGCAAGGGGGAGGAGGGTAGGGCGCGATCGGTATACCGGTGGCAGCCTAGGGTTTCCCAGGATGAGGCAAGGGTGTTGGCGGCCCATGACCAGCTAAAACAGTTTTTGGCCCTGGGCCAGCCCGATCTGGTGGCGTCCTTCGCCGACAGCCTGGATCGGGCGGATCTCGAACAACTGGAGGAGATTGCGGCTCGCCTGCGCCATCTGCGCCAGACCCAGACCCCTCCCCAGACCAGCCAGGAGGACTAATGCACAGTGGACTACTGCTACTCACCCTGAGCCTGGCCCTGATCGGGCGGTGGTGCAGCCAGGGCTTACTCCAGGCCCTGCCCTACGACCCCTGGCCACGCCGCTGGATGGTGACCCTATGGGTGTTTTGCCTACCGCCCTTAATGTTGCTAGTGGCCGCCGTCACCGTGCTGGTCATGGGGCACCATGGCACCATGATGGGTCGAGGGGTGAGCCCCCTGGGGTGTTGGCTGGGGCTGGCAATTCTGGGCTGGGGGGTGACGGTGATGGCGGTGGCGGTGGTTCGGGCCCTACACAGTCAACGGCGCTGGCGACAGTATGACCTGATCGAACTCCCGGATGGGGGGCAGGCCCGGTGTTTAGAGACCCCTTTACCCGTAGTGGCCCAGGTGGGGCTGGGCCGATCATCCCTGATAGTCAGCCGCGGTTGGCTAGATCAGCTCACCCCCTCAGAACAACGGGCCACCCTGGCCCACGAACAGGCCCATGGGGATCACCATGATCCCCTGGGGTTTTTGATCCTGGGGATGGTGCGCCGCTTTAGTTTCTGGCTGCCCCACACCCAAAGCCTCTGGGAGGATCTGCTGCTGTTGCGGGAAATTCGAGCTGACCAAGCGGCGGCCCGCCACAGTGACCCGCTGCTGCTGGCGGAGCTGCTAGTGAAGCTATCGCGTCAGATCAGCCTAGCTGGCCAGGACCCAGCTTCAGGGGCCTGGGTCAGCTTTAACCCGGATTCCTCTACCGAGCGCTTGGAACTACGGGTGATGGCGTTAATCAACCCAAGCCCTCTGCCCTCGCCGGTTACCCCGGGGCTAAGTTTTACGGTTTGGCTGACGGTCGCCGCCCTTCCCCTGGCGGCGCTTGGGCTGCATTCCTAAGGTGAGTCACGGCAGTGCAGGTCACCTGCTCGGGTTACTAGCGATGGGATAGGGACAGGGGAGTCGGTTCAGAATAGTTAACCTGGGTGGCATTTCCCATGTAGGCCTTCCAGAGCTCTGAAAGATTTTCGGCTTGCAGGCGCCAGTCTGGGTTAAGGCGGTACATCCGCCGGGGCCGCCCCCGTCCTTCTACTTTTTTCCAGTAGCCGTCCACCATTTTCTCGTCTTCCAGGAACTTGAGAGCGCCGTAGAGGACGGTGTCAGAAAGACGGTAGTGGCTGTACTGCTGACTGAGGCGATGGATCAGCTCGGTGCCGTAGGAGTCTTGTTGTAATAGGACCGTAAGTACGTAGCAGACGGCTAGCTCTTTGTTGAGATAGATGGGCGGTGGATCCTCGAAAAACTGATGGATATCCTCAAACTTCATGGGATCACTCCAGCTAAATAGGGGGCCATCGGAAAAGGTAGATCTATTGTAGAACCAGGTGATCCCCATGGGGATCACCGTCCTTCAGATAGTAACTATCCGCAAATGTTTTTATTTAATATTAAACATTTGTCACCGGAGGATTTATCGCCCTACTCCCCCACAAGGGGAGCCAGGTAGATCTAGGTTAGGCTCTCCTAGAAAGGCCTCGGGCTCTCCTGGGGCAGGGGGTTTCTGGTCAAGCCGGGGACGCAGCACCTGCTGGTAGAGAGCCTGGCGGAAACCGGGATTTAAATAGCGAAGGCGGGTCCGTTCCCAGTCGGTAAGGGCCCCCTGACGCTTCTCCGCCATCACCGCATGGAGTTGGGAAAGGTTGGTGGTGGCATGGGATTGTTCCGCCAGTAACCCCATCAGCACGTAGGTGTCTTGAACTTTGCCCAGGTTATCCTGCCAGGTTTTCAACTCCTTAACCCAGGCCCGAAAGTCAGGTCCATAGAAGTTGCTGAAAAATTCCGCCTGGTATCGCACCGATTTGCAAACCTTACGAAGATCGTGGAGGGTCTGGCGATGGGCGGGGCTGACCACCTCCCCGGTCACTAACCAACCGGGATGGAGGAGCAGTTTGGCAATCAGGGGATTGAGCAGATCGGGCAACACCAGGGTGAGCGGCAGCTGGGCCATGGGGCGGAATTGGGGCGATCGCAGCCAATCTTCGTAGGCCCGCTTAAGCTGGGTGTACAGAGGCTGGGTTAGCATTCCTTCAACCTCCGCAAACACCTGTCGGCGTTGCTTTCTAAGCATACCCAAGGCTTTTTGAAGGGCCTTCAGCTGACCTTTATGGGCAATGCGTTGCCCGTAGTCCTGCTCAATATCGGCAATCTGCACATCCAGATCCCGCAGTTGCCCCAGGGTTTGACTGATTTTTCGAATGGGCGGAATCCTGGCGGCCTTGGGCAGTTGCACCATCTGGTCAAACACCTGCAGGGCGGTGCGCAACCGCCGGGACCCCACTCGCATTTGATGGAGATACTCCGGATCGCGGTCCTCCCGTACCCCCCCCTCCTGGTCCACCATGTGGCGGTACTGCTGGTTAATGATGCTGTAGGCATAGGAACCCGCCTCCAGGTCAGAGCCTTGATCCGTCGGGGCGGCGGGCAAGGGGGGTGACGGTTGCGTCGTGATCATTCTCTCCACCTCCTACCCCAGGATTAGGGGAGGGCAATGCTGACCCGGGTAGCTGCTAAGCCGTGGGCAAGGGTGCTTGGGTTATTACCGCCCGTTCCATCTACTTCTACCTTAAATCATCCCATCCTGGGGATTGGCGGATCACTATAATTATTCATAGCTTTGGTCCCCTCTCCCCTGCTCCCCCTCTCCCCTGCTCCCCCTACCGCCGCCCGCCGGCCCCTCACCCTGGGCCTGGTTGGTACCGGCTTTGCGGCTGATTTGCGGGCTCAGGCCCTGCTGGCCGATGGCCGGGCTCAACTGGTGGCGGTGGCGGGTCGCCAGCCCGACAGGACTGAGGCCTTTGCCCACCGCTACGGTGCCACCGCCCGAGGGCACTGGACCGATCTGATCGGTGACCCTCAGATCGATGGGGTGGTGGTTTGCCATGCCAATGCCCACCACGCCGAGGTGATCAGCGCCGCCCTGGCCGCTCACCAGTCGGTAATAGCAGAGTACCCCCTGGCCCTGGAGTTAGGGTCAGCTATCCAGATACTGCATCTCGCTAAAACCAAGGGGCTCCACCTCCATGTCGGCCATATCGAGTTATTCACCGGAGCCCACCAGGCCCTACAGCAGTATTTGCCGGTGATTGGCCGACCCCGCTACGCCCGCTACGTCACCTTTAGCCCCAAATCTCCCGCCCCCACCCGCTGGACCTACTGTCCTGAGCTATTTGGCTTTCCCCTGGTGGGGGCCCTATCCCGCCTGCATCGGCTGGTGCATAGCTTTGGCCCGGTTGACTGGGTTTACTGTCGCCACACCTACGGCGATCGCTATACCGGTGAGGATGGCCTGGAGTACTACCGATCCTGCCTGTGTGTGGCTCAGCTCAGCTTTGGCAGTGGTCTGCAGGCGGAGGTGGTCTACGGCAAGGGGGAAGGGATTGGGGTAGAACAGCGGCGGCTGGAGGTGATGGGGGAGCAGGGCCAGATCATTCTAGAGGGGGACCAGGGGCAGGTGTTGGGTCCAGCGGGGAGCCAGCCCATTGCCATCGGATCCCGACGAGGGTTGTTTGCCCAGGATACCGCCCTGGCCCTGGACCAGTTGCTCCAGGGGTCGCCCCTCTACGGTCAGGCTGAAGGCAGTGTCTATAGCCTGGCGGTGGCTACGGCGGCGCAGCAGTCGGCCCAGACCGGAACAGCGGTGAGGGTCTCTGTCCAGTTTCCAGACCTGGGCGGGGGCTGAAACCTGGCCTGACGGGTGCGCCCTAGCCTGACTGGTTCAGGGACGGGGACTGTTTTCCCCTTCAGGGGAATTGGTATCGACCTGGGTGACTCGCCAGCTGAGTTTTAGATTGAGCCAGAAGTTCCACAGGGTAACCAGGGCGATCGCCAGCAGGTTAGCCAGGTAGGGCCAGCGCTGACCAAACACCAGATTGTAGAAAATATTTAGGGCCACGACGTTGAGCCCCAGACCCACCAGGCAGATCAGGTTAAACTTTAAGCCCCGCTTGCAACGGGCTGGCCAACCCCGCTGTCGCAGGCTGATGTCAGCAAAGGTCCAGGCGTCATTCCAGGAAAAATTATTGATAATGGCCAGTTCCGCCGCCACCAGTTTGCTGCGGGTGAGGGGCAGCCCCAGGGTGGTATGGAGCAGGTAGAGGATAGCCATATCCACCCCTACCCCGCTCAGCCCCACCAGGCCAAACCGTAGGAAACGCTGCAGGGGGAAACGGGCCGGCACGTGGGATAGTCGCCCCCCCAACCGTAGTCGCAGCAGGTGATGCAGGTAGTCTAGATACTGGCGCCAGCTCACCTTGCTGTTGCCCTGCTGCCGCTCTTGAAAAACGTAGCCCACCTCCTGGATGGTGGCAATCTGGCCCCGCCCCAGCACCTCCAGCAAAATTTTGTAACCTTTGGGGTTGAGGGAGGGACCGGCGATCGCCCCGCGGCGTACCATAAAATAGCCACTCATCGGGTCACTGACCCGCCCCACCACCGCCGGGAGTAACAACAAACCCAGGGTCTGAGCCCCCCGGGATAGGAAGCGGCGGCCCAAATTCCAACGGCTGACACCGCCACCGCTGACATGGCGGCTAGCCACGGCCAGGTCGGCCCTCGCCGCCATAGCCCCGATCAGATCCCCGATCACCTCAGGGGGATGTTGTAGATCGGCATCGATCACCCCCAGAATCTCCCCCTGGGCCACCTGCCAGGCCCGAATCACCGCCGAGGAGAGCCCCCGTTCCCCCTGCCGTCGGATCACCCGCACCTGGGGGTAGATGGAGCCTAGCTCCAGGGCGATTTGCCAGGTGCGGTCAGGGCTATCATCATCCACCACGATCAGCTCGTAGGACTGGGGTGCTCGTTGATCCAACAGAGTGGTTAACCGCTGCAGTAGGGCCGCAATATTCTCAGCCTCGTTATAGGTGGGAATGGCCAGGGAGAGGTAGGGTCTGGCCGGCAGTTGTCCCTGTTGGCCAGAGCTGCGATCGACCACCGGGCTAATCTGTAACGCCCCGGTCGGGCAGGGAACCAGTTGTTGGCCGCAAACTTGATAAACCATAAACCTATGGGCAGGAACAACTACGCTTTGCCGCAATTAAGGTGACCCCAGTCTACCCCATCACAGTTACCTGATCAGAGATTACCGATGCCCAACTGGGAGGGATTCGCTATCATCGAAGGCAAGTCCCGAGAGCGGTGATTGCGGTGTTGTCGCTAAATTAAGGTTCCGTCCTAAGTCATGAGTCTAAATGTTAAAACAGTCTACCCTACTGGGATTCTAGACAGTACCAAGGCCGATTACTTTCGTCAGACAATCAATCAATTACTGGCGGAGGAGGCTGATGTAATTCTGATTAATCTAAAGGATGTTACCTTTGTAGACAGCTCTGGGCTAGGCACCCTGGTGGTGGTCTTGAAACAGGTCAGGAGTCTGAATCGGAAACTTTATCTTTGTTCCATCAATGATCAGGTGAAGATGCTATTTAACCTGACCAGCATGGACAAGGTGTTTGAGGTTTACGAAGACGAAGAGACCTTTTTAGATGCCGTTCTTCCCTCTTCCTAGGGAATTTCCACCATTACTAAGGACATGTCATCCAGGGCAACCTGGCTATTCTGATGCGCCTTAACCCTATCCAGGATCGGGTCAATTCCCGCCTCCCTCGGGGTGGAGGTAATCAGGTCCACAAAAGCTTCCAGGCCAAAATAGTCCTGGTTAGATTTCCAGATTTCGTAAACACCGTCACTGAACAGATAAAGTCGGCTTTGGGGAGAAACCTGACACTGGCTCCAGGTGTAGTCACTATCGGGTAACATACCCACCGGCACCCCTGGGGTATACAGCCGTTGGGTGTGGAGCTGTTGATTCTGATCGAGGGATACCAGCAGGGCTGGCGGATGTCCTGCGCTGGCATAGAGTAGTTGACGGTTGGCGCAGTTGAGCACACCGTACCAAATAGTGAAGTACTTTTGGTGTTGATCCCCCATCTGAAAGGTTTCGTTCAAGCCCCGCAGTACCTTTTCAGGGCGATAAAAGCTGACATCCGGTAAGGACTGGGAACGCAGTACGTTTAAAACCGATGTGGATAGTAGGGCAGACCCCAGGCCATGGCCGGAAACGTCCAATAGATAAATCACTAAATAATCCGGATCTAGCCAATAGTAGTCGTAGCAGTCCCCCCCCAGTTGTTGGGAGGGTAAAAACCTGGCCTGGATCGGGACTTTGCCCCCCTGATCCGGAGGTAGGAGGGAGCGAACGTAACCCTCCGCCTCCGATAGTTCTGCCTCCAGACGTGATTTTTGTTGACGCAGATCCTGGGTCACCTGGTAAAGCCGTAGTCCTGCTCGGACCCTGGCATTGAGTTCCTCAATGTCAACCGGTTTCGAGAGCAGGTCGTCGGCGCCCGCCTCTAACCCCTTGACCCGATCGCCAGCGCTGTAGCGATCGGTGAGTAAAATCAAGACGGTCATGTCCAGGCGGGGATCCTGTTTTAAGCGACGGCAAAGGGTAAGACCGTCGATCTCCCCCGGCATATTTAAATCACAAATAATTACCCCAGGCCCCAGGGTTTCCGCCAGGGCTAGTCCCTCCTTGCCACTATCGGCGGTGGCCACGGTGTAGCCCTGGGCCACCAGCGCCTCCACCAGGGGCTGGTGGGTGGAGCCATCGTCCTCAATAACTAGAATATCCGTCATCGGTCAGCGCTGCCCCCTGCAGAAAACTAAAAGAAAAACATAGAACCTCAACCGTGGTGCCGTTATCGGTCTACCGTAAGCCTAGCCCCCTTCCCGATAACCTACTGTCGCCTATGGATCCCTCCCGTTGCTCCCTGCCTAACCGCTGCATGTTGCCGATTTACAAATCCCCCCGGGATTACCAGGCCTATCAAATCAGCCCTCAGGACAGCAATCGACTGGCCCTGATTTTTGATCCGGTGATTGCCAACATGTCCCTGACCTACTGCGTGGAAATTTTCGATGTGGGGGGTAAAACTCCGCCTAATCGTCACCAGATTGCCGTGGAAATGTTCTTCGTCCTCAAGGGGCAGGGTATTGCCCACTGCGATGGTAAAGTTGTACCGATCCAAGCGGGCGATAGTATTTTAGTTCCTCCCAGCGGTATCCATGTCATCGAAAATATTGGCTCCACCCGTCTCTATACCCTTTGCATTATGGTACCGAACGAAGACTTTGCTGAGCTGATTCGTAGTGGAACTCCGGTTGCGTTGGATGAGGAGGATTTGGCGGTGCTGGGTCGGCGAGACCGCAGTTTGGCTTCCACGGAAGTTTAGGGAGCTATTACCATGGGGCCCTTTGGCGTAGATCCCCCCCAGGTAGGGCGTCTTACCCTACCGCCTGACTCTACCAATGCTGGTGAGCCAGTTGTGCTGGAGGCTGATATCTATTATCCCCAGGGTGAGGGGCCATTTCCAGTGCTGCTGATGCGCCAGCCCTACGGTCGGGCGATCGCCTCCACGGTGGTCTACGCCCACCCTCGCTGGTACGCCAGCCACGGCTACATCGTGGTGATTCAAGACGTGCGTGGGCGAGGCACCTCCACCGGGGAGTTTGATCTGTTCAGGTACGAAGCCGGGGATGGCTATGCCACGGTCCTGTGGGCGGCTAAGTTGCCGGCCAGTAACGGTCAGGTGGGCATGTACGGATTTTCCTACCAGGGCATGACCCAGCTCTATGCCGCCAGCCACGGGCCGCCGCCCCTGAAAACCCTGATCCCCGCCATGGTGGGCTATGACCTTTACCAGGACTGGGCCTACGAAAACGGAGCTTTGTTATTGCAACTGGGTCTGGCCTGGGCGCTCCAGTTGGCGGCGGAAACTGCTCGACGCCGCCAGGACCGCACCGCCTACCAGCGACTGTACCAGGCCGCCCACCACCTTCCCCTGAATGGCCCGACCCCCGCCTGCTCCGACCTGCTGCGGGAGCTCGCCCCCGAGAGCTTCTTCCACGATTGGCTGCGCCACCCCGAAGATGACGCCTACTGGCAAAGTCTCCGCCCCGACCTCAGCCAGGTGGATCTACCCATGCTGCACATCGGCGGCTGGGCCGACCCCTACCTGCGGGGGGATCTGCGCCTCTATCAGCAGATGCAACGGCAAAGTTCCCAGCTCCAGCACCTCTGGATTGGCCCCTGGGGACACCTGCCCTGGAGCCGCCGGGTAGGCCTGCTGGACTTTGGGCCAGGGGCGGATAGTCCAGTGGACCATTTACAGCTGCAGTGGTTCGACCACTTTCTCAAGGGACAGGCGACGGACCTAAGGACGGCGCCGTCAGTGCACCTGTTTGAGATCGGTAGTAACCACTGGCAGGACTTTAACCACTGGCCATCGACCACCGCTGCATGTCTCTACCTGAGCAGCACAGGACTAGCCGCCATCCACCCCCAGGATGGTCAGTTGATCACCACCCTGCCTGACCACCAGGGAGAGGATACCTGGGTTCATGATCCCTGGCGGCCGGTGCCCTCCCTGGGGGGACATAGCGCCATGCCAGCAGGCTACTTTGAGCGATCGGCCCTGGACGGCCGCAGTGATGTACTGACCTACACCACCTCTCCCCTGGTCACGCCCCTGCGAGTGGTCGGATCAGCCCGCCTTAGTCTCTATTGTCAGGCTGATGCCAGTAGTTTCGATCTGAGCGCTATCCTGGCCGAGGTCTACCCCGATGGTCGGGTAATCAACCTCACCCAGGCATACAGAACCGTAGACGAAGCAGCCCTAGGGGAGCCCACCCTGCTCACCCTAGACCTACAGCCCACCAGTTTCCTGCTTCCCAAGGGCCATAGCCTGCGCCTGAGTCTAGCGGCAACCTGCTTCCCTGCCTATCCCGTCAATAGTGGTACGGGCCAGCCTCCAGTGGCCACGGAAACCATAGACCACCGGATCATTACCCTGGCGGTCTGGCACGGCGGTGGTTACCCCTCTAGCCTGAAATTACCCTGCCGGTGAGGGGGGCTTAGCATCCTGCTTAGGTTGTGTCTGACCGTGGCCGAAGTAAGCCTCCAGCACCTTCAGGGTCATGGGCGCTGCCACCTTCCCCCCCCCTCCACCGGAGTGCTCCGCAAAAGCGACGATCACCACCTCTGGCTTGTCTAGGGGAGCATAGGCGCCAAACCAGGCGTGGGAAAGGCCAGGGGGAGCTTCAGCGGTACCGGTTTTACCCGCAAAGGCCGGTAAATAGGAGACATTTAGGGAAGAGGCGGTACCGGAGGTAATCACCTGGCGTAACCCCCGTTTCAAAATGTCCATGGTAGAATCACTTAAATTCAAAGACTCTCGCCAATCCCGGGCCGTTTCGTTATCCTTGCGGATATGGGGAGTGACTCGATAGCCACCATTTGCCACCACCGCAAACATAATTGCCACCTGCAGGGGGGTAGCCTGGAGGAAACCCTGACCAATGGACATGTTGATGGAGTCACCAATTACCCAGTCCATATCCAGGTTTTCCTGTTTCCAGCTATTGTCGGGCACCAGACCGGCGCTTTCTTCAATACCAAGCTCAAAGCCGGTTTTACGGCCAAAGCCAAAGCGACGGGTCATTTCAATCAAGGTGGGTCCCCCCACCCGCATGGCCACCTGATAAAAGAAGGTGTCGCAGCTCCAGGCCATGGCTCCGGTAAAGCCCAGGGGGCCAAAACCGGCTCGGTTCCAATCCCAAAATTGAATTCCGCCCACCTGCACGTAGGGATAGGTGGGCAGCACAGCATCTGGGCTATACTTGCCGGATTCTAGGGCCGCCGCCGTGGTCACAATCTTAAAGGTACTAGCCGGCGGAAAGGCCTGCAGGGCTCGGTTGAGGAAGGGGTGATCCGTCCCTTGGAGCTGTCGCCATTGTTCCTGGGTAATGCCGGTGGTAAAAATATTAGGGTCGTAGGTGGGCCGACTGACCATGGCTAGAATCGCCCCGTTACGCGGATCCATGGCCACGATCGCCCCCTTCCGTTTACCCAAGGCCGCCTCAGCGGCCTTTTGTAACTCCAGGTCCAGGGTCAGTTGAATATCTTGCCCAGAGACAGCTGGCTTATCTCCCAGGATGCGAACCACCCGACCGGCGCTGTCCACCTCCACCTGCTGTCCTCCCCAACTCCCCTTGAGGACAGGTTCAAATACCGCTTCAGCCCCCATCTGACCGACTACATCCCCTAGCCGGTAGCCCTGATCCTGCCGGTCCTTAAGTTGTTGATCGGTCAGTTCACCGGTGTAGCCCAACAGGTGGGCAGCCAGGTCGCCGTTGGGATAGTTGCGTACCGCCTCCGCCTCCAAGCGGACTCCCGGTAGCGCTTGACTATACTCCGCCACAGCGGTTGCCTGGGCCGGGCTAATGCCACTGGCAACCACCACCGATTCAATAGACTGGTAACCGGTCTTTTCCAGTCGCTTTTGGATATCCTGGGGAGGAATTTTGAGAATTTTTGCCAGGCGGTCAATAACCGGTGGCCATTGATCCTTTGGTAGGGCAATCGGCCAGATGGAAACGGTTTGGGACAGGCGGCTACTGGCCAGTACCTTGCCATGGCGATCGGTAATGGTGCCCCGTCCCGGACGTTTGGCAATCAGACGAATACGGTTACTATCGGCTAGCTGGCGATTGCGATCGCCGTTCACGATCTGTAGCTGAAATAAACGTAACCCAAAGGCCCCTGTCACTAATATCGCGATCAGCATGAGTATCAGGGACTGCCACCTACGGCCAATGGTACGGCCTGCCAGGGTATCTGGGCCTGTGGACAGGTCTTGCAGTAGCGTCATAGGGGGAAAATCAATTCAAAGCCATGGCTTTCTATTGTACACGGGTACACGAGGGTGATTGCCGATCCTGAGGGGTGGGCATAACCAGACCGGTATGGGGTTTGATCTGTGCTCAGCTGCGTTTCCAGTGGTGCTAGCTGCTAAGCCCCAGGGCTAAGGCTATAGCTATTGCTACTACTCGACCAGCTCAGATTGGTTTCTGGCTGAGGAGTACTAGACACACCAGGGGCAGGGGGGGGCGGGGTAGGTTCTGGGGATGTTCCTGGTGCTGGAGTGAGGGAAGTAGGGGCTGGCTCCGGAGTTAGGGGACCAACCGTCGGTGGAATCGCGGCGGGGGGCAAGGAACTGGGTTCTGTGGAGGGCGTCCCCTGGGGAATTGGTGTTTGTGTACTAGGCGGTGGTGATAGCTCAAGGGTCCTGGGCAGGGACCCAGGCGGCGTCCTGTCAGAGGTTGGCACGGAGGCCGGTTCGGGGGCGGCTGGAGCCCCAGGGGCCTGATCCTCGACGGGGGCATTATCCGTAGACGGATCCGTTTCCGGTAGGGTTGGAATAACCGGAGGTTTGGGGGTCAGGGCCCGTTGTCGAGCTAGTTCCTGTTGTTTAACTTGCCATTGCCAACCGGCGATCGCCCCTTGAGCTTCATCGTAGAGAGCTCGCCCTGGCTTCACATTTAAAGCCTCAGCGATGGCCTGAAAGAGATTACCCTGGCGGGCCAGGCGGCGGGCTTGGTTGAGGATGGGCCGGTCTTCGATTTCCTCAATTTGAACGCGCCAAACATAAATCCAGCCCTGGGCCTCAGACCGCAGGGCCCGGTCTAGGGAAATTTTCTCCGCCACGTCAATGGCCGCCTGCAAACCGTCAATGGTTTTGTCCTTGGCCAGGCGATGGGCCTCAACCAGATAGGGCCGATCCTCTAAGCGTTCGCTGGTCAGTTGCCAGTGGGCGATCAAAGTTTGGGCCCGCACCCGCTGGGGGTGACCGGGGGGTACCTGTTGGGCCTGGGCCATGGCCAGCTTTAGGGTATCCAGATGGACCAGACGGCCAGGTACCTCAGCCCCCTGCAGGGTCACCATTCCCTCCAGGTGTTGCCGCCAGGTTTTGAGGCTAGATTGGGCCTGGCCATAGTAGGGGCTATCGCTACCAATCCGGTTCGCTGTCAACATCGCCTGGTAAAGGGTGATCAATTGGTCGGGGGTGGTCCGCCACCCCTGTAGGCTGGTCTGGGCCAACTGCCGGGATCGACTCAGCCAGATCAGTTCCTGGGCCACCTGAGCCCGTCTTGGGTTGAGGGCCGCCTGGCGTCCCAGGGTTAGGGCCTCCTCTAGGGAGGAGGCGTACCAGCGATCTAGCCCCAGTTTCAAGAGTAAATCGCTCCAGCGATCGAGGTAAACTTGGGCGGCCTGGTAGGTGAAGGTATCAGGGCTAATCTGGGTAGCGGTCTGCAACGCTCGCCCCAGACCCTCACTGCCCCCGGGAGAGGCCTGGGCCACCGCCTGATCTAAAAGAATCACTGCTCGGCGTTCTGCCTGAATGCGGCGGGATAGAAGGGTGACCTGTTCAACCCGCCAATGGTCGTTTTCTAAATCGCCTAGGGCCTGGAGTTGGGCCGTGGCCGTGGCCCAGTCCTGACGTTGCAAAGCGGCTTCCGCCTTAGTTACCAGCCCCCTGCCCTGATCCCACTCCGCCTGCCACCTGGCCAGGGCCTCCTGACCCCGGGGGTAAACTGGGCTACTACTGGGGATACGACCAATCAGGGCCTGGGCCGCCTCCAGATGATTATCCCCCAGTTCTCGCTCAGCGGCATTAAGGGCCACCCAAGACCACTCCTCCACTAAGGGTTGAACCTCGTAGTACAGAGGATGGGAACTGGGCCAGCCAGCCACCAGGTCTAGACTGGCGAGAATATCCTCGAGGGTGCCTGATTCTGCGGCTGTTTGGGCACAATAGAGCTGGGCCCGATCGCTGGTCACCGTGGCCGGGTTTTCACAGTTAGCGGTGGGCGGCAAATTAACCAACCAGAAAAAGGCCGCCAGGGCTGCTACCCCGGCCCCTGTGCTGCCTAGCATGGCAATCCACAGCCAGCGCCAGGAGCCCTGGGGGCGGGCGATAGGAGGATTAATCAGGGGTGGGGTAAAGTAGTCTTGGCTTCCCTGTAGGGTGGAGTTGGTGCCCAAGGAAGGGGATATGGAACCGGGTTGCTGACTAACCATGGTGACCTCAGCGCTGACAAACGATCAAGACTCCTGGGGTAGATCATCGGCGTAAACAGAATATGTTTACACTTAAAGAATATTCTGCAAAAGGTTTTTTGGCTATGGCTAGTCCGCCCAGCCCGCAACAAATCTTAGAAACGCTGCTGCCCTATTTGCGTACAGCTGGCGCCTACGCCCAGCAGATTCAGACCAAGATTAAGGCCCAACCGGGCAAAGATGGTAAGGGAGATAACTTTTTCGCCTCCGCCTTAAGTGATGCCGATCTCTCCATTCAAACCATGATGGAGGTGGTGTTACTGGGCCTATTTCCCCAGGTGCGCTTCTTTGGTGAAGAACACGAGCAGACCTACAACACCAAGTACTTTCGAGCCATCGATCTAGGCGATATGGGAGACTATTTGGTGGCCCTCGATCCCATCGATGGCACCCAATTCTACCTGGATGGCCACTCAAACTATCAGATTATCCTCAGTATTCTCAATACCGATGACTACGAGGCGGCGATCGCCGTCACCCCCGGACAAAATCTCTATTACTACGCACTGCGGGGCCAGGGCACCTTTCGGGGCGAGTTGCATCAGGACCTGGCGGAATGTCAGTCTATTGCTATCGATAACCCTGTCCCAGCCCTTTGTTTGGGATGGCAAATGGGGGCCTTAGTACCCTATCTCAAGGAGCGGTACCGAGTCTTTCACACTAAGACAGACTACTCTAAAACCACCCAAATTCCCAATTTCAACGGCCTCCTCAGCGGGGATCTGGCCGGTGCCGTTCTGGCCCGTAGTCAGTTTATCGACGGCGCTGCCCTGGCCTTTATGGCGGCGGAAATGGGCCATATTGTCACCACCTTGGATGGGGCACCACCGCCGCCCCTACACCGCTGCCAGGACTACCAGCGTCCGGGGTTACTGATTGCTGCCACCGCTGACATCCACCGCGACCTACTGGAGGCGGTGCGCCGGTCGGAGGATCAGCCCATGGCCCCCTAGGCGAACACCACCGTGCGGTTACCGTAGACCAGGGCGCGGTTTTGCACATGTAGCCGGACCGCCCGAGCCAGCACAATCCGCTCCACATCCTTGCCCTTACGAATCAGTTCCGCAACATCGTCACGGTGACTGATCCGCACCACATCCTGTTCAATGATCGGGCCCTCGTCTAGATCGGAGGTGACGTAGTGGGCGGTGGCGCCAATGATTTTCACCCCCCGCTGGTAGGCCCGCTGGTAAGGATTAGCCCCCATAAAGGCCGGCAAAAAGGAATGGTGAATATTAATTACCGGGCTAAACTCCTGCAGGAACTGGGGCGAGAGAATCTGCATATACTTGGCCAGCACCACCAGATCAATGCCATAGTCTCGCAATAGCTGTAATTGTTGGGCTTCCTGGAGGGGCTTATTGTCCTTAGTAACCGGCAAGTGGTGAAAGTCAATGCCAAACTGTTCGACGATCGACCTGAGGTGGCCATGGTTGCTGATCACCAGGGGAATTTCTGCCTGCAGTTCCCCAGCCCGATGACGCCAGAGCAAATCCAGCAGGCAGTGGTCTTGGTGGCTGACCCAGATTGATAGGCGAGGCACCGTTTGGGAAAAGTGCAGTTTCCAATCAGCGCCTAGGGGCTGGGCAATGGCCTGGAAGGCCGGACCAATAATCTCCCTGGGCAAGTTAAAGCCCTCCAACTCCCACTCAATGCGGGATAGAAATAGCCCTGCCTCCGGATCTCGGTGCTGATCGGCGTGGAGAATATTGCCGCCATTGGCGTAGATAAAGTTGGCTAGTTTAGCGACTAACCCCTTTTGGTCGGGGCAAGACACAAGCAAAATTGCAGTTGGAGATGCCATGGGGGGCCAGGGGGTAGGGTCTACGGGCTTAGCCTAGGATCCCTCCACCGCCTTCGTCAAGCCGATACCCTGGCTGGAGTTTCCCAGCTTTCCTAGGACTTATAGAGGGGTAACGGGTCACCAGTGTGGCCCGTTAATCCTAAGGGCAGGGCAAAAAAAAAGGCCACCGCAGTGGCCTATCCAGAGAGAGGGAAACAAGGAAACTCAATCAGTCATGCTTATGGCAAAGATTGTACTGGCTACCCTGGAAGTTAGGATCTGGGGTCTCACCCCTCGCCGGGGAGGATTACAAAAAAACTATGTCTCCTGGTTAGGGCCAGGCAAGGGACAACCTATAGGTGAAATCCGCTATAAAAAAAGCCAGGGATGCTTTTGCATCCCTGGCGAGGGGTTAGACCATGGGAAATTAACTTAAAAGCTCATTTCCGCCGCTTGTACCCGTTCCACCTGTTTCTTCTTGAGCACCAGCATGATCTGGGTGATCATAACCGCGACCACGAAGGCAATCAGGCCCTTAATCCGATTGGGGTTTTGCAACACAATTTCCGTGTCAATTTGCCCAAATCCTCCCACATTGGGGTTGGTGGTGAGGGGTTTACCGGCTTCCACCGCGTCCCCAGTGGCCACCAGCAACTCGGGCCCGGCTGGAATGGTTTCGGTGACTGACTTACCGTCTTCGGTCAACAGAGTAACGGTGTAACCGCCCGCCTCCTGGGGGGCGATGGCACTCACCGTACCAGTGACCGAAGCATTGTAGGCGGTATTATTACTGGACTGACCGGTGGGATAGACTTGACCCCGACCGCGGTTACCCCCCACATGGACCTGGTACTTGCCAAAGGCAACGGATTTATTTTGGCCAGGATCGGGAGCCAGGATGGGAAAGACAATTTCCTGGTACTGTTCCCCCTGTAGGGGACCCACTATCAAAATATTGGGTTGGCTATCGCTGTAGGCCTGGAAATAGGTATTGCCCACTTCCTCCTTGAGATCTTCAGGAATGCGATCGGCGGGAGCCAGGCTAAAGCCATCGGGTAATACCACTACGGCCCCCACATTCAGCCCACCCCGGCTACCATCCCCCAACACCTGCTGGGTGCTGAGGTCGTAGGGAATTTCTACCTTGAGGGGAAACACGGAGTCAGGCAATACCGCCTGGGGGGCCTCTACTTTGGTGGGCTTGGCCGCCAGGTGGCAGTTGGCACAAACAATCCGCCCGGTGGCTTCCCGGGGAGTCGCGTAATTTTCCTGGGCCCAGAAGGGGTAGGCAGCAGCGGATTGGGGCTGGACCAGTACCCCAGCCAAAATCAAAAGAACGGTGGCAAAGACAACGGCTACGGGCCGCCAACGACTCACCGATGAAAATAATGCAGTCATGGCTCTAGATATATAGCAAGCAAGGGAGGGTTGCATGGGCACTGGCTGGGTAGGTGGCCTACCTAAGCCCACCAGGGGCTATCGCCAGTGCGGAAGTCGGTTTCTGTCCAATTGGTCAGGGAGACCTTATCGTCTTCGGTGACATCGGCGTGGGCCAACGCCAGCGATAGGGGGGCTGGGCCACGTACCACTTTACCGGTGGCATCGTACTGGGAACCGTGGCAGGGACACATAAATTTGTTCTCGCTGGCATTCCAGGGAACCACACAGCCCAGGTGGGTACAGATGGAGCTAATGCCGTAGTTTTCTAAAGCGCCGTCGTCCTTGACCACCAGGTAGGTGGGGTCGCCCTTGAGCCCCTGCACCAAAACGCGATCGCCAGGGTTATGGGCCTGTACAAACTGACTAGCAATGACATCGTTGCCCAGCTCATTCTTAGCCGTTACCCCACCACCGCCGGTACCGCTAGAAGGGGGAATGAAATACTTCACCACCGGATACAACATCCCCAGGACAGTCCCGGTGGCGGCTCCGAAGGTTAGCAGGTTCATAAATTGACGACGCCCCAAATCAGGGACATCAGAGGTTCCAGAAACTTGAGTCATAATCCAAACTGGCTTACCCGCTCGAATGTATCAGTAGTTATTATCAAGACAGACCCCAGTAAACCAGTCACCGTTCTCATGCTGTTGAGAATAGGGACTGAAGCGCTGATGGCAGTGTCGAAAACTTAACTAACCGTATTATTGCACCATGGGGAGCCCAGATCCTCCCCTGATGGCGGATTATAAAGAAATGTATCAAGTGTGGTTATACCTAAAACGAAGGAAGGCGGGATGACGGGTAGGGACTTGCAGGGGATTTTACTGGATAAGTGGGGCTACTCCTACGACTTGCAGCTGCGTCGCACCCAGGGGAAGGTTTGGCTGCAGGTGATGTGGCGCTACCTGGAGCAGGCCTCCTTTCCCCTCAGCGAAACGGAATACCTTCTCCATCTTGATCAGATTGCCCTATACCTGAACGAGTGGGGGCAGGCGGAGTACGTCAAGGTTTGGATTGGCGAAACCCGTGAACGCCCCCGCCTGGGCAAGGCGGTGGGTATTCCCCTGAGCCTCGGGCAGCGGGCGCTGGAATGGTTAGCTAATGAGTAACCTGGCTAGTCTAAGCGTCAGCGTTCTGGCTGACGCTCCGTTTGCCCTAGACTGGGGATGTTGACTACCTCTAACCGGCCTCTAACCGGCGTCGATCATGGTCCCATCCTCTGGTTCCCCTAGGCTAGCCGCTGCTCCGGAAGGCTTTGACCCCAGCGGGGTAGCCTTAGATAACGGCAACCTCTATGGTTTGCCCTTTACCGCCGACACCGCGCACCTGGTCATCCTGGGGGTGCCCTGGGAGGCAACGGTGTCCTACCATGCCGGCACCGCCCAGGGGCCGGAACGGGTTCGACAGGCCTCTAGCCAGATAGACCTCTATGACCTCGACCATCCCGAAGCCTGGCGCCAGGGGATTTTTATGCCCCCCCTGGCGGATCACTGGCTAGGGCTAAATCAAACCGCTAGAGCCGCTGCAGGTCGGGTCATGGAGGCGACTGAGACAGGCCTAGGCCCCAGCGATCGCTCGGATCTGGCGACGGCCCTGACCCAGGTCAACCAGGCCTGTGAAGCGATGAACCAGTGGGTTTATAGCCATAGCCGGGAGGCACTGGAGCGGGGCCAACGGGTAGGCCTGGTGGGGGGAGACCACAGCGTTCCCCTGGGCTATATCAGGGCCTTGACAGAATTTAACCCAGAGTTTGGCATCCTCCACATCGACGCCCACGCCGACCTGCGCTGCGCCTACCAGGGGTTTACCTACTCCCACGCCTCGATTATGTATAACGTCCTGCCGTTACCCCAGGTAACCCGCCTGGTGCAGGTGGGGCTGCGGGATGTCTGCCAGGAGGAGGTGGCCCTGATGGCTGAGGTGGGCGATCGCCTTGTCCCCTTCTACGATGCCCACCTGAAGGCTGAGCACTACAGGGGGCTCTCCTGGGAAAGTCAATGTCAGCGCATCATCGCCTCCCTACCAGATCGGGTTTATGTCAGCTTCGACATCGATGGCCTCGACCCCAAGCTCTGTCCCCATACCGGTACGCCGGTACCGGGGGGGCTGGATCTACCGGAGGTGTTCTACCTGCTGCAGCGGCTGGTGGCCAGTGGTCGCCGCATTATTGGCTTTGACCTGTCAGAGGTGGGGGACGGCGAGTGGGACGGCAATGTGGGAGCTCGTATTGTTTATAAGCTTTGCTGCCTGATGACCCTCACAGTCTAAATAACGTCGCCTGACAGCCACCACCCCCTCTGCCAGCAGTTGGAGTTCATCCTGGTCTGTCGGGAGGACTCCCACATCACCCTGTAGGTCTATCCTGAGGGAATTTTTAGTTGGCATGGGATTGACCGCATGGCACCGCCGTCGCCGAAGTCTGGCCCTTTCACCAAGGCCATCTGATGCCAGGGGCTAGGGTCCCAGCAACGGAGGCTTAGGCCGATAGCGGACAAAACTGATTACAACAAGGTGGGGATGCCCTATGATCAAAAACAGCATCCCTCCTATTTAACTCCCAGGTTGCAGAGCCAGAAAATCTGCAAGCAGGGCAGGTGTTTTATCTGGTCGCACCCTTGATCTGAAGGTGATTTAAGGCTGATCCAGGGCGTGGGCTTGCAACTCTGCTAAAGAGACATACTCCAGGGCGGAGGCGTGGGTTGCCCTAAGCAGCACCGGAGGAGCCACCCCCGCATCAAGGGCCTCCTTCCATCGAGCGGCACAGAGGCACCAGCGATCGCCGGGCTTAAGGCCAGGAAAGCGATAGGCCGTCACAGGAGTAGACAAATCATTGCCCTGGGCCTTAGTGAAGGCTAGAAACTCCTCTGTCATTTCGGCGCACACCACATGGGCACCAAAATCACCACCACCGGTTCGGCAACAGCCATCTCGGTAAAAACCGGTAATCGGATCCATACTACAGGCAGCTAGGGAACCACCCAAGATATTACTAGCATCGGCCATAGCTGTTGCCACCCTAGAGAAGAATCAGCCTTCTTTTTTCTACTACAAGTGAAGGAGGTTTGCAAATCCTGCTAGCCCCATAACCCGACCCCCGGAGGATTATTCCCCCGCTCCCCAAAGTCACACAAATCAGTAAAGATTCTGTGATTTTTGTCCTCGGTCTATGGTTTAGGCTAGGCGTCAAGGTGTTATGGTAGATCGAGTCGTTTATACTGTCGAGCGGTTTGATTACTTCTTGCTATTACTGAACCAATGATCAGATAGTTCCTACCAAAGCATGGAGAAAGGCTGACAAAATTGGCAGAGGTTAATAGGGTGAGGCTTTTATTAATGAGCCGTAACAAGCTATTTACCCCCCTATTTTTACTTTGATGCCCATAATCGTCGGCGGATAATCGGCCCAGTCTAACCGTCTTAATCTTGATCAAACTTTCTCCATCCGCTAGATTTCAGCTTTTATGGGCAAGCTGAATTATGTTGAGTTTTGGTTGTTTCCCAGGTAGCCATGCTGAGTGCGTTAGTCGCTTTCACCCTTCCGCCAATCCCTCCACTGATTGCCCAGGTTCCTGAGAATCAGGTTAGCGCGGTTCCACCGTCTGAGACGGTGATTGTCTCCCGAGATGGTACCTATGCTGAAGTGATTCGCCGGCAAGAGGTACGTCCTCTCAGCGGTGGTCTTGATGATGTCCCTGTTTTTAACAGTAACAGTCCAGAGGTGGTGCAGCAGGAGGGGATTTTACTTTCCACCTTCCCCCCCGACGGTATGGCTACCCCCGCGGCCCATCTCAACTATTCCTTTCAGGGGCGATTTGACATTTTCGCCCATCACATTGCTCGGGGGTTAAACCCAGACGATCGCCGCACCCTATTCTTAGGGGTCGTGGTTTATAACCCCAATTCAACTCCGGTAGAGCTGAAGATCCATCAAGGGGTCAGCTATCTGAGCCAGGAAGCCCCCTTCATCGACTTGCCAGAGTCCCGTTTGAATATCAACGGTAGTGTTTTCGCTGGACCTGGTAGCCGCACTGCTACCGATATTCTCCGGGGCACCAGCCAACCCCAGTGGCCTCGCTCCATTACCATCCCCCCGGGCCATGTTCATCTCTTGATGAATACCCCCATTCCTTTACGCCAGTTATCCGTACCGGTGAACGGCAGCTACGCCCAGGGTCAAATCATTCCTAAGCCGGCCGCTCCTCCCACCGCCCTATCCGCTGCAGATAACCAGTTACCATCCCAAGAGACTTCCGGCAGCAGTTCATCGGCTCCGTCAGCACCGCGCCCCATTCCCAGCAATGGCCGCACCGCTATGATGTACTTAACGGCTAATGGCCCAGTTTATCTGGCTAGTCTGGCCAAGTATGCCGACAAAACCCCGACCGATAGCGAACGGGTACCCACCCTGAGGGACTGGCTCCGAGTTCTGAAGCAGGGTGGGCTAGCGGGTCCCCGCGATATTCCCCCCTCCGATCCCCAGTCCTATCAATTTGGGCGATTTTACTACGGTCGGGTGGCTGGCGTCGCTAAGGGTTCCAGCTGGAGAACGACCTTAACGGATAACCCGAACAGCGACGACCTCACCATTCCCGATCCAGGGAATTCCTTCTCCTACGTCATCAGCTCCGTTGATCGCAATACCTTTGGCACTGGACAAATCCAAAGTGCTCCCATGGTGGTCCGTTATCCGGATACAGCCTTCCGAGCCCATGGCAACTATGGCGTTCGCTACAGTCTCAAGTTACCCCTCTACAACAGTCACGATGCGGCTCAAACCGTTAGTATCAAGTTTCAAACCCCCCTGGGGGATGAAAGTCTGACCGATGGGCTGCGATTTCGTCGCCCTCCCAATAACCGGATTTTCTTCCGGGGAACGGTACGCCTCAAGTTTAAAAATCCTATGGGTATAGAACGTACCCACTACCTGCACCTAGTCCAGCGGGGAGGCCAGGAAAGTGACCCCCTGGTTAGCCTAACCCTCCCTGCCAAAACCCGGCATGAGGTGGAGGTAGATTTGGTCTACCCCGCCGACGCTACACCACCTCAGGTATTGACGGTCTTAAATGATAGTCGCCCAAGCGTTTTGGAAGCCCAAGGATTACCCCACTCTACAGGCAGAGTCTTAAGTCAAGATTTTTAATCTATGGGCTGGTTAACTGACAAATCTTTTTTGCCTCATTCCTAAATCCCTTCACCCCTTGTGGGCTGATAGATACACCCATCCCCTGTTAAGGTTCAAAATGCCCCACTACCCCCCCGGTCGCTACGCCAGGCGGGGTTCAGGAGGCCTTTGTGTGCACTTATTAGCCCGCTCTGGGAGAAGCAGCGGTGCGTGTTTTGTCAGTCAATCAACCCCACGTCCTCCCAGTATGCTAGTATAGTTTCTCGAGCTAGGGCGTGTAGCTCAGTGGACTAGAGCACGTGGCTACGGACCACGGTGTCGGGGGTTCGAATCCCTCCTCGCCCGTTGACCTGATCGCAACATCGATAATCCGGCTGATTCTGGTTAGGCTGATGGTCTGACCGTGGTCGATTGCCGCGTCATACCGCCATGGCAATAGCCTTCACCTTAGGCTTACCTAAGTATTCACCCTGGTTCCTGCTCTGCAGGATGTATCATTTCGACTGGGAGGAGGAAATTGGCGCTGGACCAGGAATAGAGAGCCGAAAGTCAATCACCAAAAGCCCTGTAGGCGTTGACGTTAGTTGCCAACCAGTAAGCGTTAGCGGCTAACGAGAAAGCGTTTACTGAAAACCAGTTCACGTTTGTTACAAACGAGTTCCTTGTAAGGGCTACAGGGTTCCTTGTAAGGGCTACAGGGTTCCTTGTAAGGGCTACAGGGTTCCTTGTAAGGG
>Ga0208465_1000113_pt1 | contig 26498 bp, 24 predicted proteins | sample LakMenEpi31Aug10_FD_150749 | JGI IMG/M metagenome (GOLD analysis project Ga0208465, IMG submission 150749) | Freshwater microbial communities from Lake Mendota, WI - 31AUG2010 deep hole epilimnion (SPAdes) | ecosystem: Environmental > Aquatic > Freshwater > Lake > Epilimnion/Euphotic zone ...
ATTGAATTTGATCCCAATTACTTGGGGAGAGTTTGATTTGGCCAATTGCAATTTGGGCAATGATAAGTATGGGCTTAATTGCTGGATTATCTGCCAGTGACAGGGCGGTGGCATCAATTTGCACCGGGATTTGATTTTGAGCAAATGCTCTACTTATTGCTGCCACCTGTGCGCCAGGAGATCTTAAAATTACCGCCATCTCAGACCAAGGCACACCATCTCTTAAGTGCGCAGCTCTAAATTGGTGAGCGATGAAATTAGCCTCATCACTTGCACTGCTTAAGGCGGCAACTTTTGGATTGGTGACATCCCTAAATTTTTTAGATAACTGGATTTGGTTTCTAATACCAAAATGCTCTAAATCAGCTAATAAATTATCTGGATCTGCTCCCCTAAATCTACCAACTGCACTCTTTGGATCGGCAAAAATTACTAACTCTTGATTACTTAGTAGTTTTAATAATTTACGCTGGGCCCGGTCTGATTCTTCAAACTCATCAACATAAATAACTTTAAATAGCTTTTGATACCTCTGAAGCAATTTTGGATTACTTTCTAATCTCTCAATTGCAGAAATAATTATCTCACTTGGATCAATTCTAGTTAATGAATTACTAGTTGTACCATCCCTAAGTGCTAGAGTTTTTTGATACCTACTCCAAAAATTACCAATATAGGGCCAATATTTCTGACCATACTTTGTTGCATACTTATCTAACTCACTTGGTGAGGAGCCACGTTCGGTTGCTCTGCCAATAAAATCTCGCAACTCTTTGGCAAAACCTCTAGTTGATAGAGCTGGGATTAATTCAGCTGGCCATAGATTTGAATCAGGCTTTTGACTTAAGCTTTGAATATCAACTGCTAATAATTGAGAAATAATCGCATCCTGCTCAGCACCAGAGAGTAAGACATACTTATTGCTCTCATTATTTTCTGAAGCAGCAATTGGATCATTTAAAATTAAAAAGGCAATTGAGTGAAATGTTCTAGCGATTGGCTCATTTACGGTATGTAGGTGCGAGTTTGCAGATGCAATTTGATCTCGTAATCTGCTGGCATTTTCTCGGCCATAGGTAATAGCTAGTATCTGATTTGGATCATCCCCAGTTGCAATTCGATTAGCAATAGCTGCAACTAAGGTAGCGGTTTTACCACTACCTGCTGGACCTAATACCAGTAATGCCGATCCTCTGTGATTTACTACCTGCTTTTGTTCATCACTTAATTGGTCAGCAGATAAAAAATTAGCAGTGTTTGATGGGCGAACGAGTTTTAGCTTTAAATCACCTGTGGCCACGGCTTAATTTAACGCCACCGCTCTGACATTAATGGGAGATTAATGAAATGGTAGAGATTTTAGGCTTAGGAGTTTTCGTTTGCTCGCTTGGCTTTTGAGGTATTGCGAGCGCGGATTGAGCCATCCAAAATCACCTTACGAATTCGCACTACCGCAGGTGTGACCTCAACACACTCATCCTCGCGGCAAAACTCAAGCGCACCCTCCATATTTAATTTCTTAGCTGGAATTAATCGCTCTGACTCATCAGTACCGGAGGCTCGCATATTGGTTAATTTCTTTTCGCGAACGCAGTTAACATCCATATCCTCACTGCGAGAGTTCTCCCCAATAACCATGCCCTCATAAACCTCATCACCTGGTTCAACAAATATTGAGCCACGATCTTGTGTGCCATAGAGTGCGTAACTTGTGACAACGCCCAGGCGATCTGAAACTAAGGAGCCAGTTGATCTAGTTCTAAGCTCACCATGCCAGGCTTCATAACCATCAAATACATGGTGTAAAAGTCCAGTTCCTCTAGTCTCAGTTAAAAACTCAGTTCTAAAACCAATTAAGCCACGGGATGGAACTCGATAATCTAATCTGATCCAACTAGTGCCATGGTTAACCATCTGCTCCATGCGCCCTTTGCGAAGTGCCATAAGTTGAGTGATCACACCTAGATACTCCTCTGGGGCATCAATTGATAATCGCTCCATCGGCTCTTGTAATTTGCCATCAACCATTTTAGTTACCACCTGCGGCTTACCAACTGTTAACTCAAATCCTTCTCGCTTCATAATTTCAACAAGCACTGCAAGTTGTAACTCACCTCGGCCCTGCACCTCCCAGGTATCTGGTCGATCAGTATTTAAAACTCGAAGTGAAACATTTCCCACCAACTCAGTATCTAATCTATTTTTAACTTGGCGAGCAGTTAATTTTGAACCACTCTTGCCAGCAAGTGGTGAGGTATTAATACCAATCGTCATCGAAATACTTGGCTCATCTACGGTAATTAATGGCAATGGATGTGGATTTTCTAAATCAGCTAATGTCTCACCTAAGGTAATAGTTTCAAAGCCGGCAACGGCAATTATGTCGCCCGGGTGTGCCTCAAGTGCTGGTACGCGATCAAGTGCTTCAGTCATTAATAACTCAGAGACTTTTACCTTTGACATTGAGCCATCAGTTTTAATCCAGGTAACAGTTTGTCCTTTTTTAATAACACCTTCTCTTACTCGACAAAGCGCTAATCTGCCTAAGAAAGGAGATGAATCCAGGTTTGTCACATGAGCTTGTAATGGTGCACCCTCATGATATTGCGGTGCTGGAATGGATGAGAAAATAGTTTCAAATAAAACATCTAAGTTTTCCTCTTTTGGCATGCCACCATCGGCAGGTCGCTCTAGCGATGCTCTACCTGCTTTAGCTGAGGCGTAAACAATTGGAAACTCAATTTGATCCTCATTGGCATCTAAATCTAAAAATAAGGCATACGCCTCATCTACTACCTCTGCGATTCGAGAGTCTGGTCGATCTACTTTATTAATTAACAAAATTACGGGAAGATTTTTTTGTAAAGCTTTTCTAAGTACGAACCTAGTTTGGGGCAGTGGTCCCTCGGAGGCATCAACTAATAAAATAACGCCATCTACCATCTCTAAGCCGCGCTCTACCTCGCCACCAAAATCTGCGTGCCCTGGGGTATCAATAATATTTACAATTTTGTCGCCACGTTTTACGGCCGTGTTTTTTGCCAAAATCGTGATTCCTTTTTCCCGCTCTAAATCCATCGAATCCATCATTCGATCTTGACCCTCATCTTGTTTTTTATGAGCGGCAAATGCACCAGATTGCCATAACATGGCATCAACTAAGGTGGTTTTACCATGATCTACGTGGGCAATAATTGCCACATTTCGTAAGTCATCTCGAGTTTTAACTGGCAGATCTTTTAAGTGTGCTTGTTTTTTAGACATTGAACCTAAACTCCACTACATCGCCATCATTCATCACGTAATCCTTACCTTCCATTCGCACCTTGCCATTGGCGCGGGCTTGCACCATTGATCCAGCAGTTACTAAGTCATCAAAGGAAATAACTTCGGCTTTGATAAAACCTTTTTGAAAATCTGTGTGAATTACTCCAGCTGCAACTGGGGCGGTATCACCTTTGTGAATCGTCCACGCTCTGGCCTCTTTTGGGCCTGCGGTCAGATATGTCTGTAATCCTAATGTATTAAAACCCACTCGAGCCAATGTAGTAAGGCCAGGCTCACTTAACCCAATAGATTTAAGTAATTCCAGCGCATCTGCCTCATCTAAATCTGCTAATTCTGCCTCGGTCTTTGCATCTAAAAATATTGCCTCCGCTGGAAAAACTAATTTTGATAACTCTTGACGCAAATTATTATCAGATAACTCTGCCGCATCAACATTAAATACATATAAAAATGGTTTAGCAGTTAATAGTTGTAATTCACTAATGGCAGCTAAATCAACTGATGTGCCTCTAAGAAGTTGACCTTGGTTTAACACTTGCGATGCAGCTTTGGCCGCTGCTAAAACTGGTACTTTCTCCTTAACCGTTCTAACCTCTTTTTCTAATCTAGGAATAGCTTTTTCTAGAGTTTGTAGATCGGCTAAACAAAGTTCGGTATTAATTGTTTCCATATCTTTTTTAGGATCAACATTGCCATCTACATGCACCACATCATTATCTTTAAAAACTCTGATCACCTGACAGATGGCATCACTTTCTCTGATATTTGCTAAAAACTTATTGCCAAGGCCAGCGCCCTCCGAGGCACCTTTGACAATTCCAGCAATATCTACAAAGGAGACTGAAGCGGGCAGGATTTTTTCAGATTCAAATATTTTAGCTAGGACGGCAAGGCGCTCATCTGGCACACCCACCACACCAACATTGGGTTCGATGGTGGCAAAGGGGTAGTTAGCAGCTAGGACATTGTTTTTAGTCAGGGCGTTAAACAGGGTGGACTTACCCACATTTGGCAGACCGACGATTCCAATTGAAAGGCTCACGAGGGGTAAAGCCTACGCAAGTTTGTCAGCACTTGATGCCACTATAACCCCATGCCCGCATCGATTACCTCCCTAATTATTGGCCTTGCCATTGGCATACCAGCAGGTTTTGCCATTGGTTACCTATTAAAAGCTGTGCGCCATAAATCAAGTGGCAGCGATGGGGCATTACTTGATGATTATAAAAAACAGCTTGAGGCAGAGCGAAGCAAAACTGAAAACTCAATTAAGTTAACCGCTGAGCTAACGGCCATGAAATCAACAGTTGAAAAATTATCGCTGCAATCTAATGAGGCTAATCGAGTAAGAAGTGAGGCTGAGGCCAAACTTGAAACCACAATTAATGAGATGCGCCGGGCTAGTGAATCTATTTTTGATGAGACTAAAAAAATAGCTGGTGCTCTTTCAAATAGTCAGGCACGTGGAAAATTTGGTGAGGCCCAACTTGAGTTACTTTTGCAATCAGCTGGGCTCAGAGAAGGACAGGAGTACTCAAGACAAAAATCAACAACCGATGCAGATTCATCTGGTATTCCAGATATCACAGTAAAGATGCCCGGGGGCTCGGCCATATTTATCGACTCTAAATTTCCATTTGATCGCTTTTTAGATGCCTTTGGTACCGATGTGCAAACTCAGCGAGATGAGTTTTTAGCTCAACACACAAAAGATTTACTTAAACATGTTGAAGCGCTGGCAAAACGTGGTTATCACAAATCAGCTGGCTCTCCTGATTTTGTGGTCTTATTTGTGCCATTTGAAACCTTACTAGCTGAAGCCTTAAGAATTGATCCCGCCTTTTTGGAAAAAGCATTTAAATTAAATGTCACCATCGCTACCCCAACCTCAATGATGGCGCTACTTAGAACTATTGGTTATATCTTTACCAGAAATAAATTGGCAGATAATGCCGATGAGATTCAAAAGGTGGCAAATACCTTTTTAAAAAATATCACCTTACTTCATGGCAAGATTGTGGCAGTTGGTAAAGCAATCTCATCAACTGCAAAAGCTTATGAAGATTTAATTCCAACTGCTGAAAAAACTGTATTAAGCCCAGCTAGAAGAATTCATAATCTAGGAGTAGCTGGTGATAAAGATAAGTTAGCAATTGAGTACCCAGAATCCCCAGGAGCAGTCAGAGAGCTAAGATCAATTTCAGCAGAGGATGATTTCATTGAGGTCGAAGAGATTGAGGCAGATGACAAGTGAGTAATCTGCCAATTAATTCACCAATTAAAGGTCCTGGGCTAACTAAGCCTGGGGTAATTGTTTTGCAATTTTTAGTTATCTTTTTATTCCAAGCAGTTGAATTACTCTTTAGATCCTCCCTGGGCATAATCACGGCGATGGCTATCTGGATCGCTTTTTTTGGCGCAATTTATCTAGGCCGAGTGGGCACCTTATATGTGGCCGCAGTTTCACCACCGATCTCACTTTTAATCTCTTCATTGATTTTAATGCCAACAATTGGCGGCGGATCCTTAGTGCCAACTAAATTGTTACTAGATTTAGTTTCAGGTTTGGCGGCAATTAGTTTTTACCTACTAAGTGGAGCGGCAATAACCTGGTTTTTATGGTTTAAAAAAGAGCGAGATAGAACAGATTCAGCTACTTACTAGCGGCTTTAATATCTTTTCTAAGCTCTGGTGGGATTGCAAAAAGTAGATGCTCCTCAGTTGCAGTTATAGTCTCTACCTCACCAAAGCCACGCTCAGCTAACCAGTTAAGTAAATCCTTTACCAAAATCTCTGGCACCGATGCTCCACTGGTGACACCAACTGTATTAACACCAGCTAACCATTCATCCTTGGCCTCTGCGGCGTAATCAATTAAGTAAGCAGCCTTTGCGCCATACTCCAGGGAAACTTCAACTAATCGAACTGAGTTAGATGAGTTGGTTGAGCCAACTACTAAAACTAGATCAGCTTTTGGTGCAATCTGCTTAATTGCAACTTGACGATTTTGGGTGGCATAACAAATATCATCACTAGGTGGATCAATTAAATTTGGAAATCTCTTTCTTAGCTCAGCCACCGTTGCTAAAGTTTCATCCACACTTAAGGTAGTTTGGGATAACCAAGCCACCTTATTTTCATCTCGTACCTTCACATTTTTAATATCAGCAATGCCATCAATTAAATGAATATGCTCTGGCGCCTCACCTGCTGTGCCATCCACCTCTTCATGTCCTTCATGACCAATTAACAAAATGTCGTAATCATCGGCGGCAAATCTTCTCGCTTCATGGTGCACCTTTGTAACTAATGGGCAGGTGGCATCAATAGTTTTTAAATTACGTTCGGCAGCGCTTTTGTGAACCGCTGGTGATACACCATGAGCGGAGAAGACCACAATCTTTCCCTCTGGTACTTCATCAGTTTCATCAACAAATATTGCACCCCGTGCCTCTAATGTTGAGACCACATGTTTGTTGTGCACGATTTGTTTACGAACATAAACCGGTGCGCCATAAAGTTCTAAAGCTTTTTCAACTGTGATCACCGCCCGATCCACACCTGCGCAATAGCCACGTGGGGCAGCAAGTAATACTTTCTTTTGGGTGATCTGGCTCATGTGCTCATCCTAATTGATGATGGAAGTGATTAGATTAAGCCTATGGCGCCAGAGTTTAATTATCAGGATCTGCTTCCACTTGGTGAGGATTCAACCCAGTATCGCCTACTTTCTACCGAAGGTGTGAGCACTTTCACCGCTGATGGCAAAGAGTTTTTAAAGGTAACTCCGCAGGCAATTAGTGATTTAACTCAAGTAGCGCTGCATGACATCTCACACTACCTAAGAAGTGAGCACCTAGCTCAATTAGCTAATATTTTGAAGGATCCAGAGAGCTCACCTAATGATCGATTTGTTGCCACTGATCTATTAAAAAATGCCAATATCTCAGCAGGTGGTGTATTACCAATGTGTCAGGACACAGGTACTGCCTTAGTGATGGGAAAAAAGGGTCAACATGTTTTAACTAGTGAAAAAGATGAGATCACAATCTCGCGTGGAGTTTATGAAGCATTCACTAAGTTAAATCTGCGCTACTCCCAATTAGCTCCAGTTACTACCTGGGAGGAGAAAAATACTGGCAATAATTTGCCAGCTCAGATTGAGATTTACTCTGATACCGATCACGCCGATGAGTACAACTTCTTGTTTATTGCTAAAGGCGGGGGAAGTGCTAATAAATCATTTTTGTATCAAGAAACTAAAGCGGTATTAAATCCAACCTCATTTTTAACCTGGCTAGAGGAGAAACTTAGATCCTTAGGTACCTCTGCTTGTCCGCCATATCACCTAGTTGTCGTAATTGGTGGCACCAGTGCTGAGTACACAGTTAAAACTGCAAAACTTGCCAGCACTAAATATTTAGATTCCCTACCAACTAAGGGAGATGCTAAAACTGGCCATGGCTTTAGAGATTTAGAGTTAGAGAAAGATATTTTAAAGTTAACTCAAAACATTGGAATTGGCGCCCAGTTTGGTGGTAAGTACTTCTGTCATGATGTGCGGGTAGTTAGGTTGCCAAGACATGGCGCCTCTTTACCAATTGCAATTGCAGTATCTTGTTCGGCAGATCGCCAGGTAAAGGCCAAGATCACAAAAGATGGCGTATTTATTGAGAAATTAGAGACTGAGCCAGCACACTTTTTGCCTGCCGAAAGCCATGATGAATTAACTGAGCATGAAGTAAATATAAATTTAAACCAACCTATGAAAGATATTTTGACCCAGCTTTCAAAGCATCCAGTTAAAACCAGAGTGAATTTAACTGGCACATTAGTAGTAGCTAGAGATTTAGCCCATTCTAAGATTAAAGAGTTGCTAGATTCTGGTAAAGCGATGCCAGATTACTTAAAAAATCATGCAGTTTATTACGCAGGTCCAGCCAAACGACCTGAAGGGTATGCCTCTGGCTCATTTGGTCCAACCACCGCCGGTCGTATGGATTCATATGTTGATCAATTTCAGGCAGCTGGTGGCTCATTGATTATGTTAGCTAAGGGAAATAGATCGCAAGCTGTATCGAGTGCTTGCAAAAAATATGGTGGATTTTATTTAGGATCAATTGGCGGACCTGCTGCCCGTCTTGCCCAGGATTGCATTAAAAAGGTTGAGCTCCTAGATTATGAAGAGTTAGGCATGGAGGCAATTTGGAAGATTGAGGTAGAGAATTTTCCAGCCTTTATTATTATTGATGATAAGGGAAATGATTTTTATGCAGATATTAGAAAGCCGTTAAGTATTGGGAAAAAACCTTAAATTTTTTTAATACCAATTAGAACGTTTTGACTTACTCCAAGCTTTACATGGGTACTCATACCGCTCTTCAATATATTTAAGTCCCCAAGTTATTTGCGTAACTGGATTTGTTCGCCAATCAGTACCAACAATCTCCATCTTGGTGGCTGGCAGCGCTTGCGGTATGCCATGGGCGCCAGAGGTCTTATTTCTTGCTTTGTAATTCCAATGGCTCTCTTTAGTCCAAAGATTATCTAGGCAGGTAAATTGACGATCAGACCAGCGATACTTTTGGGCAATGATTTGGCGGGCAACTGCTTTAGCTCCCTTTGCCTCTCTGGCACTTTCAACCTGGGCGGCAGCTAGTGAGACCAGTGCCATCGTTTGGGCATCTACTACCTTGATTGAATCTAGCTCAAGCAGGGATGGGCTCTCTGGGTTTGGATCCAATGGATCAATTACTGGAGCCAATGGGTCGGCTGGATTTGCCAGCTGATCACTTGGGATAGTGATAAAGACCTGTTGCATATTGCTTGAGGCGTAGGCTGGCTCAACTATTGCCAGGAAGAAGGCAAGGCAGGCAGCAGAGGTAGAGAGTCTGCGAGCGCGCTGACTGCGCACAATAGAGACCTGGCTCTTCATAGCCACCCCTTTCACATCCACCAGCTTGTTAAATCATCCAGTTGGACAAGTGCAGAGTGCCAGCCAGGGGGTGGGTGGGCAACTTTATCCAGGCGTGTGGCGCGATTATGTTTATATTCACAGGTTCTTTGGATTATAAAACCGCAGGTCAACCCATATGAAGTCCGATTTATACCTTATGTGGAAGAAGGGGGCGAAAGCTGCTGCCCCATCAATTTGTGAAGTTGATCGGCTCCTCAAGCAGCTCGGTTACTAGCGCTGCAATCTGAGATCGCTCGCTTCGGGTCAAGGTTATATGGGCAAAAAGTGGATGGCCCTTTAAGGATTCAACCACCGCCACCACACCATCATGCCGGCCCACCCGCAAATTATCCCGCTGGGCGATGTCATGGGTTAGTACCACTCGAGAGCCCTGACCAATTCGCGAGAGCACAGTTAGTAAGACCCCTCGCTCTAAGGATTGGGCCTCATCGACGATGACAAAGGAGTCATGTAAGGATCTGCCTCTAATATGGGTTAGCGGTAGCACCTCAATTAAGCCACGTTCGATGATCTCATCTAATACCTGCTGGCTAACTAATGCCCCTAAGGTGTCAAAGACAGCTTGAGCCCAAGGTGACATCTTTTCATTCTCAGTTCCGGGTAGATATCCAAGCTCTTGACCACCAACTGCATATAGCGGACGAAAGATAACTACCTTCTTATGTAATCGCTTCTCTAAGACCGCCTCTAAGCCAGCTGAGAGTGCAAGGGCACTCTTACCAGTGCCAGCTCGCCCACCTAAGGAAACAATTCCAATCTCGTGATCTAGCAAAATATCTAATGCCACTCGTTGCTCAGCACTTCGCCCATGTAAGCCAAATGCTGATCGATCCCCTTTAACTAATTGCAACTTCTTATCTGGGGTAACTCGAGCGAGCGCACTTCCCTTTTCTGAGTGCAACACAATTCCAGTATGGCAGGGATGAGTTTTACCTAACTCATGTGAGATTTTTTCTTCTTCATATAACAAATCAATAATGGTGGAGCCAACACTCTCCTCCACCATGCCACTCCAGCCACTACTACTTGCTAACTCTGCTCGGTACTCCTCCGCCTCAACCCCAACAGATGAGGCTTTTACCCGAAGTGGTAGATCCTTAGTTACCAAGACAACTCTTCTACCATCTGCCATTAAATTTTTAGCGATCGCTAAAATTCGAGAATCATTTGAACCATCTCGTAAAAATCCAGCTGGCAGTGTGGATAGATCTGAGTGGTTTAACTCAACAGATAATGATCCACCCTCATCATTTATTTTTACCGCTTGATCTAACCGACCAGATTTAACTCTCAAATCATCTAGGGTGCGCAGGGCAGCTCTGGCGAAGTAGCCCAGATCTGGATGATCACGCTTACTCTCTAATTCACCAATTACTGTGATTGGGATAATTACTTCATGCTCGGCAAATCTAGTTAATGCAATTGGATCGGCTAGTAAAACAGAGGTATCTAATACATAGGTAATGCGCGCAGGATTTGGTTGATTGGATACTGACTTTAAGACAATTGATTCGCTAGCCAATGTCTATCATCGCAATCTGTTTAGTTTTGCTAAGTGTTTTGGAAGTAGATAAAAGGTAAGTTATTTAGCTTAAATTTTGCACTCGACACGCAAGGCTTAAAGGTTAAGTTTAGATAAAGAGAATTGAAAAATACCTACTTAAGCCCTCTTACCCGCCGCTCAATCCAAAATGAGGCCACCGGTAAGGTGCCAGCTAATAAGAACAATGCAGTTGAGATTAGGGATTTACGTTGGGCAATCGCTAGGTGAAGTGCTGCTAGTAGGTAGATTGGGTAGGTAAAGCCATGCACAATTGGAATCCAAATAAAACTTTCATAAAAGGTATCTGAACTAACTAAATACTTAGCTGGCATATAGCCAAACCAAAGTAGTAGTGACATAACCCCTGCCCAAATAGCCATCACTCGAAATCTAAAAATTATGCCGCTCATTTACGCTGCCTCACTTTGACTTAGTTTTAACCTTCTTTTTAACTTGCTTCTTAACTGGCTTTTTAACTTGCTCAACTTGGCTAACTTTTGGTGCTCTAAATTGTGGAAACAAGGGTGCAATTAATAGTAGTACCGCCATAAACCACCAGACCACTACATATGAGATGTGTTGCCAGTAAAAAGTAGAGATCTTCTGTGAGATCTGTGGTGAGGCGATTGGCGCAAAATTTGCAATGGCAGTATTTGAGCCAGATTCACTGCGCAACACAATGTAGCCATCATATAAAAATGGTGTCTGCTCACTTACAACTAATGCTGGATCGATTCTAGATAGCTCACCTGTCTTGGGGAATGCCCGATCTACATTTTGCCTAGGATAAAGCCGGCCCGTTACCTGCACGCTTTGAGTAATATCAATAAGTGGTTCAGTTGCCACACCGCGAACAACTAAAACTGAATAGCCGGTATCTAAATTTAAAATTCTCACATCTAAGTTAACTAAGGTTTCATCTGCAATTTTTTGATCTCTAGCTATGTACTTATTTGCATAAGTTCCAGAGGCTGAAACAATTCTATTGACCGCCTTTATTGGCATATTTAACCCAGCAGATGCCACCTCTGATAAAGCAATCAATGGCTTATCAGGTTGGGCAGCGGTTGATTCACTTAGGCTTTGGGCTTTATTTAATTGCCACATACCTAATTCAAATCCGGTATAGATTAAAAGTAGCCAGGCCAGAGTTATAAAGAGCTTCTTGGCTATATTTTTCATAAAAGTTTTAAACTACTCTTTATCCTTACGATCTAATAATCGCTTATGTCTTCGATAGAAATTGACCATCAAAAACACCATGGCAAGAGTTAAAAAGATCATAGTTAATGAGCCAGCTACACCAACATCAAAATTACCAGCCTCTTCCATACCTACTCCCATCTATTTATTGCTCTAAGCCTACTTAAGTGATGCGCTGGGCATCTACACTTAGAGTGTGACTCATCCCAAAGTATTAACCGATCCTAGGCTGCGCCAGCGCTATGGAATTAAATCTGGTAGGAAAAATCGACTATTTATTATCCTGCTTTCAATATTTCTAATTTCAGCCTGGTTTATTTGGAGTGGTACAAATTTTGCAAACCCCCAGATTAGATCCACCTTAATCTCATTTAAGATCGTAAGTGATCAAAAGGTCTCGATAACTTATAAAATTTCAGTCCGAGATTTAAGTAAAGAACATAGCTGCTCCCTGGTTGCTAAAGATATTGATAAAAATACAGTTGGCGAGGTGGTTGACCAGATGCCAGCAGACTCACTAGTTGCAGGTGAAAATCAGCGTACCGTTGAGATCTCTACTCGTTTGCCTGCGGTAAATGCAGCAATCGCCAGTTGCCAGTAACCTTTACCCTCTTATGAACCAACCAACACAGACCTGGCTTACCCAAGAGGCGGCAGATCGGCTAAAAGCTGAGCTGACCGACTTAGAGGGTCCACTTCGTGCTGAAATAATTAAAAAGATTGAAACAGCAAGAGCTGAAGGTGACTTAAAAGAAAATGGCGGCTATCACGCAGCTAGAGAAGAACAAGGAAAGATTGAAGGACGAATCCGCCAACTAAAACATATGTTGGAGCATGCACATATTGGTACCCCGCCGGTAAGTGAATCAGGTGTAGTTGGTCTTGGTATGTTGATTACTGTTGATATTGGCGGAGATGAATTGAAGTTTTTATTAGGCTCTCGAGAAATTGCAAGTGGTGATATTGATGTTTATTCAGAAAAATCACCGCTGGGTAGTGCTGTCCTAGGAGCTAAAGTTGGTGAAACTGTTAATTACACCGCGCCAAATGGTAAGCAAATTGCAGTTGCAATTCTTGAAGCACAACCTTTTATTTAACTTACTTATTCACCGCTCTATTATATTTTCTAACACTTAATGGAATAAATATTGCCATAATTATGATCATATAAACTATGGACATAGTTAATGGGTTCTCGCTAGGAAAAGAGCCAGCAGTAGCACCGAATTGATTTTCAAGACCAAATAGCTGCCTGCATCCTGCCACCATGGTTGATACTGGATTCCATTCGGCAATATATTGCAATGGTTTTGGCATACCAGTAGTTGGTGCAAATGCATTAGATAAAAAAGTTAATGGAAATACCGCGATAAATGTGGCATTAGTTGCCACTCGCTCCTCTCTTACCGATAACCCAATCAATACACCCACCCAAGACATCGCAAAACCAAAGACTAATAAAAATACAAAACCTAGCGTGATATTTAAAAAGCCAGAGCTAGGGCGCCAGCCAACAACATAACCGGTCAATCCCATAGCAGTGAGCACGACAATATTTAGCGCACCATCACCAAGTGTTCTACCAAAAACTACAGCAGATCTTGAGATTGGTAGAGATCTAAATCTAGCGATTAATCCCTTTTGCATATCAGCGGTTAAACCAACTGCAGTGCCTGCAAGGGTGAATGCAACAGTTTGCACAAATATGCCAGGCATTAGTAATTGAACATATCCACCTGGTTGGCCAGTATCAATTGAGCCACCAAATACATATCTAAATAACAAAACAAACATAATCGGTTGAATAATTGAGAATAAGATCAATTCTGGAACGCGAGCTAATTGCAGCAATTGCCTCTTAGTAATAATTAGTGCATCTGAAATTGCGTGCATTATCTACCTCGTTTCTTACTAGCTAAAGCTAAATCTTCATCTTTTTTCTCTTCCGCTACATGCCCAGTAAGAGATAAGAAAACATCATCTAAGGATGGGCGCTTTAATCCAATATCTAAGGGATGAATTCCCATCTCATCTAATAATTTTGCAGCTTCGATTAATGCTTTACTACCAGTGGTAACTGGTGCTGAGATCAGCCGTAAACCTTCATCCACATTTAGCGCACTGGAACTGACCCGTGCCACAATCTCTTTGGTTGCTGCCATGTGCTGGTTTTCAACCACAATCTCTAATCGCTCGCCACCCACCTGTTTTTTAAGCGAATCAGATGTTCCTCTGGCAATTACTTTGCCTTGATCAATTACAGCAATCTCATCTGCTAACTGATCGGCTTCTTCAAGATACTGGGTTGTAAGTAGCAAGGTAACTCCACCTTTTACTAATTCGTTAATTACGCCCCACATATCCTGACGTCCTCTTGGATCTAAGCCAGTCGTTGGCTCATCTAAAAATAAAACTTTTGGTTTAACAATTAATGATGCTGCCAAATCTAATCTGCGTCGCATACCGCCTGAGTAGGTTCTGATTGGACGCTTGGCTGCATCCGCTAACGAAAATTGCTCTAAAAGCTCAATCGCACGGCTTTTTGCCGCTTTGGCTGATAAATGATAAAGCCGGCCAAACATAATTAAATTGTCCCAGCCAGTTAAAGTCTCATCTACAGCAGCGTACTGACCAGATAAACCAATTATTTTTCTTACTTCTTGTGGATTTTTAATTACATCAATTCCAGAAACTGTTGCTCTACCTGAGTCTGGCACAAGTAATGTTGCCAATACTCGAACAGTTGTAGTTTTGCCTGCACCATTAGGACCAAGTACGCCTAATACAGTTCCTTCTTCAACATCGAGATTTAAACCATCTAATGCCTTTACTTTACCTTTATCGTAAGTCTTATAGAGCTCTTCTGCTGTGATTGCTTTCATTGTAAAATCTTAACAAGAAAAAGCGGTAAACTATTCCACTTCGGGTCAATTCTTGGAAAATTTATAGGTAGAGGTGGTTGGTTTCATAAAACTAAAAAAGTTGGGCAAAAACCCATTTGCTGAACTTCCAAGAGAAGTAGCAATCCTTTCTACTGTTTCATTTTTAGTTGCAGTAGGTTTTGGATTAATAATTCCAGCTATCCCTATTTTTGCTGCATCTTTTGGCGTCAGTAAGACCGCTATTGGGTTAATCATCTCCGCCTTTGCAATTGTGCGCTTTGCTTCGGGTTTAGTATCTGGAAAATTAGTTGATAAATTTGGTGAGCGAACAGTGCTGGGCTTTGGTTTATTCATGGTCTCTTTTTTTACATTACTTACCGCCCTTTCCCAGAACTACTCGCAGCTACTAATTTTTAGATCTCTTGGCGGACTTGGCTCTTCTATGTTTTCAGTTTCTGCCGGTTCATTACTTATGAGATCAGTAAGTGACGATTATCGAGCTCGAGCGCAATCACTTTACAATGGTGGTTTTTTATTAGGTGGAATTTCAGGTCCTGCTGTTGGTGGACTGCTGGCAGGAATTTCATTAAGGGCGCCATTTTTTGTCTACTCAATCACACTTGCTATGGCAGCAATCACTGCACTATTTTTCTTAAGTGAAAAAAAGCTTGGTAAAAAAGTTGATGCACCAACGACACAAATAGGTCAGACAACTCTTAGTCAGGCATTTAGATTACGACCATATCAAATAGCCCTAGTACTAGCATTTATAAATAACTGGGTTTTGTTTGGCTTGAGGTCCTCAATTTTGCCATTATTTGTAACTGAAAAATTAAACTCGACCGCAACTATTGCTGGAATTGGCTTAACTATTGGCGCCTTAATTCAAGGAATCTTTATGTTAAAAGCTGGTAAGTACTCAGATGTTAAAGGACGCAAAGCAGCATTATTATTTGGTGGCGCATTTATTTTATTTGGTATTTTAATGCTTGCATTTACTACCAATATTTTTTGGTATTTGATTTCAATGGCGCTATTTGGTTTAGGTAGTGCCTACGTTGGAACAGCTCCAGGCAGTGTGGTTGGCGACATCATTAAGGGCAGAGGTGGACAGGTGATTGCCGCTTGGCAGATGGCCGGAGATGCCGGAATGATTGTTGGCCCAATATTGGTCGGATTACTAACTGACTACTTTAGTTATCAGGCAGCATTCTTATTCTCTGGTTTTATCTGGATTATTGCTTTGGTCTTATCAGCAATTTTGCCTGAGACCCGGGCATCACATTTAGAAAATGATTTAATTCCAGATAAAAATAAACAGGAGCTGTGATCGCTCACAGCTCCTGTTTAGAAGTATTTTTTAAATTACTGACGACGTAGGATTGAAATCAAACGAAGTACTTCTAGGTATAGCCAAACAATTGTGACCATTAAACCAAAAGCTGCCCGCCATGATTCCTTCTCAGGAGCTCCTGCTGCAACACCTTTTTGGATTTGATCAAAATCTAAAACTAAGAACAAGCTAGCAAGGGCAACTCCTGCTACTGCCAGAAGTAGTCCTAATCCAGATACGCCGTAGAAGCCGTAGCCTTGTCCGACACCAAAAAATGATGCCACTAGTGAAACTAAAGCAAGAATGAAATAACCAATTGCTGCACCAATAAGAGTGCGCGTAAATTGTGGTGTTGCACGTAGTGTGCCATTGCGATACATAATCAATACGCCGGTAAATGCTGCAATTGTTCCAATTACTGCTTGGCTAACAATTCCAGGGTAGAAACTTTCGTAATAGCTACTTATTGTGCCAAGTGCTAATCCTTGAAATGCAGCATAAGTAACTACCAAGCCTGGCTTAATATTCTTACTAAAGCTAATAATCATCGCTAATACAAAGCCACCTAAAAATCCAAGTAGAAGCGCACCCGTACCAAGATTTGCTGTCCATGCAAATGCACCAACTACAAGTAATATTGCAAATAAAAATCCAGTTTTCGCAACGACATCTTCCATAGTCATGCGACCTGTGCGCATTGATGAGGCTGCTGGAGCATTAAAGCTTTGCTCTAATTGATCAACCTGCATAGTTGTCGGTTGATTAAACGCCTTGCCAAGTACAGGGTTTGAACTCTTCATTCTTCTCCTTTTATTGAAGTAGTAACCAGTTTTGGTTATTTACTTAAGTAGTAAACAAATATTAATCCCTTGCAATTCCCACCGCTATAACCACTATGCGGTTGAAACTTAAATTTTGCTGAAGATTCGCAAGAGTTGAGCGTGCCCCCGGTGGGGGTCGAACCCACACTTGTGCGATTTTAAGTCGCATGCCTCTGCCATTGGGCTACAGGGGCGAATCTTCAGGGGGTAAATCTACCCGTATTTTTCACTCTCTAAATCCAAGGCCTTCTTGGCTTAATTTATTAATGACCAAGCCATCCCATCCAAAATATCTGACTCTGAGGCAACAAACTCGGTCGCACCAGTTGCTGCCATAACTCGAGAAAGAACTAATGAGCCAGCAGTAATTACATCAACTCTTCCAGGATGCATAAATCCAAGCTTTGATATTTCACTCTTAGTCATTGCCTGAAAAGCAGCAGAAACTTTATGAACTTTTTCTGCTGGAATTCTTGAAAGGTGGATTGCATAACGGTCATAAGTTTCAAGCTCTAATGCAGCTGCAGCAATTGTAGTTGCAGTTCCAGCAACTGCAACTAAAGTTTTTGCAGTTGAGATTGGTACAACCGCAGCAGCTTGCGCAATTGCTTTATCGATATCAATTATTGCTTGCGCTACCTGACTCATTTCAACTGGTTGAGATTTCAGATGTCGCTCACTCATTCGTACACAGCCAATGTCCACACTTTTTGCAAACTCAACCTCTTTATTTCCATAAACAAACTCTGTAGAGCCACCACCGATATCGACTACCAAAAATGGGGCATCGCTTTGTAAAAGTTCTTTAGTTGCACCATTAAATGAAAGTCTGGCCTCTTCCTCACCTGGAATAACTTCAACCTCAACTCCTAATATCTGACGTACCCCATCGATAAATAAATCTCGATTAGCAGCATCTCTTGTGGCTGAGGTGGCACAGAATCTAATCTTTTCAACACCTTTGCCAGTTAACTGATTCTTAAACTTTTCTACGGCAGCCAGCGTTCGATTTATCGCATCCGGATGGAACGACTTATTTTCATCCACCCCTTGCCCAAGTCGAACAATCTCCATATCTCGAAGAACCTCTTTAAATTTTCCACCACTTATATCGGCAATTAGTAACCTGATTGAATTAGTTCCACAATCAATTGCTGCAACCCGACTCAAATTAATTATCTCCGTCAATTAAATTACTTATCTCACTACAGGGCTTAGATTCCCACCATTGAGCTAGCTCAGTTAATGCCTCATCTCCTAGTGGATTCACGCCAGCGCCAGCAGCAAGTGAGTGCGCAACAAGTGAATGCAAACACTTAACTCGATCGGGCATACCACCTGCTGTAATACCTGCAATCTCTGGCACATCAATGTTTAGTTCTTTAGCGAGTGCGGATCTTGCTGCCTCATAGTCAATATGTGCTGCTTGATAATCACCTGCTAACTGTGGGTCAGTTGATAAACGCTCATTCATTTTTGCCATAATTCCAGAGCTTTCAAGGGTTGAAATTGCACCAGTAAGTCTTGGGCAAGTTGCATAGTAAAAAGTTGGAAATGGCTCACCATCTGCTAATCGTGGTGGGGTTTCAACTACATCTGGCGAACCACATGCGCAGCGATGTGCAATTGCAGAAACATCTCTGGGTGCTCTACCTAGCTGTGCTTGCACAATCTCTAGATCAGATTGCGATGGTTTTTCTCTAGTAAATGCAGCTTGAGGTTTTACCATAATTATTGATTTACATTAGTGCTTGTAATAGATGAAATTAATCTTGAATACCAAGGTATACCCACAGGTAATTGCTCAGAAACCTTAGGCTCATCATTTTGATTTGTGATCTCATCATTTCCAACAACTATATATTGCCGCTCACCTGGAAATACAAAATGTAATCTTGCCCGGGCTTGGCTGGCTACGTACTCAGGATCATTCCATAGTGCTAATTCTTGGGTTGCCTTTTCTAACATAGCTTGGTTATCAGCTAGTTGATTTTCAAGTGAATTAATCTGCGCCCGCTGGGTGAAGTAGTGCTGTAGTGGTGGTGCCAAAGTTACTGCCACTGCAAACAAGACTATGCCAGTTATTAAAGCCCGATTAGATAGGCCACGCTTTTTTAAATTTGATTTAATGCCCTTACGAGAGTTGGCTATAACACCAGCAGCAATAAATCTGCGTCTAGCCATTAGTTATTTAAACCTTGGAAATGCTGATTTACCTGCATAAGTTGCGATCGAACCTAACTCTTCTTCAATTCTTAATAATTGATTGTATTTAGCAACCCGCTCAGATCTTGCCGGAGCGCCAGTCTTAATTTGGCCACAACTTAAAGCCACCGCTAAATCAGCGATTGTGGTGTCTTCAGTTTCACCTGATCGGTGGCTCATCATGGATCGGTAGCCATTTTTATGCGCCAAGGTAACGGCATCAATAGTTTCAGTCAGACTTCCAATCTGATTTACCTTTACTAAGAGAGCATTTGCAGTTTTACTATCTATTCCTCGTTGCAATCTCTCTGGATTAGTAACAAATAAATCATCACCAACAATTTGAATTTTATCCCCTAATTGCTTTGTCATCTCAGCCCAACCAGACCAATCATCTTCATCCAGTGGATCTTCAATTGAAACAAGTGGATATGAAGCTACTAACTCGCTGTAGTAGGTGATCATTTTGTCTGAGGTTAACTTCTTGCCCTCAAACTTATACTCGCCATTTTCACAAAACTCAGTTGCTGCCACATCCATAGCAAGTGCAATTTCACTGCCTGATTTAAAGCCAGCAATTTCAACCGCTTCTAAGATTAAATCAAGTGCAGCCCGATTACTTGCTAGATTTGGTGCAAATCCACCCTCGTCGCCAATACTGGTAGCTAATCCTTGTTTCTTTAAAACAGATTTAAGGCTGTGGTAAATCTCAGCGCCCCACCTAAGGGATTCTTTAAAAGTTTTTGCACCAATTGGTGCCACCATAAACTCTTGAATATCTACATTTGTATCGGCGTGTGCGCCACCATTTAAAATATTCATCATTGGAACTGGTAAAACTTTTGCATCACTTCCACCAAGATATTTAAAAAGAGATTGGCCCTTACTTAATGAAGCTGCCCTTGCTGCCGCCAATGAAACACCTAAAATTGCATTTGCCCCCAGGGCTGATTTATTTTTAGTTCCATCAAGTGAAATCATTTTTTCATCTAAGGCTCTTTGGTCTTCTGCACTTAGCCCGACAACAGCTGGTGCAATTTTCTGATTAATATTATTTACTGCTGTCTCAACACCCTTACCTAAATAACGTTTGCCACCATCTCGTAATTCAACTGCTTCAAATGCGCCAGTGGAAGCTCCACTTGGCACTGCAGCTCTTCCAATAAATCCATTATCAAGTTTTACCTCAACTTCAACAGTTGGATTTCCGCGGGAGTCTAAAATTTCTCTGGCTTTAACCTCTTTGATTACTGACACAAACATCTCCCATGATCTTTAAATTAGATTTATATGAGTAATTCTACCTTGCTTCGTGCTCTTGAATCTTACTTATTAATGATTTAGTCGCTGTGCGCAATGCCGCCTCTGGATCTATCCCTAAATCTACCGCCTGGGCAATTAATCCAAGAAGTAAATCTCCAAATTGATCCTGGTTTAGCTGCTCTGAAATTTTGGTTGGTTTATCAACTTCAAGTTCAAAATTTAATTTATTCATTCGATACAAAACTTTGGCAGCAAGTGGCAGCGCCGGCTGCGCTAGTGGAACTCCATCAATAATTGAGGTTCTTCCTTTTTCGGCAGCTTTTTGTGCCTCCCAATTTTCAAGCACTTCACTACTGCTTTCAACTTTCGTTCCACCAAATACATGGGGATGTCTTCGAATTAACTTATCGGTAACTGTTTTAGCAACATCCTCGACATTAAAAGGATTATCGGCATCCTCTTCTGCCATCCGTGAATGAAAATAAACTTGAAGCAATAAGTCGCCTAGCTCCTCCTGCATAGAGGTTCGATCTTTATTTTCAACCGCTTCAATAAATTCATAAGATTCCTCTAATAGATACTTAAGGAGAGACTCATGATCTTGCTCTGCATCCCAAGGACAACCACCGGGAGATCGGAGTTTATCCATCACCTCGCGAAGCCTAAGTAACTCTGAACTCATATCAAATAATTAAGGAAGTGGTGTGACAGCACCGTCGGTTACATCACTTGCTTCAATTGCAGCAGTTATTGGATTCCATGTTCCATACTTTGGATTGACCTCTACGCCAAGTTTTTCAGCAGTAGCGACTAGAGTTTTAGAAACTTCTTGACTTACTAATGCCTCAGGAATACCAGATGAAATAAAGCTTTCATTTAGTCGATCTACAATTATCAATATTCGCAAGTATTCATCAAAAGTTGATGCTGCTAAATTTGCACTAACTAAGGCAGGTTCTAATCGATCTAATCCACCTACTTGATTAATAACATCGCCTCTTCTTGCAGCGACATCTGAATCGCTAATTGTAAAGTTCTTATCTATGACAATTTGATTAAACAAAATTCTAATTACTGCAAATTGTGCTTGATTTCGGAGTAATTGTTTACCCACAATCAATTCCATTCCAGCAGTATCAACAGTCTTACGTGCAGCTAAAATTTCATCGACTACACCCTGGATTTGCGTGGACTTTATATCCTCTTCACCAACAGTGATTCCAGAACTCATGCCTGCACAGCCAGTAACTAGAAGCAGAACAGCAAGCAGTGCAGAAATTTTCTTATACAAACCGATCCTCATATCTCTAGTGGCTGCTAATTTTATTATTTGGCTTGATTAAATTAGTTATCACTTCATTTACCCAAGTCAGGGTAGAAGTATTCCCTACTTTTGGCGAATCTATCCAATTCGCTGTAGTGGGCCTGCTAACTAATAGGGTCTGTGATGCATTCTTATAGATAGATCCAGGATAAAGCCTTGAAAGCTTAATTTGTCCTGACTCTGCAAGATCTACTGGTGATAGTCGTAAATTCTTACCCACCATTGAGATATCAGCAATCTCTAAATTCTTTGCTAGCAAACGCAATGATGCAACTGCGATTAATTCCTTTGCCGGCATTGGAAGTGGCCCAAATCTATCTATTAATTCCTCTTCGATTTCAGTTAATACTTCATAGCTTGCAGCATCGGCTAGGCGGCGATAAATATCTAGCCGCAATCTTTCAGAGTCCACATAATCAGTTGGTAGGTGAGCATCAAGAGGTAATTCAATTTTGCAATCTTGTTTCTTTGGCTTATCTTCAAAGTAGCCACTCTTAAACTCATCAACCGCATCGGCCACCATACGCATATACAAATCAAATCCAACCTCAGCAATATGGCCTGATTGCTCACCCCCTAATAAATTACCTGCTCCTCGTATCTCTAAATCTTTAAGAGCAACCTGCATACCAGCGCCTAAATCTGTATTTGTTGCAATTGTTGTTAGTCGATCATGAGCTAGCTCTGAAATTGGTTGCTCTGTTGGATATAGAAAATATGCATAAGCCCGCTCTCGACTTCGTCCTACTCGGCCGCGCAATTGGTGTAATTGGGATAATCCAAATAGATCAGAGCGATCTACAATCAGCGTATTTGCATTTGGAATATCAATTCCACTTTCAATAATGGTTGTGCAAAGCAGTAAGTCATACTCCCTATTCCAAAATGCCAAAATTACATCTTCTAATAGTTTTTCATTCATTTGACCGTGTGCAATTCCTATTTTTATGCCCGGCACTAAGCTTTTAATCTTTTCAGAAACTAATTCAATGCTTTCAACTCGGTTATGAATGTAAAACACTTGCCCATCTCGCAATAATTCTCGATGTATAGCAGCACTAACTTGTTTATCATCATATGGGCCAACATAAGTTAGTACTGGATGTCGCTCCTCTGGTGGGGTTGTTATATTAGACATCTCTCTAATCCCAGTAATAGCCATTTCTAATGTTCTTGGAATGGGAGTTGCTGACATAGACAAAACATCTACATTTGTCCGAGCTTTTTTCAATTCCTCCTTATGCTCTACGCCAAATCTCTGCTCTTCATCTACTACTAATAAACCTAAATCTCTAAATTCAACATCCTTAGATAAAAGCCGATGAGTTCCAATAACGACATCTACTACACCAGATTTGAGGTTAGAAATTATTTCTTTTGATTCCCTAACTGTGTTGAATCTAGATAAGGCAGCAAGTCTTATTGGAAAACCAGAGTATCTGGTTGAAAAAGTATTGAAATGCTGTTGTACTAAAAGTGTAGTTGGAACCAATATTGCAACCTGTTTTCCATCTTGTACTGCTTTAAATGCTGCTCGTACAGCAATCTCTGTCTTGCCATAACCAACATCACCGCAAACAATTCGATCCATTGGATTTGGCTTTTCCATATCGCGCTTCACTTCATCAATAGTTGCTTGCTGGTCTACCGTTTCAACAAATGGAAAGCTATTCTCTAATTCTTTTTGCCAAGTTGTATCTACAGAAAAAGCAAAGCCTGGTGCGCTCATTCGTGCGGCATACAGTCGAATTAACTCTGCAGCAATTTGCTTTACCGCTTTTCTTGCTTTTCGCTTACTGCTCTGCCAATCACTACCACCAATTTTATGCAGTGTAGGTGACTCACCGCCCACATACTTAGTTACCTGCTCTAACGTATCTGTAGGCACAAATATCCGATCTGCTGGATGTCCACGTTTTGAAGGGGCGTACTCAATTACTAGATATTCTCTAGAAGCACCATTAGTTGTTCGGGTAATTAACTCTAAATATCTTCCTACGCCATGTTGTTCATGAACAACATAATCTCCAGAATTAAGCTGAAGTGGATCGATAGCTTTTCTACGCTTAGAAGGCATCCTTGCCAGATCTTTATCAGAACTCTTCTGCCCTGATAGATCTTTATCAGTTACCAGTACAAACTTATATTTAGAACTAATAAATCCGTGATGAATATCGGATTTGATCAACCAGATAAGTTCATTATTAATAGATTGATCAAATTCAGATATTTGTTGATTAGCTATCTCAGATGAGTTAAGTACTTCACTAAATCTTTGTAGTATGCCGGTAGCAGCTGCTGTAAAAACCACAACATATCCCTGCTTTTTCCAGCCCTTGATATCCAAAATAGCCTTTTCATACTTATTTGCATAGCTTTCAATTTCTTCTAAGAAATTTAGCTCTTTATCCTCTGGATCACTAGAGTAAAGATTTAGAGTTCGAAGTAATAACTTCTTTTTCCCAGCCTGTTGCTTTATGTAATCTAATTCGTAAAAGCCACCAACTTTCAATTTGTTACTTAATTCAATTGGTGCCTCTATTTTCTTACTATCTGACCAGGCCACAGTTGACCAAGCAGCCTGAAGAAACTCATTATTAGTCTCGAGTAAATCAATTGCCCGGCTTTTAATTCTTGGCTCATCAATTAACCAAATTTGGGTCGAAGGCGATAAGTAATCAGTAATGCTTTTAAAATCATCAACCAACCCTGCTGCTAAAGATTCCATGCCTTCAAATAAGATGCCTTCACAAATTTTTTCAGTAAGATCCTTAATTTCGGGAAAATCTTTACCTAATGTTCTTGCTTTTTGTTTTAATTTTTCATCAATCAACATCTCTCGGCAAGGATAGATACTCACTTCTACTTTTATTTTCTCAAGTGAGCGCTGGTCAGAAATCGAGAAATATGACAACTCTTCGATCTCATCACCAAAAAAATCAATTCGAATTGGATGGTCTTGGTCTGCTGGAAAAATATCTAAAATTCCACCACGAACTGCGAAGTCACCTCTTCGCTCCACTAAATCTGATCTTGAAAAACCAAATCTTATTAATTGATTCATTAGCTCTTGCATTTGCAGATTTAGACCCTGCTGAATCTTGATGATGGAGGTGTTTAAGTCATTTGAAATGATTGGTTGAAGGAGTGCTCTTACTGAACACACAATAACTCTTACTTTTTGGTTACTTATTTTATTTAAAGCCTTAAATCTTGCGGTAACAGTATCGGCCTTAGGACTTAATCTTTCATGTGGCAAAGTTTCCCATGCTGGAAAATTAACAACTAGATCTTTACCTATCCACGAGCCGATCTCTTGCGATAGCTCTTCGGCATGCCGAGTTGAGGTGGTGATAATTAATAGTGGTGTGTTTGAAGTGGCGGCTAAGAAACCATGAACTGCGGCAGGGGCAATCAAATTATCATTTTCAGATAAATAATTTTGTGCAGGTTCGATAAGAGATTTGAATAGTTTTATCACCGTCCAAACCCCTTTCTTATAGAAAACGCCAGATACCCCCACTTCTAAAAATGAAGGGGGGTGATGGCTAATTCTAAGGCTAATTATCTACGGCTAAATGCCAAAATAATGTGCTTGGAAATTAATTACCTGTAATGATTACCCCATGAGTTCGAGCACTGAAAACACCAGTCTGCGCAATGATGTTCGTAAGTTGGCAGATTTACTTGGCCAGACACTAGCTCGCCAAGAAGGCGACGAGCTGCTCTCATTAGTTGAGGCGGTTCGACTGAGTGTTCGCGAGGGTAAACAAGATGAGGTGTTAGGTAAGTTAACTGATGCTCAAACTGTTTCATTAGTAAGAGCTTTTAGTAATTACTTTAATCTAGCGAATGTAGCTGAACAGGTTGATCGAACTAAGGTATTAGCTGAGCAACGCAGAACAATTGGATCATGGATCAGCAGAACTATTGATCGAATATTAAAGGTGCAAGAAGCAACTAAGGATTTTGACAAAAAAGAGTTACAAGGGTGGCTAGATAATTTCTCGGTCCGGCCTGTTTTTACTGCTCACCCAACAGAAGCAGCCCGTAGATCTGTGTTAAGCAAGATGACCACTATTGCTCAATTACTAGAGCAACCTGATTCTCCAACTAAGAGTGAGCGGCTTGCAGAAACAATTGATTTGCTTTGGCAAACAGATGAATTAAGACTTGGTCGACCAGAGCCGCTAGATGAGGCAGTTAACTCAATTTATTATTTGGATGAGCTACTGCAAGATACTGTTCCAGAGGTTTTAGCTAGTTTTGCCAATGAGGTTAAGCGCCTAGGTGTTGAGCTCTCGCCAAATGCAAAACCGCTCTCATTTGGTACTTGGATTGGTGGCGACCGGGATGGAAATCCGAATATCACAGCAGCTGTAACTAAGTCAGCAATTTTGTTACAAAATTCCCACTTCACCAGGGCAATTAACAGGCACTTAGATGAGCTGCGCCAGACATTATCAATTTCAACTAAATTAGCTGGTGTAACTAAAGAATTAGAGAAATCACTAGCTGAAGATTTGGAACAGCTTCCAGAAATTGAAGCCAGATATCGAAGAATTAATGTGGAAGAGCCCTATCGATTAAAAGCAACCGCAATTGGTCATAAGTTGCTGCTTACCCAAGCCCGGCACGCATCTGGCTTACCCCATTTTT
>Ga0208465_1000115_pt1 | contig 26322 bp, 39 predicted proteins | sample LakMenEpi31Aug10_FD_150749 | JGI IMG/M metagenome (GOLD analysis project Ga0208465, IMG submission 150749) | Freshwater microbial communities from Lake Mendota, WI - 31AUG2010 deep hole epilimnion (SPAdes) | ecosystem: Environmental > Aquatic > Freshwater > Lake > Epilimnion/Euphotic zone ...
CATCGTAAATGTAAAAGTTGCTAATATTTACACCGACTTGTTAGTGGGTAACAATGTTTATTTATATGGAAAAGCTGGAACAGGTAAAACGACTCTTGCCAAAAAGATTGCAGATGGTTTATTAAAACGCCGTTTCTATACTATAAATTGTAATCAGTTTACCAGTCCAATCAATATCATTGGCGGACAAACTATCGAAGGTTACAAGCAGGGTGTTCTTGCCGAAGCATTTGGACGAGGTGGTGTCCTTATTTTAGATGAGCTTCCAAAACTTGACCCCAATACGGCAGGTATTTTGAACGAAGCTCTGGCTTTGAGTGCCGACCAACCTCTTACGCTTCGTGTTAAGGAAGATGAGTACGAAATGTGGCAAAAGGAATTAGATGACGCAAATGGAAAGGATTTGGGATATGACTTGATGAAAAAAGGCGATGCTTTCTATAAAGTAATCTATCCAACAATTACTGATGGTAAAGGAGATAAAATTCGTAAGAATCCCCAGTTTTGCGTTATTGCTACTGGTAATACTGATATGAAATCAATTTCAGCAAACTTTAGCGGTAACAATCGTCAGGACTATTCTCTGGTTGACCGCTTCGCAGGTTCATTCTATGAAATTGGTTTTGATACACCTTTGGAAAAATCACTCACATATGATTTAGTATATGAGTGTTCAATTCTAATAAGAGATGTACTTACTAAAGATGAAAGCTCTATTGAGTCAGTATCACTTCGTACTATGCTCAACTTTAATCGTGTATATGAGCAACAAGGACTTCGTTTAATAAATGGTAATGAGGAATTTACTTATAAGCCAATCACAATTTCTGAAAGGCAAAAAGATGGGCGTATTAAGACAATACCTATGGCAAAGACCCTCAAAGATTCAATAACCAGCTTTATCAATACTTTGCCTACTGCTAAACAAACAGAAGTTAGAGCAACTAATGTTGAAGATTTAGCGGACTCAACTATTGATATGGACAGATTTATTGAAGAATTCAAAGAAATTCACGGAGTTGACCCAATTACTGCTAAACCAGTATAATGAGTACATTCACAGGCACACCTAATCAGTTACCTCGCCCTCAACAAAGGGCAGTCATACGCTTTTTTAAGAGCATTGACTCCTTTTTTGAGTTTTTCGATGGTATAGATATAACTGATAAAAGAATTAATGGGGGAAGTGGGACATATAAAGGCATCTTTGATACTACTATGTCTTATACGGAAAGTAGTATGCGGTCAAATGATGTATCTTGGCTCGGAGAACCTTGCCCATCATCGGTAGAGGAAGCATTAAGCAGAAGAAGGTATCAAAATATGCCTGACTTTAACGATGTGTATAGAAATTCTATTGCCCCAAGAATACAAGATATTTTAAGAAATTCTTCTGCTGATTTAGAAGTTCCTGTACTAAAGTATAATGATTTAGGACTTGGTACATTTGACTTTAATAAAGCCTCCACTGGGCTGATTGCTTTGTATAAATACTATTCTTTTGAAAGACAAGAATATGTAGAGGGTCAACTTGTTGATACATACAAAGATGGAGAAAAGTATAAGTATAGATTGATTACCGATGGTTCTCCAGTAGCATTAGTGCCTTCTGTAAGAGATGAGGATGATAAAAAGCTGATTGAAAAAGCCTACAAAGAAATATATAATGGCGCAAATCCATTTGAAGCACTTAAAAAGTATGGATTAAAGGTTGGAGGTGCAAATGCTTTTTCGAGTACTATCAAAAAATCATATGTATTAAAAGAGAAGTTTCCCAAAACCAAAAATGCAGTTCGTATATTCTTCAAAGTAGGAGAGAATAGTAATGTAAGATGGCCTTCTTACAAGTGGGTTGGTTATGCCGCTATTGGTATAGCTGAATTATTGGACACGCTTGGATATGCTACAAGTATTATTGGTGTAAATGGAAACCAAACAAGAATTAATATTGAAGGTTCTTTAGAGGCAGGAACAAGATTCTGGGGTATCACACTAAAAAGATTCGAAGAAACACTTGATAAGGACTCACTTTTATATATAGCTTCTGACCCCTCGTTTTTTAGGGTTAAAATATTTGAGTGCATTATCAAAAGAGCATTATATCACGATGATTACTTAAATACTGGATTAGGAAGAACATCATACAAGGATGAATTAGAACAAATGATATTTAATGAGTATGGTAAGAGGGATAAGTTGTTCTTTGATTCTGGAAAGAGAAATGAAAACTCACAATTTTTGTACTACATCCTAACCGACATTTATAGTGAGGAAGATATGAATACTGCTATTTTAGAGATTGCATTGGATGTTGTAAATAAGAATAAGGAAGCGAGAGAGAGAATTTATGGTATAATGCAAGAGCAAAAAGTTTCTTGATATGGCACTACAAAAGATTAAAGAGGATATTGCAAAAAGGAGTATAGCCAGAAACATTGGCTTCTTCCCACAAACTGGTGCTTCAAAGCAGGAGTATGGATACCGATATTGTAAAAGTGATATGAAGGGTATGGAAGGTATGTACTTTGTAGTAAGTAAAATCATCCGTTTTACTGGTAGTTCTATTACTGATTTCGGGTATAATGTTTATGCTTACGATAAGGAAGGCAATTATATTGATGACCCACAAATATCAGAAAAGTGTAAAGGTGTATTTTTTGAAACCCTGAATGATGTAACTGAATGAAAGTTTTCTTAAACGATATAAAGAATATCTCTTGGCTATCAGAAAGTATAGCTGCTTTCACTTGGGGTAAAAACTTTTTATCACTTAAAAGTGGCTTTTACTTTGTTTTCAACTATGACCTGCTTGAATCTGAAAGTAGTATTGCTATAAAAACATCACAAAACTTGTATGAAATTAATGATGGGATTTATAGGAATATGAAAGCAGAACATATAGGTTATATGCGAGAACCATTTGATAGCACTAATTATCTTTTTTATAGTATTCTTAAAAGCTCTCTAACAAGTCAAGAAGATATAGATAAGTTAAATGAGTTGTTTGTTGGATATATGTATAAAGACCTACAAGAAAGTAAAGAAAACTTGAAGGTAAATCTGAAAGCAAATCAACAAATTATCAGCCGTTTAAGTTTCAGCTCTGCATTAAATAAGATATTTTCTTTGAATCCTAATCCAGTAAATGGGTTATGTATGGTTTATGACTTAATAGACCAATGTGCAGTTAGAAAAACTGGAAAATCTATTTATGGAGATTATTTGACCAATATAGTTCGTAAGGTTGATAATCCTAATGGTGGAATTTTGCCAGAGTACCCTAATAGCAAAATGAGGTACTTAATTATTGGTGAAATAGGTGCTAAAGATGACCCGAAACTTAAAGAAGCAAAAGAGTTGTATAGGTCAGGTAATAGTGCTAAAAATATTTACTTACAAACAGGATGGTATTTTAATAAGTACGACTCGAAGTGGAGGAAAAGAATATCAGACGACACCTTTTATGTAAAGTATGACAAAGTAAAAAAAAGTGGGGATACTGAATATTATACCCCTCCTAAATATACTTTAGAAAATTTCAAGAAACTTTCTTCTGACATAGTTAATGAGAATACAACTATGTTAAAGGCGTATCTAAATGGATATGATGCCAAACTTGGCGATTTCTTTTCTTTCGATGAAGCGTATGAATTATATCCAGAACTTAAAAATATATTGGGATTGTATTCAGTGAATGTACTTGAATCATCCGAGTATAGCTTTTACTTTAGCCCCAATCAACCTAACGCACTTGTATTAGTGAATGGTTCTTTGATGGAATACACACCCGAAAAGATTAGGTTTGTTGCTTTGCACGAAATTCAGCACTACATTCAACAAGTAGAGGGTTTTGGAAGTGGAGGTAATCAAAATCTTGCCTCATTGGTAGATGCAGTGGGCGGTAGTTCAATTCGTTCATTTTTCATTTCACTATCGAACTTTCAGACAAGATTTTCAGAAGTAGCTTCTCTTATACCAGTACAAAAATTTCAAGAGCTTATTGATAAGCTGAAAAACAGAACCTACAAAGATTATACGATTAGGTACAAAAACAGATTTATCAATGCTTCTGCATATATCAATATGATGTATAAAGGACTTGAAAATATTATTAAAGAACCTAACCAGATAAATGAAAAGGCTACTGATATTAGCTATTATATAGTTACTATTTACTCTATGGTTGATGAAACCAATGGCGACATTGAAAGATTCATAGAGGAATATGTTGGTAAAGATTACATAGAACTTTTCAAACAAGCACTTCATCAAAATAGAAAAGCCGTAGAAAGAGAAACTAATTTAGCTCAAAAGGGTTGGACGGCTCAAGATTTGTATATTCTTAATTTTCAGACATATGAATCATTGGTCGGAGAAATAGAGGCAAGGTTTACCCAACAAACAACAAAAATTCCTAAAGAGCTAAAAAACTACTTTGAATTTTATACTTCTGAAACAATAAATCCAAGTAGAGTAGCGGTAATAAGTGATAGGATGCTATCTGATGTAGTATCGGAAGCAGCACTTGAAACCTATGGTGATGGAAAATATGTGATGCACTTACCAGAGTCATTTTCTAACACTATAAATATATTACACGAAACGGGGCATATTTTATTTGACTTCAATCCAGAGGTATTAGTGGACGCAGAAGCTACTGAAAAGGCAATACTTTTAGATTTCAGAAGTGTAGAAGAATATTTTTGTGCTTCATTCGTAGATTTCATACATCGAAAGAACATAGACCCTTTGCTAACTAAAGAACTTAACACCCAAAGGGAAGTAGTAAACTTTACAGATTTTGACTCGGTTTTTGAAAGTATGTTATATGGCAAATCTGAAATAGACGAATTTGGATTGGCTAAAAGATTAGATTTTGTAAGCAAATTAATGGAATAGAATGCCAGAAGAATTAGACGATATATTTGAAACGGAAACCGAAGTAACCACTGGTACTGATTATGGTACAAGTGGGATAGCTGGTACTTACGGAACCGATGGTGTGGACGGAACTGATGGTACTGATGGTACTTCAGGGTCGGACGGCTCATCGGGTTCGGATGGCTCGTCAGGTTCGGAGGGGACTTCAGGTTCGGAAGGCACTTCAGGTTCAGAGGGGACTTCAGGTTCGGAAGGTACTTCGGGTTCAGAAGGTACTTCAGGTTCAGAAGGTACTTCAGGTTCAGAAGGTACTTCAGGTTCAGAAGGTACTTCAGGTTCGGATGGCTCGTCAGGTTCAGAAGGTACTTCGGGTTCAGAGGGAACATCTGGTTCGGAGGGTACTTCAGGCGGAAATGAAAACTATGTAGTTATACTTAAAAACGGAGTTCACAAAGGGCATTGTGGTAAACTGGAGCTTTACAACGAGGAAGGTAATTCTGTTGTTGTTTATTCAAGTTTCGTATTGAGTTTAGCCCGATATGAGTTCTGCGTAGTTGGGGATGTAGTAGATTTCAACAATTTTGAACAAAAGGAGTATGGCGGCATTCGAGATATTAAGCCACAGGGGGAGCTTTATCCAGATGTTCTAATATTTAGTGAAGAAAAGGGGGTAAGCTATTTAGTTAAGGGAAACAACATAATCTGCTTACATAACGAGCAGGAAAAGGAAACCCCAGAAGAAGGGCAACCATCTGTTAGCTTAAATTTTATTGCAGATTTACTACCTTTTGACCCATTCGCAGAGCTTCCATATAGAAAAGAAAAATTATACCAATTAAATACCAAAGAGTTCAATAGAAGAAACGGATGGAGCTACATAAAGTATGTTTTTTGGAATCTAAAACTACTTTCGTTATTTAGGGAAATACTATCAAATGCTGATTTTCAGGATAGTAAGAATCAATACATTTTTACAAAGAATACTATAGAGCAAAACCCAGATATTTTGGAGTTGGATAAAAAACTACTTCAATACATAGTTCTGCTGATGAAAAACAATCCAAATTACTTCAGCATAGATGGATATAAGTATTTTCTTTATGACAATCTGAATTCTTTTGTAAATGCAGCCATAGTAAGCCCAAGTGCTTCTATACTACAACCTAATTGTATGGCAGCTATTTCCGAAACAGAGTTTATTGTTACCTCCCAATTCTTTCACGAACAGGAAGCCGATGTAGAAAAAACACTTGCTTTCATATATACAATAGATAATGAAGCAAAAGAAATTAAATTAAAAGACAACGATATTGAATCTTTGAACACAATAATTTCACTGGCTTATGCTATTTCAAACAAGGATAAGATTGTGTTTGGAGAACCTCAAGAGCTTACCCGAAAAATGGGAAGATTTGTGGAGCTAATTACTATTTGGGATGTCAATCAAAAATATTAGATTCGACTATAAATTAAAACAAAAAATAAGAAAAAAAACATAATTTTGGTATATGGCATATAAAATTCAAGAACTTGTTGAGAATGGGTTTGATTTCTCGCAGGTTTATCCAGAAAAGCAACAAGCCGTAAGGGAAAGCACAGGTTTAGATTTTGACCTTGCAGGAATTGTAAAATTTTTGCAACGGCAAACTAATAATTTTACTACTGAAAACCCAGTAGCAAAAGATTTAGATAATGCAGTATTTGTGCTTGTACAGAAGTGGCAAGGTGAAAGAGGTGAAACACCTGAACCTGAACCAGTTGAGGATAAACCTGTTGAAGAAGAAGTAAAAAAGCAGCTTGAAGTAGTTGAGAAAACCGAAGAAGAAAAACAAGCTGAAATTCGTGAAGCTATTGAAGTCCTTGAAATGCTTGGTGATGACCTTGACGAAGAACAAAAAGACGCTCTTGAAATCTTAAAATCTTTATTGGCTTAAAAAATTAAGTTATGAATTCTACTGAACTGGTACAACAGATTGAAAAAATTGAGAAAAATCTCAACAATCCTAACTTGCCTGATAGTGCTAAAGCAAAACTCAAAGAACGAGTTGAAAAGCTAAAAGCTGACCTCAAGGAAGCAGAAAAGGATATTGAGAAAAAAGAAGAAAAAATCGAGAAAGAGGAAAAAAAGGTTCAAAGTGATGTGCAAGACGAAATTGCTAAACTTGAAAAGAACCTGAATAATCCTAATCTTCCAGATAGCGTAAAAGAAGTAATGCGTAAGAAAATTGCTGCTGCAAAAGAAAAATTAGCAGAGCAAAAAGAAGAAATCAAGGAAGATAAAAAAGAGGCGGCTGAAGAAAAGAAAGAAATCAAACAAGCGGTTAAAGATGTAGAAAAGGTTGCTAAAGAAGTAGAAAAAGTAACCAAGCAAGAAAAAGATGATGAAGAAGAAAAGCCAAAAAAAGCTATTCGTAAGCCAATTAAAAAGGCAATCAAAAAGCCAGTAGTTCGTGAAAAGAAAAGAGCCGAGCGTTCTGAAAAGCGCAAAAAAGAGATGCGAAAGATTGCTACCGAGCTTTCTTCTTTGATTGAAAAAAATAAGAAACTTCGCAAAAAGTACGAAGGACAGGGTGTTGACCTTGACCGAGATGCGGGTCGTTCTGCCAAGCCGTTTGGCTATCGTTTCAAAGGAAAGAAAGATTATCGTGTTCCAACAGAAGCTCAAATCAAGCGTGGATTGAAGCGTGGAACTATTGACTATGAAGCTCGTCCTAATCGTTCCGATGTTTATCCAAAAGGATACAAAGGAAAGATTAAGCTCGAAGATGGTGGAATGATGGCAAAAGGTGGTGATTTGATGTCTAAAGAAGATGCAAAAAAAAGATTAGAAGAATTAAGGAAAGAGTTACGGGCAGAAAGAATTAGCTATGCTGAATTATCTGAATTACAATCATTGTCAAAATACATTGATAAAAATGATGTAGAGCTTTTAGAAGCAGCAGGTGTTAGTGAATATAAAAAAGGTGGTGATGTTCAGGGTAAGCAAACGGATAAAGCAAAAGACGGACAACGCTTTGCCAAGCCAAAAGGATGGCGTTGGAAAGACGAAGCTCTGAAAGTTGTAGGCAAAGTAAAAATGGGTAAGTCGCCATCAAAGTTTATGAGAGCTAAATATCCAGATTTAGTATATTGGGAAGATAGAATTGACAAATCTGACAAAAACCCTTCGAGAAAGTATATTTCAAATTAAATCAATCAGATAAAATAAAACAATTATGAAACTAATCAACGCAGAGCTAAAGAAAAAGCAATTAAAATTAAAAGACCTTCCATCAGAACTGCAACATAGAATTGCAGATTTTCAACAAATGGTTCTTTCTTTTAACGAATGGTACGACAACTGGGAAGATGGCGACAAAGATGAAGAAGAAAAACAAGAACTTGACGAAAAAGAAAATCAAATAGCTGAAGAAGAAGTAGCTCTTGCAGAAGAAATTAGAATGATTGGACAAGAACCACAACCACAACCAGAACCAGAACCACAACCACAACCACAACCTGCACAAGAAAAAAAGGAAGAAACTGGAATCGGTTGGCTTGTTTTTGGAGCAGTAGTTTTGGTAGGAACGCTTGGGTTGGTCAATGTACTAAAGAAGAAATAGTATGGCTGTACGGCTCATCCATAAATAGAAATTAGGTCGTGTGAAAAGCACGGCCTTTTTTCCTTAAAACAAACAAACCTATGGGTAGAAAATTAACCTACAACGAAGAAGAAGGCGGAATGGCGAAAGCTCAATTACAAAAAATTGAGATGTATGCCGCCAAACTTAACGAAATGATTCATCCAGAAGATGAGTTAGAAGGTTGGGTACAAAATAAGTTATCTGTTGTAGCTGCTTATATGGGAGATGTAAAGCACTATTTGGACTATGCTTTACAAAACGAGCCAGAATACAAAGAATTTGCAAACGGGGGGATGATGGACAAACCCCGATACTGGGAAGTAGAGTTTACTTGGGATGCTGCTGACGATGAGAGTCGTAAGGTAAATGTGATGGCAGAAAGTGTATCTGATGCAGAGGAGCAAGTTAAAAAGAAGTTTTCTCCTTACTATGAGGGATTGAAAGTTGTAGAGGTAGAGGAAGATAAAGAAATGAGTTGGGAAGAATATGCGAAGCGTCCCAAAAAATATGAAATTGAATCAACTACTGATTACGAAACTATCGAAGCTGATGATGAGGATGATGCGAAAGAGAGGTGGATGAAACGCCGTTCTGCTGATACAATCAAATCTGATATTGTTTCCGTAAAAAGGAGGTTTAGAGAGGGAGGTGCAATTTCAAAAAACATAGAAATATTTGGTAAGTATAAAAACAACAATACAGATGACCCTTATTTTTATTCTTCAAGTAACAAAGGGTTAGATTTTTTAACGAATCATAAAAATATAGAAGTAATATCTATTGATAACGGGAAATATGATTTGTTTTATGGATGGGATGATAACAAACAAAAAGATGGAGTATTGTATTTTGGTAAGTGGAATAATGGAAAATTTGGTTTTAACTATTATGGTAATTTAAGTATGGCTGAAGGCGGTAAGATGGCTTCAGGTGGTGTTATGAAATACGAGGGTTCTACAGAAGAAGAAGATTTCAAAGAAGCCGAAGAATATATCGGTAAGGATGTTTGGGAAACCCTTTCTGAAGAAGATAAAATGAATGCCACCCAGTACTTAAAAGCAAAAGGGGTAATCGGTTATGCAGGTCAAGAAGAAGAATTAGCCGACTTTATGGCTTCTCAATATTCAAAAGGCGGTAGTTTATACAGAGGTATGCGGCCCTCTCCAAGTATTAGCGCAACTGCATATCCCAGAGGTTTCAAAATGATTGGAAACGATGGTAATATGTGGGAGATAGCTTTAGATAGTCGTGGGGTACACAGATGGACTAAATCTTCCTCCGCATCCCGTAACGATAGAATGGAGCAAAAAGCAAAAATCAGGGAAGCGATAGAACTTCTTGAAAGTATGCGTGATGATATAGATGTAGATGATGAAATTGCAACACTTAAAAAACTTCAATAAAATGAGAAGTACATACAGAAAAACCAAAAAAAGGGGCATATTAAAATCAAAGCCCAGTCCCAAACCTGAAGTAATTCTACCCGCCCAACAACAGGCTCAAGAGATGGTAGGAGCAGATTGGTTTAGTATGTCTGCATATGACCAATATGAATTCACTAAAGAAATGGAGCGTGAAGGTCTTATTACTGAAAAATTTAGTGATGGGGGAGAGGTAAAGATTGATACTCCTGAAAAGTTGTGGAATAATATGACTACAACTATGCGTATGGAAACTCTGAAAGAGTTTTTGGAAATGAAACCCAATGACCCCCTGTATGATTTTACTATAAATAAAATTAGAAAGTTGTCATTTTTGCCATACCAAGCATTAGCTCCAAGATTTCAGTCAAGTGTAGAACAAGCAGTTAAAATGGGTTGGGGTGGAAAAGTAATGGCTGAAGGAGGTGTAGCTGAAAAAATTAAAGTTACATTTACCCTTTCTGATGGTAGTTTAGTTACCCAATCTTACGATAGCAAAGCTGATAGTGATGAAGGTATTGCTGACTTTATGATTGCTAACGATGTTACAGATGTTAAGGTAGAAGAAGAAAAGAAGAAATCTTTAGCTGACATTGTAAAAAAGACAGAGAAAAAGGGTGCTAAATCAAAAGATAAGCCTTCTGTAGAGATTGATGGATATGAGGGCGACATTGCAGAATACAAGCGTCTGAACGAAAAAATCAAAATGCTTACTGCCGATAAAGAACTAATCGGAGGAAAGCTAAAAGCAGTAGGTAAAGAAAAGTTTGTTGAGCTTTATGAAGAACGCCGTAGAACCCCAGAAAACTTCTTACTGAAAGATGGTGATGAAGAAATCCTATTTATGGTTCAGGATAAGTACATTAAGGTAACTCCTGAAAAAGAAGCTATGTTAAAGAACTATGGTAAAGGATTAGTTGAAACGGCTACAACCTATAAGTTTACCGACCTAATTGAAAAGAAATTACCAAACGGGCAAACAATCGGTGAAATCGTTGTTGGGATGATTATGGACAACAAAATAATTCCAGAAGATGATAAGATGAACCTGATTACCGCAGAGCAAGTAACAAGAATTCCAAAAGGTACTATTGACCGATTAATGGAGTACAAAGACCCAGCGGAGGTCTTTACATTAATTGAGCCTATTGTTGCTCTAAAATAAATTAAAACAAAGTAAAATTAAAAACAGAGAAATATGAGTTACTTACAAGCGATGATTAAAAAGAAAGTAGAGAAAGAACAACTTCCAAGAGGGGTTCAAGTTAAAATTGAAAATCTTGAAAAGGCGATTGAGAAAATCTCCGAGTACGAAAGTCAAGATGATTTGGACGAGGAAGAAGAAGCACAATTAGAGAAGTTAAGAGAAGGTGTGGAAGCTCTCGATAGCGATATTGAGCGGTCAATTTTGAAGTTTGACCCAGAGAAATATAAAAAGAAGCTCGAAGTAATGATGGAGGTAAGAGCAAAGCGTAAGAAAAACGAAGTTGCTAAACCAAAACCACAACCAGAGTCAGAGCCAGAGAATGAGGAATTAGAACAAAATGAGCAAGTTGTTGAAGATAAAATAGAGAAAGTAAAGCAAGAAGCTCAAATCGTTCCAGAGGAATTAGAACTATGCGAAGATTGTGAGGAAGAATATCATAGTGGAAGATTGAGTTTGGAACAAATAAACGAGAGTAAAAGAAGAAGGGATGAGGAAGAAGAATTTGAGAAAGTAAGTAACGCAAAACCCAGAAAGTTATCCAAATCGGTAATAATTATGGGAATTGGAGCTTTTATTTTAACTTGGGGAGCAGTAAACTTCTTTAGAGAAAGAAGGGGATAAACAAATAAAAACAAAAATTAAGTATATGGCAGAATTTATTGTATCAGAACCAGAACGCACCGAAGATGGGCTTTTCCTAATCAAACTTTTGGCAGAAGATGGAACAACCCTTGCCGAAGGTCAGGGAGAAAGCCAAGAGGCGGCAGTAGAAGATGCAAAGTCAAAACTCTAAAATTATTTTATGGCAGACGAATACGGACAAGCAAAAGAGAAAAAGTCGGTGTGGGATACTTTAGGAACTGGAATCGATAAGTTTTTCACATTTAGAACTGCTCAAGAACAACAAAAAATTGAAGAACTACGGCTCAAGCAATTACAACAACAAGGTTTAATTGAAGGAGAAGAAACAAAGCGTTCTGAAATTTCAGAGCAAAGTGCTACCGAGCAGTTTTTGGCTAAAATCAAAGCAAACAAGGCCATATTGATTCCTTTGGCTATTGCTGGCTCTTTGGCTATAGCTGGAGTCGGGTACTACTATTTTAAGAAAGCTAAAAAAAGCTAATATGAAAAATATGACGCTAATCCATATCGGATTGTTTTTAGGTGGTGTCGCCGTTGGATACTACCTATTGAAGAAGTAGTAGGTTACTTAAATGAAATTAAATGAGCAAGTTGAGTGAATATCTGGCTCTTGTACCGAGAGGTATCAAGAACTTGCCACAAATATTGGAAGCCGTAACAAACCAAGTTCAAATGGAAATGGGTACGCTTCCAAAGGAGAGCAAGGACATAATCATAGGGAGAAGGTTAATCTGCGCTACCTGTCCCTATATGAGTAGAAACGCAGTCAAAGGGTATGAAATAGATGGAAAGACGGATGTTTACAAGACGGACAGAGATGATGACCATTGTATATGGTGTGGATGTCCTATTGCTTCACGGACGGCAAGTTTGGAAATGAATTGTGGAATTCAAAACTACAATTTTGAAAACAAAGCAGACCTGCCCTTAAAGTGGAAAGAACATAAAATATATTTTAAGAACTTTTTGAGAAAGAAATAAAATGGCATACACAATAACAAAATATACCAGAGATAAGGCAAAGAAGCTGGGTGTTGTTGTTAAGCCAAGCTCTGTTAAGGGTAAAAAGATTGATGTCTTTAACAAGAAGGGCGAGAAGTTAGCATCTATTGGAGCGTTAGGTATGGGCGACTATCCGACCTTTATGCGACAGAAGGGTAAGGACTATGCTAATGTAAGGCGCAGATTGTATAAAGACAGGCACGAAAAAGATAGGCATAAACGAGGAACGGCTGGTTACTATGCTGACCAACTTCTTTGGTAAAACAAACAAACAAACAAAACGATATGAAATTCGGAATCAAACACTACTTCGCTCCAACCCCTAAAAGATTACGGGTACTGGGCGACTCATTGGTAGCCGCAGGAACATTAGGTTCTTCGATGGCTATTATGAACGGACACGAAACTATGGGTGTCGTTGTTATCGTATTATCTGTTGCAGGAAAGTTTTTATCAAACTTCTTTACTGACGAGCAAAAAGCAGAGTAATGGCAACTGATTACAAGCCACTCATAAGTAAGACGACTGACACAATTATCAAACTTGCGGCGGTTGTAGGTGCAATCACCGTCATTGCGGGTGGCTATACTTTTTACCTAAATAATCTCTGGCGACCTATGGTAAAGGTGGTAGAGGTTGATTTTGCCAAAGGTATTGCAAAGGTTCAGCTCGAAAACGGAACGATTGTTGATATTTATGGCGATGCCGTATTTATGATTGGCGGGGACTGGGGGATTAAGTTTGGCGGTAAGGTATCAGATGGAAAGTTTGGATACGACCGACTTGAGCTAACCAAAAAAGGAATGGTAGTTGAATATCTTAAAAAGTAACAAGGAGCAGGTTCTTGGTAAGCTATGAGTTTAGGTATCAAAAAAATAATAGATGAAGGCAATGGCAACACTTTGCTTTACACGGCCTTAATTGCGGCTGCGGTTGCAAATGCCGTACCCACACCTTTTGATTCTGTCTATTTCAGAAGGGTCAATAAGCTACAAAGGGACTATGATGAAAATAAGATAAGTCCTGAAAAGTTGGAGTGGCACATCGCAGGAGAGTACTACTTATGGACGAGCTTATGGTATGCTACCCTATTTACGGGTGTTTATGCTTTTGGCGGGAAGTACAAGACAAATGCAAAGATTTTGCTTGGACTTGTTGCAGGAGGGCTTGTAATCGGCGCAGTCAATAAAAACATTGAAATCAATAAGCAGTTAAAAGCTAAAAAAATTGAAGGATAGTATAAAATTAGCAGTCAAGGGCGGACACGGAAACGCAATACTATATGCAGGAGCTTTAGGGCTTTTGTTATCTGATGTAATACCAACACCTGCTGATTCTCTGTACTTTACCTTAATGCAAAAAAATAAAAGAAAGCTCGAAAGTAAAGAGATAACCCCAAAACAATATTGGCAACGAGAGGCGGTTTTATACTATGGACTTAACCCAATTTGGTGGGGAGTAGTGCTGGGTGCTTTATACCTCACTAAAGGAGAATATACAAATAAAATGAAAGTCGGATTTGGTCTTATAGCCGCAGGAGGTGTAATAGGAGTTTTGAATAAAAACATTAAAAAAGACACAGAAGGAATATAATTTAATGTAAATTTGATTAAAACAAACAAAACAAATGAAGTTTGATAAAACTGCTATTAAAGAATACTATGGCGGTTTGCCTACTTGGGCAAAAGGTGTCGTAGTTGTAGGTGGTTTGTTTATTGTTTATGCAGTAGGCAAAAAAGTTATCGGAATTGCTTTTCCCAGCGCAAGTAAAGTTAGAAATCAGCAACTCGCTAAAGATATTACTCAAGAAATTTCTCGTTTAAGAAAGACAAAAACACAAACATTTAATGATTCTCAATATAAAGTATTTGCTAATAGCATTTATGAAGGAATGCGTTACTGCGTAGGAGATGATTATGGAGGGGTTGAGGATACTATGAAAAAAATGATGAACGACCTTGATGTTGCATTATTAATTCAAGCATACGGATTTAGAAGAAGGGCTTGTTTTGGTATTGATACTGGTGGTACTGATGATTTATTTACATCTGTAAAAGCAGAGCTTGGTAATGAGTGGGGCGGATTAACAGGGTATCGTGTAACTAATATTAATAATAACTGGGCAAGAAAAGGAATAAATTATCGTCTATGACAAAAAAAACCAAAAACACATTAATAATTGCAGGAGTTGTCCTTGCAAGTATTATTGTTATTAATAAAGTAAGAGCCAGTAACAAGATGGTTACGGATGAAAGTTCTGGATTATTTGGTTTAGGTATTCTTGGGATTTTATAAAAACAAACAAAATGAAAAATAAAGGACTTATAACAACTTTAGCAGTAGTAGGTGTTGGCGTAGTTGCCTATTTTCTTTTTTTAAGAAAGAAAGATGATGGAGGTGGTGGCGAAAGTGGTGGTGAAACCAGTAATGTCGATTTTTTAGCTATGGCAAATAAGATATTTGATGCTATGGACGGATATGGAACAGGTAATACCACAATCGAAACAGAGTTGAAAAAGTTAAAATCTAAATCAGATTGGGATGCTTTAGTTAGAGCGTATGGAACTCGTACTATAAGTAGTGGAACAGGAAACATTTTCGTTAGTGATTTTACTGGTACACTTCCAGAAGCATTAAACGATGAGTTGGATACAAGTGAGCTTACAAGAGCAAATGAAATTCTAAATAAAATTGGAGCTTCAATATGAAAAAAGAAACCTTGAATGGAGTCATAGCGGGTAGTGTAATTCTTGCGCTTGGAATGGTTGCTTATCTTGTATTTAACAAAAAGGATAGAAATCCTTCACCTATGCCTCCTAATCCGAACCCAGACCCATTTGGGGGAGCAAATGGGGGAGGAGGAAATGTTTCTAATTTAGATTATCGGAAAATAGCTGATAACTTATTTGACGCTATGGACGGATATGGAACAGGTAACAACACAATCGAAACAGAATTAAAGAAATTAAAATCTAAATCAGATTGGGATGCTTTAGTTAGAGCATACGGAACTCGTACTATTAGTAGTGGAATAGGAAACATTTTCGTTAGTGATTTTACTGGTGATTTACCTGCGTGTCTTAATGATGAATTAGATTCAGATGAATTAGAGGATGCGAATGAAATTCTAAACAAAATTGGAGTTACAATCTAAAAAAAAAAAAATTATGATACCTTATTTACTTGCCGCAGTAGGCGGTTATTTAATCGGACAATCTCGTAAAGATGAACAATACGCTGATGGCGGAATGATGGCTAAAGGCGGAATTACAGACCCAGATAAATATCCAGAGTTAAGAAAGATTGCCGATAAAATTGCAGATGATACTGCTGAAAGAATCAACAGAGATGTAAAAGATGTTAAATCTAAAATGCCTTACAAAGCACAATGGGTTCTTGAAGAGGTTGTAAGAGATTTAGAAAATAGAATTTGATTTGGACTCAAAATTAAAATAATATGATACCTTATTTACTTGCCGCAGTAGGCGGTTATTTAATCGGACAATCTCGCAAAGACGAGCAATTCGCTGATGGCGGAATGATGGCAGATGGCGGTATTGTTTATTTGGACAAAGAAAATGATAGAGTATTCAAATTAGTTGAGATTAGAGATGGAGATACAATCGTTTTGCGTGATGAACTCCAGAATTTTGAGTATTTCAAAAAAGACAAGGTAGATGAATTATTAAAGAGTGGTGAATGGCAAACCTTGTCAGGTAAAGTGGGTGAGGTACTGCATAGTAAAATGGCAAGAGGCGGAGGTGTTACGGATGATAAAAAAACAGGTTTGCAAATTCGACAAGCCGAAGGCAAGTGGGTTTTAACTGCACACATATACGATGAATTGAATCCGAAGTTCTTTACTTTTATTAAAAAGGATGATGATGCGTATGATTTTGAAAACTTTGTAAAGAAAAACTTCGATACTAAAGGTTTACAATTTGATAGCGAATCAGGAATGTTCTTGGTTTATGGAAATAAAACTCGTCTAATGAATTTATTGGATGAGTTAAGAAACTATAAAAACAATCCTGCTATTCCTTTATATTATAAGAAACCATTAGCAGGTGGTTTTGATGCTTATATGAGCTATGAAAACAACAGGTTCGATAAGGCAAAGAAGCTAATCAGAGAACTAAATAATACCGAAGAGGTAGTCAAGAACTTTGACTTTGAGATGTTTTTGTATGATGGCAATAATGCAGTCCGTAAAGCATTAAAGAAACAACTTGACAAAGTTGACAAGAAAAATAAAAATGTAACGGAAGATGAAATCGAAATGATGGTTGAAGCGGTAACTGATGAAGTTAAATCTAAAGGTTTTATGGAAGTTACTGATACAGAGCCAGAAAGAAACATTCGCTATTTTATTCAAGAAAGAATTAAAGGAAATGGTTTGAAAATTGTAGATGAGTATGGCGAGGAAGTATCATATTATGATGAAGAACTTCCCAAATACAATCTGAAGCAAGGTCGGAAAGAAGATGGTGGAATGATGAAAAAAGGGGGTAGTGTAAAAAATAAGAAATGGATTCAAGATGCACTCACTGGTGATGAGGGTTCACTTCGCCGAACTGCAAAAAGAAAAGGTTTGCTTCGTGGGGATGAAAACCTTTCTATGACTGACTTGAAGAAGTTACAGAAGATGGGAGGTAAAACTGGAAAGAGGGCGCATTTAGCTCAAACCCTTCGCAAGTTTGATAAAGGTGGTATGGAAGATTATTACGAAGATTTAAGAGTTTATGTACAGGGTGTTGGAACTATTTATCAAGGTAATAGTTTGGCAGAAGCTACTGATGTTTTTGATGAATATTATGACAATAACCCACACGCAGAAATGGTAATGGTTGATGAGAAGTATGGAGATGAAATTAAATGGGCTAATGTATCTAATGAATATGATGATGAAGATTAAAATATGAAAAAGTATTTCTTTACTGAAACTGGTGAACTAACTGACTTTCATAAAAACTTGCATTCTTTGATTAAAATAGGACTTGCGGTTTTCATTGCATATAAATTGAACTGATATGATACCATTTTTACTTGCCGCAGTAGGCGGTTATTTAATCGGACAATCTCGCAGAAATGAGCAATACGCAAGGGGCGGAGATATAAAAAGACCAAAACCAATAGAATTGGTATTAAAGGGTAAAAAAACAGGTGTAAAGGGTTTTAATTTTGTTGTTTATAATCTTAATGGAAAAGATTATGCACTTGTAACTCCGATGAAAGGGGAGCAATTTGTAGATGACTATCCTACAAAAACTGGTAAATGGAGAAAACCTGTATTCAAAGATGGTGGAATGATGGATGATGGTGGTATGATGGCGAAAGGCGGTGGGGTTTATAGTTTAGATTACTTCAAAAATAAACTTGAAGAATTAGACCCCGATGGAAATACCATAGTAGAATACGATGAAGAAAAAAATGAATGGTATTGGGAGGACTACAAAAATGATGTGTACAAAGATGGTTTTGAAAGCGAGTATGATGCCTATGATAATTTGTTAGGACATTTAGATAGTTCATACGCCAAAGGTGGCTATATGGCAAAAGGTGGTGTAGTCGAACACGGATTAAGAAAAGGTGATAAGATTGTATCTGAAATGTATAACATAGCAGGAGTTATTAATGAGGATTCTGGAGAAGCTGCATTAGTAGATATTGAAACTGGTAAAAGAGAAGAAATTAAGTGATTCCATTACTCATTATAGGAGCAGGAGCGTATTTTATATACGATTCGCAGAAGCCAAAAAAGATGGCTAAAGGCGGTAGTATTCAAGTTGGAGATAGCGCATTGGTAAATTCTAAAAATAAAATGGGTGTTATCATTAAAATAAATGGTAACAAATATCATTTGCGTTTTGTGGATGGGACTGATGGAATTTATGAGGCCAGTGATTTGAGGTTTATGATAGATGATGAAATGGCAAAGGGTGGTGCAGTCAAGAGATTTGTAGAAATGCGTAAAGGAAAGCCCGTATATGCCTTAAAAGATGCTATTTATCATATGTCAGGTGGCTTTCTAAATGATAAGGGGTATCCTGAAACAACTGGTACACAAAAAGTATATCGCTTAAAATCAGGTCTGCAAAAAATAGAGGATTATCGCAAAGACCCAGATTATTCAGTGTTAAATGAAACAGAGGATGAGTCAGGAATATCTATGATTCAATTTGTTGACAAAACTGGATTTGTGATTGAATTTAGCAGGGACGACTTGTATGAGAATGGAGGAATAATTGAAAATCCTGTTTTCACTTTCAAAACGGATAACGAATATCACAATGCAAGAAGGTCTGGTTATATTGATGACTATGATATTGTAAGAATAGAGATAAAGCATCCACTCGGAAGTAGATTAGATTTTGCTACACATAGTGAGGAAGAATATCTTGAAGCATTAGATAGAATTAAAAAATCTGAAGCCCAAATTGTACGAACTTATCAGGATAAGATGTACTACGATATAAATGAATATTATGACGCTGATGAGGATAAAGGAGGTGATGAAGAATACAATACAGGCGGAGAAATAGATACTGCCAGAAATTATGTAATGTTCGTAGATACTTTACAAGACGCAGATAGATTAGGATTTGGAGGTAAAGTAAAGTTCAAAGACAAGGTCAAATCTATCTCTGAAAATCTTAAAGGAAGAAAAGTTCCCAAAAAACTACAAAAAGAGTATGGTAAGACCTATGATAAAAAATGGGAAAGAGATGAATCTGCCAGACGAATAGCAGGTAGTCAATTAAAAAGAATGAACATAAAATAAAACAAACAAAATGAAAAAGTTATTTAATTGGTTAGGAGGATTTTTTTCTTCCGATAGTAACAATTCAAGCAAACGATTGGTAGGTATTGTTGGGGCTTTTTTCTTGTTTTGGACACTTTGGGATAACTCACATTCTGAAACACACATTGCTCCCGCAGAATCATTAGTATATTGTGTTACTACACTGGTTGCAGTATCATTAGGACTTACTACAATCGAATCAGTAGCACATATTGTAAAATCTTTCAAAAACGGCGGTTCTGAACCAGAGCCAACTAAAGAATAAATTAATATAAATGAAAACGAACAATCTACAAGGAAAACTTAATACGGCAATTTTAGGTGAGGTTGCAAGTATTGTAGAAAAGTTTAATATTACTAATCACCTACGCCTTTCGCATTTTCTTTCCCAGTGCGCTCACGAATCAGCTAACTTTACTCTGGTAAAGGAAAACCTGAACTATTCTGCTGACGGACTACTAAAGATTTTCCCAAAATATTTCAAAGACAAGCCAACTGCTGACAAATATGCTCGTAAGCCTGAAATGATTGCTAATCGGGTATATGCCAGTCGTATGGGTAATGGAGATGAGGCATCTGGGGATGGTTTCAAGTTTCGTGGAAGGGGTTTCATCCAGCTTACAGGAAAGGACAACTACAAGCAGTTCTCCGATTTCATTGGAGAGGATTGCGTGGCTAATCCTGACCTTGTAGCCACAAAGTACCCTTTGACCAGTGCGGCTTTCTTTTTCAACAAAAACGGCCTTTGGAGTATCTGCGACAAGGGTTCTACTGACGATGTGGTAACAATGGTTACAAAAAGGGTAAATGGGGGAACACACGGACTTGCTGACCGCTTGGCAAAATTTAAGGTATATAATGATTTATTAGCTTAACTTTATGCTTGGTAAGATTATTTTTATTATTTTAGCATTGTTTGTTTTACTCCTGATTTCTTCTTTATGGGTAAAGGGCATAGATTTTATGAACACTAACCATAAAGATTATAAAGGAGAAGATTTTTTAGATGAGAAAGTAAACTAAACCTACAACATATGGCAACCGCAAAAAAAGGAGAGAAAGTAAAAATGATTTCATCACACGCCAAGAAGATTTGGAAAAAAGAATCTGGCGAAAAGTGGACTGCTGCCATCAAACGAGCCGCAGCCGAATTAAAAAAACAAGGTAAACTATGAGGCAACTGCAATATGCTGAAGATGTAGTCAAAAAAGGTTTTACTGGTTTTCAATGGCAGAACCAGTTTAATAAGAATTTTGCTTTTGAGCGAAGAAAATCTGCTCAAGAACAAATTGATTTCATTTTTACTAAAGCAAATAATTGCAGATTAGATTACAATCCTGTTTTCCCAACGGACAGAAGAAAACTTCCAGTATCAAATCAAGTTGCTGATGTACCTGTATTAAAAGAAGAATTACAAGCGGTAGTTACAATAGTACCAGTTAGTGAACAATCTCTCAACGCTCCAGTAAAAAGCACGGAGGAATTAACAAAGCCCCCCCTTAAAACATTACTGACGCAAGATGAAACACTGAATGCCGTACTGATTGGACTGGGTGTATTTGTATTTCTTAAAATCATTTCTTAATGGACGCTTTAACTTCTACCGCCCCCGCAACCGCTCCTGCACCAGCTTCTGCTCCTGCACCTGCACCTGCTCCCGCACCTGCTATGCCACTCACGGCTGCACCTATGACGGCTGCACCTTCTACTGGCTTTTCAGGTCAAGGTTTCAAAGATTTTATGAAATCTATCAACTGGGTGGAAATTGGATTCGGTGTTCTTGGAACGGCAGTATTGTACTATACCATATTTTACTACAAGCACAACATTAACATCTCACAGAATTTCAAAGTTGATTTAGAAAATAAAATTGATGACCTGACGATGAAAGTATCTGATTTGTCAAGTGTTGTGAACTCAAAAGAAAATACCCAGAAGCAACAATCCCCTAATGACTTGTTTGTATGAAATTAAACGAATTGTATTTCGGTAATCCACACAAAAAAAACCTGAATTACCTAAATACAACAAACTACCTCGATACACTACTTTCAGAATTACAGAGCTATCCATATCCAGAAAACGAAGGAGAAAAATCTTTAGCAGAGCTAAATGATTTGGTATCATTAGTAGAGCGTATTTCTGAAAATAAAGAACTCGTAAATAGATTCATTGCTTACGATTGCGAAATGGAAGAAGGCATAGCGTATGCACTATCTAAAGCGGGAGAGGATAAAGAGAAAGTTCTGGAACTAATCAGACAAGTAAAAGCAGACATCAATCCGCTTCTTACAAAAGTTAAGTTTCACTATCAGCGTATCCGACCCTACCAACTTGCATTTTATAGGAATGTACCGCTATATCCGTTTCGTTCAGTAGCTGCTGATTCGCCCTCTTATCCAAGTGGACACGCATTTCAAAGCTGCGTTTACCTACAGGTATTAGGTAACAAGTACCCCTCTCACTTTAAGCTACTTCACGAACTTTGTAACGACATAGTTTGGTCAAGAATGTATTTGGGGCTGCATTTTGCATCCGATTGCGATTTTGCCGTTTTTATGGCAGATGCCGTATGCAACCATCCTGAATTTAAGAGAAAATATGGCTTGTAATGGGACTTCATATCAATCAACTGCCCCAAGCAGTAAAAGACAAACTCGGTCTTAAAGACAGAACCTACAAGCAATTCTGGGCCAAAATAGGGGACAAAGACCCAATATACTTTCGCTCCTCTTGGGAATTCCAATATGCCCTATTTCTTGAAAAATTAAGGCGAGAGGGAAAAATCACAGATTTTAGGCACGAACCCAAATGCTTCTGGTTCGAAAATATAAAAAGGGGGGTAAGGTCATACCTACCCGATTTCTGCGTAATACATCTGGACGGAAGCGAGGAATGGTGTGAGGTAAAAGGTTACTACGATTCCAAGTCAAAAACGAAGATGAAAAGGATGGCTAAATACTATCCAGAGGTAAAGATTAGGTTGATTGGAGCGGACTGGTTCAAAGCAAATGGCAAGGCGTGTAAGGCCCTCATTCCTATATTATCACAGAAGATAACAAATTAATTTATTTTCATTTTAATTCGGCATTGATTATTTTTGATTATTGAAGAAAAGTTGAATGAAGCAAACCCTATCATCTTTTGTTTTTCTGTTTGAAGAATTGCTATCTTGTATTGAGGCAATAGGCGTAGATGAAACTATCAAAATGCTTCAAGATGCAAAGTCCAGCTCATTGATTAAAAGTGATTTAACTATTGATTTTGTCATAAATGCAGTAGCGGATGTTACTTCACTATCAAAAGACAGAATCATTAACGGAAAGGATAAGAGTGATGATAGAAAGTTAGCTCTCGCACTTTGTGTACATTTTCTGAAAAACGAGTTTAATTACTCTTATAAGGATTTATCTCCATTACTAAAAAAAGATATATCCGCTTTGAGTAAGTATAACTCCTTCGTTAAGAACTTGCCAAGTGATTCAAAAACAGATTTCGATAAGAAGCTCGAATCACATATCAAAAAAATTAAATTGAAAATCGCAGAAAAAAAACTAAATGATTAGTTATGTCAAAATTTGAAAGTGAAATTTACGAACCAGAAGAAGTAAATGTGGACTTCAATCCATTAGATGAACCCGTAAATGAGAAGCGGTACACATCTCCTAATGTAAACGCTAATCCGAATGACTTAAATAAGCCAATCGAAGAACCTCGATTTGCGCCACCTCCAATGCAGAAAAAAACTATTCCGCAATTTGAGGAGAAGAAGCCCAAGCCAGAGCCATTCAATCCTGAAATGAGAAACATTCCGAAGAAAGAAACGGAAATGGCTGCATCTCAAATGGCGAAACTTATTATTGGTGGATATGAGTGGATGCACCAGTTTGCCAATAAGGGTTTGATGATTTCTGAAAAGCGACTTCTGAAATTACAAGCCGAAGGAGAAATTAATCTTAATGCTATGATTGATTATGATTATGGCAAAAAGGTTAGAGCAGGAGAATTCTTCCAAGATTACAACGAGCAAGTAAAAGATATATTTTATGTAAGCGAATCTTTCAAACAAGAAGTAACTCCTGTATTAGAAAGAGTTTTAGCCAAGCGTGGAGTTGGAATGACAGATGAGAATTATTTGATGGTATTGTTTGCAAAAGACATAGCTGATAAATCAATTATATTCTTTCAGTATAAATCTCAACTGAATGGAATGATTGAAAGTATCAAAGCAGCTACTATGTCGCAATACGCTGAACAAGCTCCAATGCCGCCACCTCCACCAAGACAACCACAACAACAAGCACCACCTACTCCGCCTCCTACTCCAGAACCAGTAATAGCTACTGAACCAGAAGAAGTACAAGCGGAAGTTGTAAAAGCAGAAGTAGTTGCACCCGCTCCAAGAAAAAGGGGCAGACCAAAAGGATAATTAAATGGCAAGAGAACCGAAGTTATTAGTAGCAGTTGGGAAAAAGGGTGTAGGTAAAAGTTATACAACCCTAAAAATGATTGAGAACTATGTTTTGGGAAATCCCTCCAAAGGTGTTCCCCCAAGACGAGTTTTGATTTTAGATGTCAATGATGAATATCAACACATTAAAGCAATCCGTATTCAGGATGTTACTTTATTTTCCGTACATCCTTTGATTGAAGTTCGCCGTATCCGTCCCTTTTTGGATGATGGCAGAAAAATGACTTTGGATGATATTGCGCAAACACTATTTATTGTTCTCGAAACATTTAGGAATGGACTATTACTCGTTGAGGATGTAAATAAGTATATCTCCGACACAATGCCTAATGACTTGGTAGGAGCTATTTGTACGAATCGACATATTGGAGTGGACATCATTATTCATTACCAGTCCATCGGAAGGATTACATCAAAGGTGTGGCAGAATGTAAACATTCTTCGGATGCACAAATTCACGGATACCGTGAAGAAGCATAAACATAAATACGAGGATAAGTACGAATATCTATCAATAGCAGAGAGTATCATCAACACCAAAAATGAACAAGGCGATAAGCACTTTTTCTGCTATGCTGATATTGATGAAGAAAGGGTTTACGGAGCTTTTTCCAAACAAGATTTTGAAAATGCGGTAAATCACTTTATTCAACAGAACTATACTAATATAATAAACCCCTTACTCAAGGCAAGGGATGAACGGGGAAAGCCCATACATAACCCCCAATCCGCTATCGCAGAAGTCAAAAAACGGCTTATGAACTACAAGCGGTAATTATTCATTGATTTTCAACATATTTCATTTCCAAAGTTTATTTGTTCTTATTTGTTTTTGTTCAAATTCTATCTCAAATTTGGGATGTTATTGTTCTTTGATTGATTGCGGGTATAGAATTTTTGTTGGAAGTAGAGAATTTGTATGTCCCTATGAAAGACAAAGAAGAAGTAATCGTAATTAGTATTTGAATGAGCGTAGAAGTTCTTTTTTCTCTTTTGAATTTTATGAAAGTTCTTTTGTAAGAAGTTGCATAAAGAGAGAAATAGAAAATAGAAAAGACACAGGAGTTCTCAAAAATCAGAGTAATGACAAGTTGAAGGTTTTTTGTTTTGCGTTTTATTTAGTTGTTGCCAATTAGTAAAAAGCTGAACACCCCTGAAACAAAGCAAAACCAAATTTTCAAAAACAAAAAACAAATCAAATGTCAGTTCGTAATTACATTCAGAATGCTCGTCATCAAGCTAACGAGCGTTATGCCTCTTGGACTGGTAATCCCGCCCCTACAACTGGTGGATACCGCAATATGGTAGGCAATCAAGGTTCATTCAATGCAGTAGCTAAAGTAGGCCCAGAAATGCGTCCTGCTGACGGCGGCACTGGAAACAATGCACCTCAATCTCAACCTTACATCATCACTATCAGCAACGCTTCGGCTACTGCGGTTAGCAACTTTGATGTATTAGGAGCTTACACTTACATCGGAAACGCTGGTTTTTCAAATGGTAATTTGACAATCAGTGGCGTAACTATCAGTTCCGCTATTTCGAATGTAAACTATCAGCAGTTCTTGTACCAGTCAATGAACCAGCCTTTCTCCGTAGGTCTTACCTACATCGAGAGCGTATCTGGTGCATCTTCACAGGTAACACAGACATTCACGCTGAACACTCAAGACGCTAACGGTAACCAGTTGCTGCGTACTATCGTACCAACGATTGACCCCTACCAGCAGCAGTCAACAATCGTTGCCGTAAAACAACTTTACAGCATCGATGGTTTCACCAAGCTGACTTTCAGCACAATTCAGGCTTCTGTAGTTTTCCGTGTACATTTCTACCCTGCAACAAACATCAACCTCGCCGCAGGTCTGGTTGGTTCTTCAGTTGCTCAAAACTACGGCAACCCGAATCTGATTGGTGTACCTACTTACATTCAAGGTTAATCTTTGAATGGAGTTGTACGCTAACAGAACGAGCGTAAAATAAAAGAGGGGGTAATGAAAGTACAATACTTCTCATTCCCCCTTTTTTTCAATTTTATCAAATGAATGTTTATACATACATAGTTGAATGCAGCCCAAACGAAGCATATGAGATATGCAAAAAGTACGGGTTTTTCAATATAGAGAGTAAGGAAGAAATGGCTAAATGCTTGGAAACAATCATCGCCAATGAAGGGGAGGGTGCTTTCAAAGAAATGATGGAACTGCACCCAGATAAAGAAGTTATAGTGGAGTTATTTACTGAAAAAAAAAATGAACTTGCACCACCTCCTG
>Ga0208465_1000116_pt1 | contig 26192 bp, 25 predicted proteins | sample LakMenEpi31Aug10_FD_150749 | JGI IMG/M metagenome (GOLD analysis project Ga0208465, IMG submission 150749) | Freshwater microbial communities from Lake Mendota, WI - 31AUG2010 deep hole epilimnion (SPAdes) | ecosystem: Environmental > Aquatic > Freshwater > Lake > Epilimnion/Euphotic zone ...
TGACTCTTGCCATTGCGATTGGGCTTCCTATGGTTTTGCTGGGCTCATACTTTGCAAGTCGCAAGCCCTCAGCTCCAGTTATTGCTGGGTAAAACCTAGCTTCGAGAGAGCCTTTGCATCACTCTGCCAATTTGGCATGACTTTGACGTGAAGTCCCAAGAAAATCTTGCCTTTGAGTTTCTTTTCAATCTCACTTCGAGCAGCAATTCCAACGCTCTTAAGTCGCTCCCCTTTTGCCCCAATGATGATTGCTTTCTGGCTATCACGCTCAACAATGATTGATGCATGGATATCAAAGAATGGCCGTTCGCTTTCAGTGCGCTTCTCTCGCTCAGAAATTTCATCAATCATGACTGCAATGGAGTGAGGAACTTCTTCAAACACATCCTCGATCGCCGCTTCTCGAATCAGATCCGCAATTTGTGTCGTGAGCTCTTGATCAGAGGTCATATCTGCTGGATAAAACGGCGGTGAATCGGGTGCATATTTAGCGAGAAGATCAATAAGGAGTTGGACTTGGTCATCGGTCTTGGCAGATAAAGGGACTATGTCATCCCATTGAAATCCTGCATCAGTCGCTAATTTGCTCGCCGCCATCAACTGTTCTGGCATCTCGCTCTTCTTTGCCATATCTATCATCGTGATGGCGCAGATTTTCTTCGCAGATTTATGTCCTGCAATCTCTTTTGCGATGTACAAATCTCCCGCGCCAATCGCCTCCACAGCCGGAATGCAGAGCACGATGGAATCCACCGAATCCATATTCTCACTCACCATAGTGTTAAGAGCGCCACCTAGAAGTGTTTTCGGCTTATGCACCCCAGGGGTATCAACGACAACTAGTTGAAAGCCAGGTCTTGTGACGATGCCGCGAATTGCGCTACGAGTGGTGTTTGGGTGATGAGAAGTAATGACTACTTTTTCGCCAACGAGAGCGTTTACTAGCGTTGATTTGCCTGTATTGGGGCGGCCCACAATTGCAACGAATGCTGATTTATGTGTCATCAGTGCTAAGAGTACCTGTACTTTGAGAACTCACAGGCAACAACAATTCCAATGCATCTGATACAGAAGTCACGATTTCAGCGCAACGTTCCCCGATCAAGCGATGGCAACCATCACTCGAAGGAGAGGTAATCGGACCAGGAACTGCCATAACAATACGTAAAATTTCTGCAGCATCGCGTGCGGTTCGAAGCGACCCACTCCTAAATGCAGCTTCCACCACGATTGTTCCAAGTGAAAGCGCTGCGATTAACCGATTGCGGGTGAGAAATCTTTCGGGACGGGCACGAACATGTGGCATGACTTCTGAGATTAAAGCGCCTGATTCTTGAATCTCAGCGAAGAGCTTCTCGTTACCCGATGGGTAATTCACGCAAACTCCTGAAGCAAGGACTGCACACGTCACACCTTCAGCAGCGATCGAACCCCGGTGTGCATGAGTATCGATTCCATATGCACCACCACTGATGACTGCCCACTCTCGGTCAGCAAAACCTGAAGCGAATTCACTGGCAACCCGTGCTCCATACGTAGTTGGATTTCTCGTTCCAACAATTGCGACCGCTTTTGATGGCAGTGCGCGTCCTTTGACGATGAGTCCAAATGGTGGAGCCAGCAGATCGTTGAGAAGTGGCGGCCACTCAGGTGAATCAGGAGTAAGAAATCGAGCTCCCACAGAGTCAATTTCACTATGTAACTTCTCCACGTGATCTGCGAGTAAGAACTCCTTTATGCGTAGCGCCGATTTCTTCTCCTTGTCGTAAGCGCCACTTTCTAGGCGATCAACGAGTCCTTCTGCGCCAAACTTCACACATTCCTCGCTCCAAAAAGTTGATCCTCCCTCTATGGCGTTGAAGAGTCGGAGTCGTACATCAATGCTCATGCCACTCGCTCTGCATTGGATCGAAGATTCAATGCCGCATCTAATTCATTTATTGTGGGCACAGTTACGCCTTTGAGATCTGCGATGGTCCACGAGAGTCGCAAGAGTTTGTGGAATCCCCGCGCAGTGATCTCCTCTTTATCCATGAGAGTATGTAGAGCGCTCATCGCTTTTGAATCAGCTCGGAATCGATTACGTAATTGATCGGAAGGGATCTGGGAATTCAACGTGAAACCTAATCCAGCAAATCTATCTTTAGCTACTTGACGCGCCTTGATAACGCGAGCTCTCATTGCAGCGCTAGCTTCTCGTGGTTCAGATTGTGCCAACGCGGCTCTTGTTGGATTTTCAACGATTAATCGAAGATCAATGCGATCGAGAAGCGGTCCCGAAAGTCGATTCAGATATCGTCTCACTTGGATGGAGGAACATTGACAGCCTCTACCTTTTCCCGTGAATCGCCCACACGGACATGGATTAGCAGCTAGGGCCAAGATAAATCTTGCTGGAAATCGCGTGCTGCCAACTGCACGAGTGATCTCAATTGATCCAGATTCCAGAGGTTGTCGCAGTGCATCCAAAATTCCTGTGGCACATTCGGGAGCTTCATCAATGAATAGCACGCCGTTATGCGCTAGAGAGCAAGCCCCAGGACGAATCTGCTTAGTTCCTCCGCCCACCATTCCCACTGTTGTTGTGGTGTGATGTGGGGCTACAAAAGGTGGAGTTTTGAAATGTGATTGTTGTAGACGCTGTGTACCTGCAATTGAATGAATTGCGGCAACTTCTCTGGCTTGTAGATCATCCAATCGAGGCAAAATAGTTGGGATTCTCTCTGCCAACATAGTCTTACCTGTTCCTGGGGGTCCGATCATTAACAAGTGATGGCCACCGGTAGCGGCGATTTCGAGTCCGAACTTGGCATCTTCCTGTCCCGCAACTTCCGAGAAATCTAACTCGGTTACAACTTCTTCATGAGTCAGAAGTGGAATATCTCGTGGTTGAGTAGTCCCTGTTAGCAGCGCCAAGACTTCAATAAGACTGCTTGCAGCAGTAACCGATATGTCAGATACCAGATTAGCTTCATGGAAATTCTGCTCGGGAACGATGGCACGCTTCATTCCATGCTTAGCTGCCGAAATCAACATCGGCAAGACCCCGCGCACAGGACGCAGTGCGCCTTCTAATGAAAGTTCCCCAATCAATATAGTTTTATCAAAATTCTTCTGAGCTACCTGATCAGTCGCGCTCAAAATTGCGATGCTGATAGGAAGATCAAAGCCCGATCCACTTTTTGGTAACCACGCAGGTGAGAGCGAAACTGTTACCTTGGTTTGAGGCCATCTCTTCCCTGAATTGTTGATTGCCGAACGAATGCGATCGCGAGATTCATTAAGTGCAGCATCTGGAAGGCCAAGCAGTTGATAGCCCGGCAAGCCTTTCGATACATCCACTTCAATTTGAACTATCTCCCCTTCAAGGCCCGTGAGAGATACACCTTGCGTCGTGGCAACGCTCATGCAATTCCACTTCGATAATCAATGGTGATTTCGCCTGATCGACCTAATAACACACCAGATACATCAATTCGGTAAGGAGCGCCTAACTTTTGGTGAGTAGCGAGCCACGCTAACGCAAGCCTTTGAATGCGGTGAATTTTCACTTCCGAAATCGACTCTAAAGGATCGCCGAAAGATGCGCTGGTGCGGGTCTTCACCTCAACAAAGACAATCTCTTTTTCCGGCGAAAGAAGAACAATATCGAGCTCCCCTTCTTTGATTCGCCAATTTCGATCAAGGACTTTATAGCCACGATTTTCAAGGTATCGAGCGGTGAAGTCTTCCCCGATGTTTCCAGTATGTGCTGCTCGAGCGTTCAAAGCCATTACGTGAGATTAAGTTGAGTTGCGATCTCTTTTTGAAGGATGGTTTAGAACTGTGAAGAAAGTTAGCTGTTGATAAGCGCAGCAATATTTGCATACGAACGGCGATGGACTTCACTCACGCCAAGCTCGGATAAAGATTTTTCATGGCTCCGGGTCACATATCCTTTGTGTGCCGCAAATCCATACCCGGGATACTGTTCATCCAACTTATCCATGATTCGATCGCGATGGACTTTTGCCAGAATCGACGCAGCCGATATTGTGATTGCAACTTGATCACCTTTCCACACGGCCAGTGATGGAGCGCTTAAACCATCAATCCGGTATCCATCGGTCAGAATGTATTGCGGCTCGGTTTTCAGCGCATGGATCGCACGACGCATGCCTTCAAGGTTGGATTTATGTAGCCCTATTGAGTCTATTTCGGTTGGTGAGATTTCAATGATTGCATAGGTAATTGATTCAGAGATTACAAGATCAAAGAGCTCTTCCCGTTTCTGTGCCGTTAACTCTTTAGAATCGCGAACTTCTTCCAGCGCAACACTCTTGGGATCTTTAAGAATGGTTGCAGCAACAACGAGTGGGCCAGCACAAGCTCCGCGCCCCGCTTCATCAACGCCGGCGATAGTCGACATGCCAGCCGCGATGAGTTTTTCCTCAATCATGCGTGGACTTGCTAATTGTTTTGTTTGACAGGAATTTGAGCAAGATCTTTTCCAGCATCCAGTACTCCGAGATGCTTGAAAGGCCAAATTACAAAGAGGGCTCGGCCCGTCACTTTATCGAGCGGGACCATTCCTTTATTGGGGTCGTCAGTGTGAAAACGTGAATCTGCGCTCGCGCCACGATGATCACCCATGACCCAGATGAAACCTTCAGGGACTGTCACATCAAATTCGGAATCTGAGGGTTTATTGCCATCGTATATATATGGTTCATCGACAGCTACTCCGTTGACTTGAAGTTTCCCATCTTTATTGCAACACACCACTCGATCGCCACCTACACCGATAACTCGCTTAATTAGATATTGCTTGGCAGGGTCAGGAAGTATTCCTACAAAAACAAGGGTCTCTTTAACTAATTTGCGAATCCCTGTGCTGTCGTCATAGGACTCTGATAGCCAATTAGCTGGATCCCTAAATACGACAACTTCTCCACGTTTGATATCACTGTAGAGTGCGGCGAATTTGTTCACTCCAACCCGGTCATTTACTTGGAGTGTGTTCTCCATCGAACCTGAAGGAATGTAGAAAAATTGAACGAGAAAAGTTTTAACAATGATGGATAGGACAAGAGCCGATACAACAAGTATGGGCAGTTCGCGAAGGCTGGTGCCCTTCGCTTTAGGCGACATAAGAGTCGACTTTAGGAGTTTTTGGTTTCAGACTCGGCAGAAGTTTCTTCTGTCGCTGCTGGGGCGGTTTCTTCCGCAACAGCTTCTTGCGTAACAGGAGCCTCTTCTACAGTTTCAACAACGATGTCTTCAACAATTGCCTCTTGAACAATGGCCTCTTCAACAGCAACTGCTTCTGGAGCTGCGTAGAGAGTTTCAAGATCATCTGCGCCACGACGCTCGCGGATCTTTGCAGCCTTGCCACGAAGATCACGGAGGTAATAAAGCTTCGCGCGACGAACTTCTCCCTTGCGGACGAGTTCAATCTTTTCAATAACAGGTGCGTGGACTGGGAAAATTCTTTCAACGCCAACGCCGTAAGAAATTTTGCGGACTGTGAATGTCTCACTGACGCCAGAACCTTGGCGCGCGATAACGAGACCTTGGAAGACCTGGATACGGCTCTTATTACCTTCAACGACGCGGACGTGAACTTTGAGTTCATCGCCGGGGCGGAAATTAGGTAGGTCCTTACGGAGGGAGGCGGCATCTACCGCATCAAGCACGTTCATGGTTTGTCCTAACAATTAGTCTCTACGCTTAACGCTCAATAACTCGGCGTATCTTGCCACACCTCCTCCCGAAGCGCTAAATCGCAGGTCTAGTACGCCTGACCAGCCCGAATCTGGGCGCTGAGCGCAGGATGAAGCGCTGGCCCGGCCACTATCACCATGTTCTTCTCTCCATTCCAGATTCCCGTGTCGATGGAGATCATCGCGCCAGCTTCAGTGGCAATCAAACCTGCAGCAGCGTAATCCCATTCATTAACGCCCGCTTCAAAGTAGGCATCAAGCGATCCGCTTGCAACATGACACATATCTACTGCGCAAGCACCCAATCGCCGTAAATCTCTAATTTCCGGAAGTAATCGAGCAATAAGTGCTGCTTGGATTTTTCTTTTCTCAAGATCATATGCAAAACCCGAACCTACAAGGGCTCTATTGAGAGCAACAGGATCGTTACATTTAATGGGATTTCCATTAAGAAATGCCCCACCGCCACGATGTGCTTTCCAAAGAGATTGCGTTGCAGGTGAATAGACAACTCCAGCTAAACCTCCGTCTCTGTCTTTAGCGGCGATACTGATGCACCATCCTGGAATGTCGTAAAGATAATTGACAGTCCCATCAATCGGATCTATGACCCACGTAACTCCCGATTTACTTTCGCGATTTGCTCCTTCCTCGCCAATCAGACCATCATCAGGACGAGCGGCAAGAATTTCACTGACAATCAACTTTTCACTTTCATGGTCCATCTGCGTGGCAAAGTCAAAGACTCCACTTTTTTCATCTAAATCAAATTTTGAAGGTCGATTAACAAGAAGTGACCCAGCTTTTAGCGCGATAGATTCTGCAAGATTGAGTAGTTCAATGGCTAAAGACATATCCCAATCTAATCACAATTCTTCATGAACAAGTACACTCGCATCATGTTGACCTCCTATAAACGGTTATTTGCTATTCCTGGAGGTTGGAATTTCTCATTGGCAGGCTTCATTCTTCGTCTACCGATTTCGATGTTGTATTTAGCAATTGTCTTATTTGTCGTGGCCGAGACCGACTCCTATTCACTTGCGGGAGCAATCTCGATGGTCTCCTCGATCGTGTTGGCTGTTGCAACGCCGCTCTGGTCCCGAGCAGCCGATCAATTTGGGCAGAACAAAATCCTCTCAATTACTGCGCCCATCCACATCATCTTCTTGGGTCTCTTTGTATATTTCGTAAAGACAGATGCTCCAGTTTGGAGTTGGTTTTTCTGTGCCATCGTCTTTGAATCCTTTGTTATTGGTTCCGGACAGATGGTTCGACGTCGTTGGATTCATGTCATAGGCGATGACCGCAAACTAATCGACACCGCCTACTCGTTTGAAGCTCTGGTTGATGAAATCATCTTTACAACAGGCCCTGTTATCGCAACTCTTGTTGCGTCGTATTTCATGCCAGAGGCTTCCATCTTTACCGCTATGGGTTTCTTAGTTTTCGGGGCCTTGATCTTTCTCACTCAGAAGCGAACTGAACCTCCCGCACATCCAAAAGAACCGGGCGATGATCACTCACTTCTCATTCGAGATCGATTCATTCAGGCACTTTTCATTCCCATGATGATGTGTGGAGCTTTCTTTAGTTCAACGGGTCTGGTAATCGTTGGATATCTCGATGATTTTGGAACTCGTGAATACAGCGGATTCTTCATTGCAATCTGGTCTCTCAGTTCCGGGCTCTCAGCTTTCGTTAGTGGATCTATTCATTGGAAGATGAATGAAACTCGTCGCTTTCTTTACTCGCTCGTCGCGCTCTTTGTCTTAACTATTCCAATCGTTATGGCTGCATATTTCTATGAAGGCAATCTCTTTATGTTGGCAATTGCACTCTTTCTTAATGGCCTTGCCATTGCACCTATCCTTACAGCTGGATTTGCAGTAGCTGAAAGATCAGTAAGCCCCAAACGCACGACAGAAGTTTTGGCTTGGGCAATCGCAGCATTGAATCTTGGTGGAGCAATCCCCACAGCAATTACTGGCTACATCATTGACACATTTGGCTCATCTGTCGCATTTATTGTTCCACTGGCATGTATGGCAATTTCATTGCTCTCGCTACTTCCTTTTTTCGGATTGTGGCGTCGCAAACTCCATCAAATACCAGCGTAGGTTCCCTTAAAACCAGACTCTTGTATGGCAATCTTTACCCGTGACTGAATTGCGTTTAGTTGGCCGCACCGACGATGGTGACCACATCGAGATGGTTGATAACGATGGGAATAAATTTACGGTTCGCCTCTCCGATTCACTCCGTTCCGCAGTCAATGAGCGTCGTCTAACGCCAGTCGTTGATGCCGCCCCACAGTTTTCAATTAAAGAGATTCAAGCCCGTTTGCGCGCCGGCGAAAGCTACGCCGAAGTTTCACGAATCTCAGGTCTCTCCCTAGAGAAGATTGAGAGATATGCCAGTCCCATTCTTCAAGAGCGAGCATGGATCATCGAACTTGCAGAAAAATCTTCACCTAAAGGAACATCGCTTCCACTCTCCGAATTAGTTATTCAGCGACTCGCACCTCGTGGCGTCAATATGAATCAGATTTCTTGGAACACATGGCGCCTTGATGATGGAACATGGCATTTAGTGTTGAGTTACCCATCTCGTGAAGGTCAATCCGAAGCAACCTGGACTTTCGATTCCAATAAACGAACACTCGTATCAAAAGATGATGGCGCTCGTTGGATTAACGGCGAAGAGCTACCCGCGAAACAGCCACCTCGCCAAGACCGTATGAGTGATCATGGAGTTCTCTTTCCTGTTGAAGGAGAAACACCACAACCACCGCGACTTGTCGCAGTTCGAACTGACCCTATGGTTAATGACGAGCCGAGTGAAGTTAAAGAGATTGCACCTGACGCCAAAAAAGATGGCGTTACCAAGAGGATTTCTATCCCGTCATGGGATGACATCATGTTTGGACGAGGCAAGAAGAAGGATGAAGACGAAGAAGATTAGAGAGTCTTCGTTAGTAGCGGAATCGCTATCTCTGGTTCAGTAACTCCTCCATGGTGCCCGACCATCGCGAGCTGAAACTCTTCTCGATCCGGTTCTACAAGAATGAACTCACCATTGGCAATAACGATCAAATCACCAATACGTTCGAGATTTTTCTCAGACACTGATGGTCCAAAAAATCCTTGATTGACTGACTCTTCACGAGTCAATACTTGCACTTTCTCCCCAAAGAATTCTTCCCATTGTGATTTTGTCTCAGCAAGCGCTCCATTCCTTACATACAAATAGCGAACTCTTGGTTCTCCCCCGAGCAGCTCAACATTCTGCAATAAGTCATTATCTTTTCCAAGAACGCAGAAGTCATCTCGATTAATCATTCCGTGATCTGCTGTTATCCAAAGTCTCGTACCGAGAGGCAAGTTCTCAAGAAGCTTAGTGATGAGCTCGGATGCTTTTGCCATGGCAGCATGAAAGCGCGGTGAGCCGATGCCATCGCGATGGGAAGCATCATCGACATCATTGATATAGACATAAGCAAATGAACGCTCTTTCGATAACGCTAATTTAGTTTCAGTTACCATCTCATCAACCAGATTCGCACCATGATAGGTAGCACCTCGTAGAGCTGCTCTGGTAAAACCAGTCTCTTCGTAACGCTTTGCTGCAATATGCGAGACGCTGATTCCCTCTCTCTTCCCACGTTCAAAGAGAGTTTCTTCTGACTGCCAGATATATGGATCAACACGTTCATCCCACTTCAGGGCATTTAACAAACGTTCCGGAGTCCCACTATGTGGCACGCGCATCGTGTAACCGACCATTCCATGTCGGCCCGCAGCGTTTCCTGTGCCAAGTGATGTCAGGCTAGTTGAAGTCGTAGAGGGAAAAGTTGCCTGCAGTGAAGAGAAACTGGTGAGCTGATTGAAAATTGGTTGGTTCTGAAGTGAAAGTTGTAAGGCGTTCATTCCCATTCCATCAACAAGAAGAATGCATTCTCGCTGCGCAGGATTATTCGGAATTTCAAGGATATTCGAAGTACCAGAGAGCCCAAGTGTGGCGAAGACTGATTGTGATAAGTCTGAGAGCAAGTAGGCCACGCACCTATCTTTCCAGTAATCTTCCTTTTGTGATCCACTATTCATCTGAGGTGAAGACCGCGCTGGAAAACAAGGCGCCTATCGTGGCTCTCGAATCCACAATCATCAGCCATGGTCTTCCTCGTCCAACCAATATCGAGGTGGCCACTCAAGTAGAAGCAATTGTCAGAGAAAATGGCGCGACACCTGCGACGATTGCTGTCATTGACGGAGCTATCCACGTTGGACTCAACGACAGTGCGCTTCAAAGAATTGCAACAGATACCAATATCTCCAAAGCTTCGATACGTGATCTCCCTATTGTGATTGCAAAGAAGATGAGCGCTGCCACAACAGTTGCCGCTACATCACATATCGCTCATTCTGCTGGCATCGCGATCTTTGCTACGGGTGGACTTGGTGGTGTTCATCGCGGTGCGCAAGAGACGTGGGATGAATCAGCAGACCTTCATTCGCTGGCAAATATTCCTGTGATGGTGGTAAGCGCAGGAGCAAAATCCATTCTTGATGTCGCTGCAACGCTAGAGAGACTTGAAACTCTATCGGTCCCCATCATTGGTTTTCAGACTAATAAATTTCCAGGTTTCTATCTCTCTGACTCTGGCTTTGAACTCGAGTATCGCGCTGACTCGCCCGAAGAGATTGCCAAGATCTGGAGCGCACGACATCAAGCAAGAATCACTCACTCTGGCATGGTGGTTGCAAATCCCGTGGTTCGCCAGATGGATCCGGTATTGCACTCACAGACACTTGCAGATGGATTGGCTGCTGCCGAACGCGAGCACATTAAAGGCAAAGCAGTCACGCCATTCTTACTTGAATATTTCCACTCCCACACCAATGGTGAGTCACTTCGAGTGAATATCGAGATCATAAAATCCAATGCGGCTCTTGCTGCTCAGATTGCGGTAGCCGCACAATAAAATGGCTCGCATTCTCTGCATTGGCGATGCCATGCTCGATGTCGTTGTGCTTATCGACTCAGCTATTCACTACGGAAGCGATACGCCGGCCCACATCACTACGCATGGCGGTGGAGCTGCTGCGAATACTGCAACCTGGATGGCTCATCAAGGCCACCAAATCTTCTTTGTCTCACGCATCGGTAATGATGCAGCCGGTAGCGCAGTCCTATCGGAGTTGGATGCTTGGCGGATAGAACATAAAGATATGAGCCACATCAAAGGTAAAACTGGCGTTGTTGTAGTGATTGTTGATGAAACGGGACAGCGCACAATGTTTCCTGATTCAGGCGTTAACTCAGGACTTGGCGTTGATGATCTCCCGCCACTTGAAGACTTTGATGCTGCCTTCCTCTCTGGATACTCATTGTTTAATCCGCTCTCAACCCCAGGAGTCTCAGAGATCATCGCTGAAATTAAGAGTGCAAAGATTCCGCTCTTCTTTGATCCTGCATCAGTTGGAACGATGTCTCACTTCGATCGTGATCGAGCCCTATCGTATTTGAAGCAGATGGATGTAATTCTCCCTAACGAAGAAGAGGCTTTATTTCTCACTGATCAAAATGACATTGAGGCTGCAATTCAAGATTTACAGAAGCACTGTCCCGTCGTGGTTGTAAAACGCGGTGATAAAGGCGCGATGGCGGTTGGGCATGGTTCTAAAATCATTACTTCACCAGTCGATAAAATCGATCCTCTTGATACCACAGGAGCTGGAGATGCCTTCGCAGCAGGCTTCATTCCACAATGGATTGCTTCGAAAGATTTACGAGAAGCAATGGATGCTGGTAACGAATTAGCCCGTCAATGTGTCGCAATTATCGGAGCGAGACCGAGCGTCAATCCCCAGTAAATCAACCAATCATTGGCAGAATCGCGCCATGGCAAAGGCAGATGCAAAGGGAACAACAGGATCGAAGAAGAAAGTAGTTGGTCCTAAGCCCGGCGAATTTCCCGGCAAGATTGTTGATGTTGATGTCTCATCAGAGATGTCTGATTCCTTCTTGGAATATGCCTACTCTGTTATTTATTCGCGTGCGCTTCCTGATGCACGTGATGGATTAAAACCAGTTCATCGTCGCATCTTGCATCAGATGTCTGAGATGGGACTTCGTCCCGATAAAGGACATGTAAAGAGCGCGCGAGTAGTGGGTGAAGTGATGGGTAAATTGCACCCACACGGTGATGGCGCGATTTATGACGCGCTGGTTCGTATGGCTCAGAACTTCTCAATGCGATTACCACTCGTTGATGGTCATGGAAACTTTGGATCACTCGATGCTGGACCTGCGGCGATGCGTTATACCGAGGCGCGTCTTGCCAGTTCGGCTCTTCTTATGGTCGAAGAGACAGATGAGAACACGGTTGATTTTGGCGCCAATTACGATGGCCAAATTTTAGAGCCACTAGTTCTGCCTGCTGCTTTCCCTAATCTCCTCGTTAATGGTGCAACCGGAATCGCAGTTGGAATGGCCACCAATATGGCTCCTCATAATCTTGGCGAAGTCATCGCAGCTGCAAAACATCTGATTGAAAACCCCAATGCAACCCTGAAACAACTTATGAAATTCGTTCCTGCCCCTGACTTCCCTACTGGTGGAACCATCATCGGCAAAGAAGGCATCCTCGAGGCGTATCAAACTGGTAAAGGCGCATTTAAAGTTCGCGCCAAAGTTGAAACTGGAAAAGTTACGACCCGCAAACAAGGTATCACTATTACAGAATTGCCATTCAACATCGGACCTGAAAAAGTTGTTGAGAGAATCTCTGATCTCGTTAAAGCCAAGAAGATTCAGGGTATCTCCGATATTGTCGATCTTACCGATGGACAATCTGGAACGCGTGTTGTCATTGAACTTAAGAATGGCTTTGAACCTGATCAGGTTCTCGAGAATCTCTTCAAACTCACACCACTGGAAGATGCTTTCTCCATCAATGCGGTTGCGCTCGTTAACGGGAAACCTAAGACCCTTGGACTTAAAGAGCTTCTTCAAGTCTTTGTTGATCACCGTATCGAAGTGGTCACACGACGCTCTAATTTCCGCAAAGATAAAGCTGCGGCTCGTCTCAACCTTGTTGATGGACTTCTGAAAGCCATTATTGATATCGACAAAGTAGTGAAGATTGTTCGCGGCAGCGATGATGCGAATGAAGCAAAGGCTGCACTCATCAAGAGCTTTAAGCTCACCGATGAGCAGGCCACCTACATTCTCGATATGCCGTTGCGACGTCTCACGAAAATGTCGAAGATTGAGCTCGAAACTGAGCAGAAGGAATTGAAGTCGACAATCTCGAAGTTGACTGCACTACTCAAGAGTGATGAAGCGCTGCGCAAGCAAGTAGCAGATGAATTGACTGAGGTTGAAGCTAAATACGCTACCCCGCGGCGTACTCTTATCGCTTAATGTTAATTGCTTAGGCGTCGATTCTCTCGCGATCAATATCTGCCGTTGCAATAAAGTCTTTACGCGGTGCAACCTCATTGCCCATCAATAACTCAAACATCTTCTCCGCTGCGGCAGCATCTTTAATGGTGATGCGGCGCAGTGTGCGATGGTCTGGATCCATCGTTGTTTCGCGAAGCTGGTCGGCATCCATCTCGCCTAGGCCTTTATAGCGCTGGAGCGGCTCTTTCCAACGTTTACCTTGCTTCTTGAGATCTGCAAGAAGTTTCTTCATCTCATCATCAGAGTAGGTGTAGTGAACTTCGCCTTTCTTGCCACCGCCGCCCATGACTTCAATACGGTGTAGTGGCGGAATTGCAGCGAAGACTCGACCATCATCAATGAGAGGCTTCATGTAACGATAAAGCAAAGTCAGCATCAGACAGCGAATGTGTGCACCATCAACATCGGCATCGGACATCAGGATCACGCGTCCGTAACGAGCATCATCAAGCGTAAATGATTTTCCAGAACCCGCTCCGATGACTTGAATTATTGCTGCGCACTCGGCGTTATCAAGCATCTGCGAGAGTGAAGCTTTCTGCACATTGAGAATCTTTCCTTTGAGAGGAAGGATTGCTTGATATTCAGAATTTCGCGCTGCCTTAGTGGTTCCTAGAGCAGATTCACCTTCCACGATAAATAACTCGGTGCGCGAGACATCTTCAGAGCGGCAATCCGATAATTTGGCTGGAAGAGAGGAGCTCTCTAACGCATTCTTACGCCGCTGCAATTCTTTGTGGGCGCGAGAGGAGATGCGAGTACGGGAAGCGTTTGCCACCTTCTCGAGGATGAGCAGACCATTAGCTTTATCGATTCTTTTTGTGGTGGTAAAAAAGCGCTTGAGTTCATCAGAAACTACTTGTTGCACAATCTTGGTAACTGCAGGAGTTCCAAGAACTTCTTTGGTCTGGCCTTCAAACTGAGGTTCCTGCATCCGCACAGTTACAACAGCGGTTAAGCCTTCGACTATGTCATCTTTAATGACATCTTGTTCATTCTTCTTAAGCACGCCTTTGGCACGGAGGAATTCGTTAAAAGTTTTCGTCAGAGCTCGCTCAAATCCTTGGACGTGCGTTCCGCCTTTAGGAGTTGCAATGATGTTCACAAAGGAGCGGACTGTGGTCTCGTATCCATTGCCCCACTTCACCGCGATATCAACATCCATATCGCGCTCAACTTCTTGAGGCTCGAGATGGCCTTTGTCATCGAGGACCGGGACCGTCTCTTGATAATGACCCTTTCCGGTTAGACGGATGACATCGCCAACCGCCTCATCGGGTTGGATGAAATGGCAATACTCAGAAATTCCACCTTTATGGAAGAAGGTCTCGGAAGTCTTCTCCTTTGTACGATTGTCATTAACAATCAAAGTTAAGCCAGGAACAAGATAAGAGGTTTGGCGCGCGCGGGTGTAGATCTCTTCTAAGTCATATTGCGCATCTTTAAGGAAGATCTGTTTATCAGACCACCACTTAATTCGAGTTCCGGTAACTTTTGAGGAAACTTTCCCTATAACGCGGAGCCCTGATTGCGGCTCAAATGTTGCATTAGGGCCATCGCCATCAAAGATTCCAGCTACGCCACGCTTAAAGGACATCCAATAGATTTTTCCATCACGATCAACTTCGACATCAAGACGCGATGCAAGAGCGTTGACTACAGATGCGCCGACTCCATGGAGTCCGCCAGTGGCAGCATAAGAGCCACCACCAAATTTTCCGCCCGCATGAAGTTTTGTCATCACGACTTCAACGCCCGTGAGTCCAGTCTTTGGTTCTTTATCTACGGGAATACCGCGACCATCATCATGGACCTCAATTGATCCATCTTTCTCTAAATTAATCTCAATCTTCTTGCAATAACCGGCGAGTGATTCATCAACCGCGTTATCGATAATTTCCCATAGGCAGTGCATAAGTCCGCGTCCATCGGTGGAGCCGATATACATTCCGGGACGCTTACGAACCGCATCAAGCCCTTCAAGAACTGAGAGGTCTTTTGCGGAATATGATTTTTCGACGCTGCGATTTTCTCCGTCTGCCACGATGCGCAAGGGTATCTATCTCACCAATTGAGCAGCGTGTTACGCGCCGAACAGCCTGAGAATATGTCGATAATTTCACAAAATATGGCAAGAATCTGAAAAAAATTCGATTTTGACCTGCGGGGAATAAGTCATAGGTGGTTTGATGTTCCACTGTAAGTACTTGCGCTCCCGCAAGCATCACGAAAGGCAGGCTAGAAATGACCGAGAATGTAGTACTCGATTCCACGCCGCTTAATGCCCTCGATCGTTGCGATCGTTGTGGCGCGCAAGCATATGTTCGCGCAGTTATGGCAAATGGATTCGAATTACTCTTCTGTGGTCACCACGCCAAGAAATATCAAGATGGTCTTGCCGAAGCAGCAGCTCGTATTGATGACGAGACCTCTCGCCTTATCGAAGAATCAGCGGCGCAATAATCCTTGAGACCAAACTCGGTCTCCCCGTTCTAGCTTCTTCCTTATCTGCGATACCGCTCAATTTCACCATGCTGTTAACAGCTATATACCTCAATGGTTCTGGTTCCCATTTACGAATCTTCTTATTCACAAAGTGAAGATTGGTTAAATCATTCTTCTGCCCTGTAATCACATGGGCGAGAATCTTGCTGGCCAAGTAACTCATCGTTACGCCATCACCGGCGTATCCACCTAGCCGTCCAAAGCCACGAGAGAAATCAAAGTGCACGTAAGGTTCCCAATTACGGGTAATTGCAACAGCCCCGCCCCATGCATGGGTAAATTTCACATCGCGCAACGCAGGAAACCAGGATTGAGCTAAATTTCGCAGACTTTCATGGACAGAATCTGTCATTTCTTTTGCAGGAATGAGTCTGGAGTTAAGTGGATACGTGGCACCACGTCCACCAATCGCTAAGCGATTATCTGCGGTGCGCTGGGCGTAATTGATGAGATGCGATCCCTCAGCAAAAGTGAAGCGTGAATCAACCCCGATTTCGCGCCATTGCGCATCCGTTAAAGGTTGCGTTGCGACCATCAAGGAATAGAGCGGTATGAACTCTCGTTGATGGTCGCCAAATACCTCAGTTGCTTGAATGACGATTGGGGCGCTTACAAGGGAGCTATTCGCGAGCACTCCATCCTCGGTGGCGGTGGCATACACGCTTTCACAGATTGTTACGCCTTTAGCAAGAAGATATTTAGAAAGACCTTGCACAAGACCAATTGGATTGATTGTTGCGCACTCGGGATTGAAAAGTCCTCCGCGGGCATCGCGAACTCGAATCATTTCTTCGAGCTCACTCTTCTCTTTCCAGATATGTAAATCATCTTGGGAATCTTTAAGGCGGCGTTCTTGGGCGATGTTTCTGGCAAACATCACCGTTCCTGATTTCACAAAGTTTGCTGCTGGCGCGTTATTCGCAGCAAATTCGCCAATCTCATCGATAGCACGCGTTATCGCGCTAAAGAGCTCTGCTGTCTTCTCTTTGCCATGGCGCTTTTCTAGCGTGGAGCGATACACGGGATAGTCAGAGGAAGCCCATCCCCCATTGCGTCCACTGGCGCCAAAACCGATTCGCTGCGCTTCAAAGATTACGATTGATAGATCAGGATTTAATTTCAGTAAGTGATAAGCAGACCAGAGTCCCGAGAATCCACCACCGATGATTGCTACATCGTAGGAATCTGAGTGGCTCGAAGAATAAGAAATCTCGCTCGAGGAATCTGCCCAGAGCGAGTTATTCGGCTTGGAATCCGGCTTCGCGGTGTGAGCCATCGCAGAATGGTTTCTCTTTGGAGTGACCACAACGGCAGAGTGAGAAATTCTCTTTAGTTTCGATGACATTTCCATCAGCATCAACAAAATCAGCAGCGCCAGTGACGCGGATTGACCCGTTTGGTTTTACAAAAATCTTGGGACGATCTGACATGGATAGCTCCTTAGTTGGACGAATTAATCGAGGTAATCGCGGAGAACTTGTGAGCGCGATGGGTGACGGAGCTTGGACATCGTCTTGGACTCAATCTGGCGGATACGCTCACGTGTAACGCCATAGACCTTGCCGATTTCATCGAGAGTCTTAGGCTGGCCGTCGGTTAGACCGAAGCGCATCGCTACAACGCCTGCTTCACGCTCAGAGAGAGTGTCAAGCACAGAGTGGAGCTGCTCTTGAAGCAATGTGAATGAGACAGCATCGGCAGGAACGATTGCTTCAGAGTCCTCAATCAGATCACCAAACTCTGAATCTCCTTCTTCGCCAAGTGGAGTGTGAAGTGAGATTGGTTCGCGACCGTACTTCTGAACTTCAACCACCTTTTCAGGGGTCATATCAAGTTCTTTTGCGAGCTCTTCAGGGGTCGGTTCGCGACCAAGATCTTGGAGCATCTGGCGTTGGACACGAGCAAGTTTGTTGATGACTTCCACCATGTGGACTGGAATACGGATGGTGCGAGCCTGGTCTGCCATCGCGCGAGTGATGGCTTGGCGAATCCACCACGTTGCATATGTTGAGAACTTATAGCCCTTTGTGTAATCGAATTTCTCAACGGCGCGGATCAAACCGAGGTTTCCTTCTTGAATCAGATCAAGGAAGAGCATTCCGCGGCCGGTATAGCGCTTTGCGAGAGATACAACGAGACGGAGGTTCGCTTCAAGGAGATGGTTCTTGGCGCGCTTGCCATCTTCTGCGATCCATTCCAATTCACGTTTCAATGAGCGATCAAGTTTCTCGCTGCCATTGAGACGTTCTTCTGCAAATAGTCCAGCTTCAATACGCATCGCAAGTTCTACTTCAAGTTCGGCGTTGAGAAGTGCAACGCGACCAATCTGCTTCAAATAATCTTTAACTGGGTCAGCTGTTGCACCAGCAGTAAGAACAGTCTGGGGTGGAGCGTCGTCTTCTTCGGAATCTTTAAGTGTGAATTCGCCTTCTTCTTGCTTTGCTTCTTCGGTGAGATTGACGACGCGGACATCAGATTGTCCTTCGGTGCTCTCCTCACCAGTTTCTGCAACGAGCTTTTCAAGATCTTCTAATTCAACTTCCTCTAATTCAACATCTTCACCATCAATTTTTTCTACGAGTTTCTTGCCTGATGGTTTTGTTGTAGCAGATGTTGCTGTATCGACGGGTGCGCCAGATTTAGCAGCCTTCATCGCTTCTAATTCAGCTTTGGTTGGGAAGCGACGTGGACCTTTCTTCTCAGCAGGTTGGCTCTTTGCTTCACGCGCCAACTTCATCGCTTCTAATTCAGCTTTCGTTGGGAAAAGACGTGGGCCTGACTTCTTAACGGCTTTCTTAACATCCTTCTTATTGCTTTTCTTTGCAGGCGATGGCTTCGTGCTCTTCTTTGCAGCGCTCTTTGACTTACTTGCGTTTTTGGGCGCACGAGATACAGGCACGAAATAGTCCTTTGCTTTGAACTGACGATCTGTCAGAGTTACTTGCCAGCCACGGGGATTTGGCTATGGCTATATTATAAATTGTCCACAGGTCAGAACGCACATTCTGGGCACTTTATGCCCTCCTGGCGTGGGCAGTCTTCGCTCCTATGAGCGGGCGGACGGCAGAAGATCTACAAATCTAGAGACGCCCAGCCTCATGAACTCGCTTCAAAAACTCCCGAGTCTCAGGCTGCGTGGGGCTTTCTAGAATCACTGACGGGACTCCCCACTCCAAAATCCGTCCATTGTGGAGATAGCAGACTTCATCGGCTACCTGCTTTGCAAATCCCATTTCATGGGTCGCGAGCACCATAGTCATGCCTTCGCCTTTAAGGTCGCGCACGGTGCTGAGAACTTCATTGACGAGAACTGGATCTAAAGCGCTCGTTATCTCATCAAGCAATAGCAGCCGTGGATGGCGTGCCAGTGAGCGAATGATGGCAACTCGTTGCTGCTGTCCCCCACTTAAGCGATCGGGATATTGATCCGCTTTATCTTTAAGGCCAAATCGCTTCAATAACTCAAGTGCTTCATCAACGGCCACATCTTTGGCAACGCCCTGAACTTTGGTGGGGGCCAGAATCACATTTTCCAGCACGGTCATATGTGGGAAGAGATTGAACGATTGAAAGACCATTCCAAGCTTCTTACGCACTTCATCAGGATTTACATCTGCAGCGGAGATATCTTCGCCATCGAGAAGGATCTGTCCATCATCAATCTGATCTAAAAGATTGATACAACGTAGCAACGTTGATTTCCCGCTCCCAGACGCTCCAATAAAAACAGTTGCGGTATGTACCGGAACAGTGAAAGTAATGTCCTCTAGAACAACTTCGCTGCCAAATGTTTTGCGAACTTTCTCAAGGCGGAGTACTGGGGTGGTCATGCTTGGCCCTGGGCATTCTGTTTTTCCAGGGAATTACGGAGCATACGATCAGTCCAACGAGTGAGTGGAATAGTGACCAACAAGAAGACAATCGCGGCCATCACATAAGGGGTGTAATTGAAAGTCTTTGCGGTTTGAATCTGTGCAGCACGAACCGCATCTGTGACTCCCAGAATTGAAACTAAGCCAGTGTCTTTGATAAGCGCTACCAAGTCATTGAGAAGTGGAGGTGTCACTCGCTTAAGCGCCTGCGGCAGAACCACATGGCGAAGTGTCTGAAAATGGCTTAAACCCAAGGATCTCGCAGCCGCTCTCTGGCTGGGATGAACAGTAAGAATTCCTGAACGAATTACTTCAGCAACATATGCCGAATAGGTGATGATGACTGCAAGTGTTCCTAAGATGAGAACGTTATTGGTGAGGCCTTTAATCTGTAGAGCCGGGATTCCAAATCCAACTAACAGGATCACCAGGAGCATCGGGATTCCGCGAAATATGTCTACATACGCGGTGGCAAGGAATCTAAATGGAGTAAGTGCTGGTGAACGTGAGGTGCGAAGTAAAGCTATAGCTAATCCAAGGAGAGCGACAGATGTGCCAGCAATAACGGTGAGCATCGCGTTAGTTCCAAATCCAAGGATTATCTTAGGAAGAACTTCTACTCCATAAGCCCACTTAAAGAACGTATTTCGTAACGTCTCCCAACCTGGAGAGGTGACGATGACAATCACTAGAGTCCCAAGCACTAAGAAGCTTGAGAGGGCAGCGATGAGCGCACTGCGTTGATTCTTCTTTTTTCGCGCCCGGCGACGAGCAAGCTCTAATTCACTTGGCGACCATTGACCGCCAAAATCGTAGCCGCTATTAAATTCGGAAGGCGTGGCTCCTTCAAAGGAACCACGCCCCGAATTCTTCTTCATATGTGAGAGTACTAGCTAAGTACTGGCGCTCCTGCAGATGCAGTCAACCATTGATCAATGATTGCTTGCAGAGTTCCGTTATCACGGATTGCATCGACTGCTTTGGTGACGCAAGAGGTGATGGGATTGTCCTTAGAGAGCAAGAGACCAAAGCCTTGATCGCCCGCATCGCTGCCATCAATCTGGCCAACGATGATTCCATTGGGAACCTCAACTGCGGAGAGATAGAACGCTGTAGGTAGGTCTACAACAAGACCATCAATCTGCTTGTTCTTAAGTGCGGTAACGGCAGCAGCGTTATCGTTAAAGACTGATGCTTTGAGGCCGAGCTGGGTTTCAATCACATCGAGTGATGTGGTGGAAACCGCTGCGCCAAGTTTTGCACCGGCATCTGCAAGACCTTGCAGTGTTGTGACGCCATCAATCTTGCTGCCCTTGAAGGAGACGATTGCTTGGTTTGACTTGTAATAAGGGCTGGAGAAATCAACGACTTGCTTACGCTCATCTGTGATGGAGTATTGCTGAAGGTTGAAATCGAATGTCTTTGGACCAGGAGCAATTGCTGCATCGAAGCTGGTGCGAACCCACTTCACAGCGCTTGCGTCGTAGCCAAGTTCTTGTGCAACGGCGTATGCAACTGCTGCTTCAAAACCTTCGCCGGACTCTGGCTTATCGTCAATCACCCATGGGTAATAAGCAGGTTCGCCGGTAGCGATGGTGAGAGTTCCAGCTTCAACAGTTGCCAATGATTCTGGAGAACATGTTGTGGATTCACTCGATGCGCTGTTGTCTTCTGAGGAAGAACATGCGCTAAGTACGAGCGCAGCAACAAGAAGTGGAATTACTTTAAGAAGTTTTTTCATTTCTAGCCTTTCGCAATTAATACGCTTGAGGCCTGACAATTATTGACAGACCCGCGCTTGTCGATGCACCTTGCAGTCGACCAGGTCCTCACCCGGAGCACCCCACCGCGGTGGAGGGTTGCCGTCCAGTTAGCCGGGGCTTAATGCTGGAACTCGTGACCTAGCGCGGACTTTAGAAAATGAAAGTTAAAAAGTCCACTCAGACGCGGGTAGGCCATGGGCGTCACCGACGGCGCGGTAATAAATCGTTCCATCATGGACATTTAAGCCCTTTCGCAGCGCCGCATCATCTTTGAGCGCGGTTGTCCAACCCTTATTTGCCAACGCTAGGGCATAGGGAAGTGTCGCATTCGAGAGCGCGTAAGTTGAAGTAAAAGGAACTGCGCCAGGCATATTCGCAACGCAATAGAAGAGGGTTTCATGGACTTTAAATGTTGGATCGGCATGGGTTGTGGGGCGCGAATCTTCAAAGCAGCCACCTTGGTCGATAGCGATATCGACAAGGACTGCGCCGGGCTTCATTTTCTTTACTAATTCATTGGTGATGAGCTTTGGAGCTTTTGCGCCATGTACCAACACCGCTCCTATAACGAGATCAGCGCTCTTGGCTTGTTCCTCAATCTCATGAGTATTCGACATCAGAGTCTTCACAGTTCCGCTAAAGATCTGGTCAATCTCACCAAGTCGTCTCTGATTGACATCAACGACGGTCACATCTGCGCGCATGCCATGAGCAATCGTCGCTGCAGCTAATCCCGCTGTACCGCCGCCAAGGACGAGAACTTTTCCGGGACGAACGCCGGGAACTCCACCAAGAAGAACCCCGCGCCCTCCAGCACTTTTTTGTAGAGCAGCAGCTCCAACTTGTGCTGCCATACGTCCAGCAACTTCGCTCATGGGAGCTAGGAGTGGAAGCGTCCCACTTACTTCTACAGTTTCATAGGCAATAGCAGTTGTTCCACTCTTGACTAGCGCATCGGTGCACTCACGAGATGCAGCAAGGTGGAGGTAAGTAAATAAAACTTGGTCTTTGCGCAACCTTGAGTATTCAACTGCAATGGGTTCCTTAACTTTGAGAATGAGTTCGGCTTTCGCCCATACCTCATCGGCAGAATCAAGGATTGTCGCACCAACGCTGGTGTAATCAGCATCAGTTATTGCTGATCCAAGGCCAGCGCCTTTTTCGATGAAGACTGAATGTCCATGCTTAATAAATTCTCGAACGCCAGATGGGGTTATTGCTACGCGAAATTCATTATTTTTTACTTCTTTAGGAACACCGATGTTCATGCACTCATGGTACCTGAGAAAAGAGCATCGCAAATTTTGGGATGTAACTCAGCTCTCATCGCAGCAAATGACTTTGGAGACCAACCTGCTGAAAAGACTTGGCGCAACAAACCGGTCATGGCGTAATCAGGATTATCAACCTCTGCCCGATCTAATGCGCGATGGGCAATTGCGCCATCACCTCTTTCATATGCAACTGCTGCAAAAAGAGTAGCCACTGGCGCTACATATCCTTCTGGGGCAACTCTTAATAGCCATCTCCAGGCGCTGAAATAGGTATCACTCGTTTCATCTGTAACGCTCCCCAACGCAAAGTCACGAACTTGTAGATCCAATAGCCTCACAAGAACAAGTGCTAGCAGCTTCTTATCTCGACATAATCCATCAGCTACAAAGTCTGCGATGAAATCGGTGATGGCTTCTGCCCCTTGTCGCTGCAACGGTACCGGATCACCTTCATAATCAATTTCTCTTATCTCCTTCATTAGGTTGAGTAATTCTTGGTCTGGTTCGAGAGCTGAAATTGAATTGACGAGTTGATTGATGTTTTCAAAAGGAACGGGTTTTCCAAGAGCAACTTGTTCTGCAGCAATTCGGGAATGATCAAGTTCGGGAAGCGGCGAACCTTCGGGAGGACAGCACTCTAAATCCTCACAGATAAGCGACCTCCAACGATTGGCATGAACAATCAAGGATTCGCGCAGCGGAATATTCTTCTCATCGATGGCATCTGTTATGGTCTTTATGAGCAAGTCCGCATCAGAGCTGGACTCAGGGATGTAATAAACCGAGATTGCGGCGTCGGCGTCATCTCTCTGTAAGTAGGAAACCAATGTATCGATCTGCTCAGGGTCGAGAGAATCTGGGAAATCAATACGAAGCGCCATGAAGATTGAGTCATCTTTGATGCTCATCAGAACAATGGAATCTTCTGGTTTAAAACCAACGAGGAATGGAATTGCTGCGAGTAGATCATGAGGTGAAGTAAGTGTGGTCATGGGCGAAGCATCAGCGCCCTTGTCAGCTTCTTTATCGAGAGTTTGATAAATGTTGATAGCTGGGCTTGTTGAAAATCAAGAGATGTACACCGCTCTCCCAGATCGCACAGTAAGGCGTTTAGTGATGGATTGGGTGATACCGCCATTAATCGGCGCGCTCATGCCACCTGCGCTCCATCTCCCGCTCCACTTGATGGTGAGCCTCACATCCTTCTCACCCGATGATCGATATGTGTTGCTAATCATTGTTAAGGGATAAGGAGCGCCTTGAACGCGCGTGGTGATTGATCTGCCATCGCCAAAATCCCATTCATAAAGTGCGGTGAGATGAATTGTGATCGGAATTCGGAGTACGACGATGACGGTAGAGAAATGAGTAGGGACTGTGGTCATGAAATTTACTGGCTCTTGAACAAGTGGGTTATCTAGAGGTTGAGTGATGATGAGTCCTGAGGGCAGCAGACTACGAACTTGATCCGAAATTTGGGATCCTGAAATCTTTTTTACTCGTGGTTTGACTGTCAGGCTTGGCCGAGGTCGTGGCTTCGCTGTTGTAACAGGTTTAGGTAGCCACGGAATAAAGAGTTTTCGAGCTGTTGACCTCGCTCGCGGTCTTGGGGATGAAGTGCTAGAAGTTCCTGCCTTGCCTTTCTTTACCGTAATCACAACTTGATTACTCTCTTGATCAGCGCTCACATCAATACAGGTATCACCCTCGCAATCAGCATTAACCGTTGGAATTGAAGTAAGAAGAAAGGTTAAAGTCAGCAGCAGAACTCTCATCGCAGGAGTCTCTGCGGAAATTGGTTAGGGAATTAAGGCTCCGTAAGAGTTAGTGGAAAAGTGTGAGCTGTGAGGATTACGAACTGAATTGTTGATGCAATCTCGTGAGCGATTCCTTAACGGTCTTTCCATCGCTAGTACGCCATAGCGGCGGCATCGAGTTGAGAAGTATTGATCCATAGCGTTTATTGACGATGCGAGAATCAAGAATCGCAACCACTCCCCGATCATCAACGGAGCGAATCAAGCGACCCGTGCCCTGGGCCAGTAAAAGCGCAGCCCGAGGAAGAGAAACCTGCATAAATCCTGAACCACCTGCAGCATCTGCTTCAGCCGCGCGAGCGGACATAACGGGATCATCGGGGCGCGGAAATGGAATGCGATCAATGGCTACGAGAGTGCAGGAAGGTCCAGGCACATCAACGCCCTGCCACAAACTCATTGTGCCGAGCAGAATTGAGGTCGGATCGTTTGCAAATCTTTCCACGAGCGCACCGACGCTATCGCCGCGTCGCTGGGTGATGATTGCAATGGGAAGTTCGGCTAAAACGCGACGGAGATGTTCATCTGCCATCTCAACTCCACGCCACGAAGAGAAGAGCGCAAGGGTGCGACCACCTGCGGCATCAATTAACTCCCCTAATTCGACGAGCGCTTCTTTGCTGGGGCCATCACGTCCTGGTTCTGGGAGATCTTTTGGAAGATAGAGCATGCCTTGATTTGCGAAATCAAAAGGTGAGCCAACATCAAGCATTTGTACATTGGATGGATCGATTGCGGAATCCTGCTCTTCACTCTCTTCTTCCGTTGTGGCGCTGGTAAGAATTCCTAAGCTTCGCGCGATGGGATCAAAACTCTTTCCTACAGTGAGCGTTGCACTTGTAGCAATGACGGGGGTTTGAGTAAAAAGGTTTTCTCGCAAAACATGAGAGACAGCAAGAGGTGCGAGATAGAGAGTTGAGAAAGTCGGTTCGTACCAGAGAACTTGGCTCTCACCCATCCGCATCATTTTCTGGGCCGTGGTTTTTACTTCATTAACGGCTCCTTTAACACGGGCGCGATCTGCGAGGCTATCGGGATCAACGATCTCGCTATCAGCGCTGATATACGCGATGACCGCTTCGGCAGCTTCTTTGATTTTTCGCACGGGAGCGGCCAACGCAGTAGGTAATTCACTGAGCTTTCGCTCTTCATCGCTCCGCGTTCGGTAATCCTGACCGTACTCATCCATGGCATCGGCAAATCCCTCGGCAGCTTTTACAAAGGCATCAGCTAATTTGCCTGGCATATGGCGGCGGACCATATTTGCAGCTCGTGCAACGCGACCTGAAGTAAGTTCTTCAGTTACTGCTTGGGTGGTGCGATCCATAAATTCATGGGCTTCATCAAGGATGACAGCATCGCGGTCAGGCAATATCGGATGCGAATCAACGATCTCGATCGCAAGTAACGTGTGATTGGTGACAACGATATCTGCGGTCTGGGCTTTGGCTTTTGCATTGACCGCAAAACATTCACTTCCAAATCGACATTCATCTGCGCCAACACACTCTCTGCCTGATGTCGAGTTAGCTAACCAAACTCTTCGATCAACATCGGGTGCATCATCACGATCCCCTGAAATTCCCGGCTTTTGCGCCCACTCTCGTAATCTTCGGGAGTCTTTTTCTAAGCCAGAAAACTCCACCAAGACTTCACTATCTGCGGTGCCATCATCGGCGTTCATCTTCTGTAGACAGAGATAATTTCCAACACCTTTGTAAACCGCAAATGTGATTGACCGGCCCAGCTCTTTTTCTAGCGCCTCTTTAACCCGCGGTAAATCTCGCTC
>Ga0208465_1000117_pt1 | contig 26139 bp, 21 predicted proteins | sample LakMenEpi31Aug10_FD_150749 | JGI IMG/M metagenome (GOLD analysis project Ga0208465, IMG submission 150749) | Freshwater microbial communities from Lake Mendota, WI - 31AUG2010 deep hole epilimnion (SPAdes) | ecosystem: Environmental > Aquatic > Freshwater > Lake > Epilimnion/Euphotic zone ...
CCATCTTTTGGCGACCGCTCTGATCGTCCGGCCCGCAAATCGTATGGCGATCGTCCTGATCGTCCGGCCCGCCCGTCTTTCGGCGACCGCTCTGATCGTCCGGCCCGTCCGTCTTACGGCGACCGCCCAGATCGTCCGGCCCGCCCGTCTTACGGTGACCGCCCCGATCGTCCGGCCCGTCCAACCCGCTCGGCTGGAGGTGACCGTCCCGATCGTCCCGCCCCCAAATCACAGCGAATCGATCGACTCAAAAAAAACCTGGAAGACATGGACCGGACGCCGGGCCTTGACTTGGCAGCAGAGTGGAACGATCTCCAACTCCAAAATTTATCCCAAGAATTTGGTCCCGAGCCTGATTCCGACCCCATCCCCAAAGCCCGGCCCCGAACCAAGCCCAAAGTGGCGAAGTCCAGTGATGCCTTGGCTTGGCCGATGCGAGTCAATCGCTACGTATCCCTCTCCGGGCTTTGTTCCCGGCGAACGGCTGATGAGTTGATTAGTGCCGGTCGGATCACGATCAATGAACAGGTGGCCGATGTTTTGGGTACCAAAGTCAACGCGGACGATGTGGTTCGTTACGACGGCGAGGTCTTGACCCTCCGGCGCTATGTTTATGTGTTGTTAAATAAACCCAAGGATTATATCACAACCATGGACGATCCCGAAAATCGCCGAACCGTGATGGAATTGGTTGAAGACGCGACCAGTGAACGTATTGTTCCGGCAGGTCGTTTGGATCGTAACACAACGGGTTTGTTGCTATTGACCAACGATGGCGATTTAATTCAAAAATTAACCCACCCTTCCTCAGAAATAGCAAAAATTTACGCAGTTGAATTGGATAAGCCTCTGTCGCAGAAGGACTTTTCCCAGATTTTGGAAGGTATTCCTTTGGACGATGGGCTGGCGCGGGTGGATGCCTTGGCTTGGCCCGAACCCCGCGACAAAAAATTGGTGGGCTTGTCATTGCACAGCGGCAAAAACAGAATCGTTCGCCGAATTTTCGAACACCTGGGGTACGATGTTCAGCGGTTGGATCGGGTTTCCTATGCCGGTCTAACCAAAAAAGACCTACCTCGGGGCCATTGGCGCTACCTAAGTGAGAAGGAAGTTCGCTTTCTCAAGGCTGGCAAGAAAGTCTTTTAAAACTTCGCCGATCCTTAGGGGTGAACGGTGATTTTTTGCCTCAAAAGGCTTTGACCATTGTTATCCAAAAGACGTAGGTAATAAGTTCCTGAAGCCAAATTCAAGCCATTAAGGTCGAGTCGTTCTTGGAGCGTTCCGGATTCCAGGTTTTGGAATGGCCAGCGCTGTGCCAACTTGCCGTCCATGGTCAGGATTTCCCAGCGAGCTTTGGCAGGGTTCTGCTGTTCCCAGCCAAGGTTGATTTCGTTCCGAGCGGGTTGCGGCCAGCAGCGGACCTGGCTCTTCACAGCGATTTCGTTGACCGAAACGGTGCTCTGAGGGATGCTCAGGGTCTGCCGAACCAAACTGTTGTTGCGACCCGATATACCGCAAGCATAAAAGCCAACGGTTCCGCTACCTGCGGCCGGTGCTACCCAGTTAAAGGTCCACGTTGAGGGGGATCCACTGGCTGCAGAACGGTGGGTCACCCAACGATTTTGCTGAATTTGAAGCGAAGCAGGGACTGTGAGTGTACCCAGTGGGTTGCCCGATGAGGATTGCGCACTGAATTGAAAACCCTTGGAACCGCTCCCTGAAACGGTGATGGTGATGGAATACGTAGCTCCGGGGATATAACCGGATGCCAACGAAGGGCTGGTGCTGATGAGGGTGCTGATCACCGTGTTGGAGGCTGGTCCGTGGCAACCACCGGCAGCGCACGTTGCCCCGCCCTCCGCAGGGCCCCCGCTACGACCCGCTGGAGCCCCTGTTGGATTGCCTATGAGGGGGTTCAGTGCGTCAAGGGCAAAAGAAACGACCAAGGCAACGGTGGCGATAGCGAGTAAAAAGGGGGTTTTTTTCATGATAAAAGGATTTCTATCAAAATTCAATCAAAAACCCGCAGAAACCTATATCTTGTGGCCTTAAATTTTTATTAATCATGAACGAAGGAATTGTAAAGTTCTTCAACCAAACCAAAGGTTTTGGTTTCATCCGGGAGGAGAACAGCGGCACAGAATATTTTGTGCACGCAACGGGGCTCATCGACAAGGTACGTGAAAACGACCGCGTTAATTTTGAGCTCAAAGAAGGCCGTAAAGGTCTTAATGCTGTGAATGTCAAATTGATCCAGGAATAATCCGGACGTTGCAACCACCGCTCACCACCGCCCCTCGGGGCGGTTTTTTTTTGGGATAAAGTGGCCAAACAGCCCCCCATCGGCTCCCCATGGACTTCTCCAGGCCTCTTCAAAGCCCCCCTCAAAGACTTAAAAATTAGTCTTTTGAACGCAAAAATCCGCCCCTCCAAAAGCCTATATTTGCCGTCCCTTAAAGACCTAGCCTAACCCAACGAGCCGCTTCCAACCGCCCCAAAATGCGATCAAACCAAGCGAACGCTGCCCCGACCCCCCACGGCATGAAAATTTTTGCCGGTCAGGCCACTTTGGACTTGGGCGGCCGCATTGCCGAAGCCTACGGCGACTCCTTGGGGGATTCTTCCCTTTTGCGCTTTTCGGACGGGGAATTTCAACCCGTCATTAACGAATCTGTGCGGGGTTGCGATGTCTTTTTGGTGCAGAGCACCCATGCCCCCGCGGACCATTTGATGGAGTTACTCCTGATGATTGATGCCTGCAAGCGGGCATCTGCTCATTACATCACAGCCGTTATTCCGTATTTTGGCTTGGCCCGTCAGGACCGTAAGGACAAACCGCGGGTGCCCATAGGGGCCCGTTTGGTGGCCGATATGCTCGGAGCCGCCGGGGTGACACGGGTCATGACCATGGATTTGCATGCGCCTCAGATTCAGGGATTCTTCAATGTTCCCTTTGATCACTTGGACGCTAGTACCATTTTTGTCCCCTACGTCAAATCCCTTCAATTGGGTCAGGTTGCGATTGCTGCACCGGATATGGGGGCCGCCGCCCGCGCTAAGTTTTTTGCATCTCATCTGGATTGTCCCATCATCGTCTGCGACAAAACGCGGGCACGGGCCAATGTTGTCGCCAAGATTCAGGTGATCGGGGATGTCAAAGGCAAAGACGTGGTCATCGTTGATGACTTGGTGGATACCGCCGGGACCATCGTGATGGTCGCTGATCAATTGATGCGCAAAGGAGCCGCTTCGGTGCGGGCCGTATGCACCCACGGTGTCTTGTCAGGGGAGGCCATTGCCCGCATTGAGGATTCGGCTCTTACAGAATTGGTAGTCACCGATACCATCCCAGTGCGCGCATCCACCCCCAAAATCAAAGTCTTGTCGGTGGCCGATCTTTTTGCACAATCCATCCGGAGTGTTCGCGAATTTTCGTCCATCAGTCACTTGTTCGAGGTCAAAGTCAAGTCTCATTAATTTTACATCACCTAAACCCCCCATCACCAAAATCCAAACGCTATGAAATCGATCAATTTGAGCGGTTCTCTTCGAGAGAACGTAGGGAAGTCTGATTCGAATCTATTGCGTGCAGAAGGCAAGGTTCCTTGCGTATTGTACGGCAATGCGGCTTCTCAATCCCATTTCTGGGCCCACGCCTATGATTTGAAATCCGTCTTATTCACCCCTGAGACCTTCAAAATCATGCTGGACCTTGACGGCAAAAAACACACCTGTGTTGTCAAGGATGCCCAATACCATCCATTGAACGGCGCCATGCTCCATGTCGACTTTATGTTGCTGGATTCCACCAAGGTGGTTAAGTTGAATCTTCCGTTGGAATTTGTAGGGACATCCCCCGGGGTCCGGGCCGGTGGAAAATTCGCATCGCGTATGCGTTCCATTACGGTCAAGGGTTTGCCGGATCAATTGCCGTCTTCGGTCAAGGTGGACATTTCCAAAATGGAATTGGGTGGTGTTGTTCGCGTGAAGGACATCGTTGCTGAGGGCTTTACCTTGGTGGCTGCACCGAACAATCCAGTCGCCGCTGTGACCATACCGCGCGCTATGAAAGGCGCTGTTGCCGAGGCGTCCAAATAATTCACCCTTCCGCTTGGCGGAGGGGGATGATGATCCCGTGAATAGGTAAACACCTTCAACAGGTACCCATGAAGTTCCTGGTTTTTGGTCTGGGGAATCCCGGTTCAGAATACGCTGATACGCGCCATAATGTAGGCTTTATGGTCTTGGATCGCCTACGAAAGGAGTTGAGTTCGGCCGATGATTTTGCCAGCGGGCGCTATGCCTCGGTTTGCAACGGTCGGCAGGCGGGCAAGCAGTTTGTTTTGGTCAAACCTCAGACCTTCATGAATTTGTCGGGTCAAGCTGTGCGTTATTGGATGCAATCCGAGAAAGTGGAGAACGACCGCATTCTGGTGATCACGGATGATTTGAGCCTGCCCTTCGGGCAAATTCGTCTCCGTGGTTCTGGCAGCGCCGGGGGCCACAACGGGTTGGGACATATTGAAACGGTCCTTGGTAACAATCAATACCCTCGCTTACGAGTGGGAATTGGTCGGGAATTTGCGCCGGGTCGTCAATCCGACTATGTTCTGGCTCCTTTTGGGAAGACGGAGCAGGAAACCCTACCTGACTTGTTGGAACGTTGTTCCAAAGCCGTTTTGGCCTGGGCCCTTCGGGGCTTGGGTCCGGCGATGAACGAGTTCAATCGCTCCTAACAAACCTTGCAGCGAAGGTTCAGTCGTCCGTTGAGGTATCCGCTTAACGAGTCGCCCACCTGGACGGGTCCTACCCCGGCCGGTGTTCCGGTGTAGATCATATCCCCCATTTTGAGGGTGAAGTATTTGGAAACAAAGGCAATGATTTCGGCAAAATTGAAAAGCATTTCCGACGTATGGCCGCTTTGACGGACTTCGTCACCGATTTGCAGGGTGAATCCGTATCCTTGTTCGAGCGCTGCTGGATCGGTTTCCTGCCATTCGCCCAAGATGGCCGAACCATCAAACCCTTTGGCCAATTCCCAAGGGAGACCTTTGTTTTTTAGTTGTTCCTGAAGGCTACGTGCTGTGAAATCAACACCCAGGGCAACGCGGTCCACATAGGACAAGGCGAATTTAGGCTGTATGTGTCGTCCATTGCGTCCAATTCGTAACACAATCTCTATTTCATGGTGAACATCTCCCAAGTGATCCGGGAGAAAAAAAGGTTTTCCATCACGAACCAAGGCGGTTTCTGGCTTCATAAAAACCACCGGTTCTGTTGGACGGGGATTGTTTAATTCCCTTGCATGTTCATCGTAATTACGTCCTATGCAAATGATTTTCATGATGTTGCATTTTGTTTAAGGTCCAATTAGCCAGTTCCTCGAGGTAGGCATGATCCGCGTCAAAGGGCACGCCCGCTTGACGATATACTTCGTTAATTGACACAGTGTTACCAAGGGCCAGGGCTTCGCGGTATGCGGTAAGCCCTTTGGCTGGATCGGTGGTGCTGTTTCGCCATACACCCAGGGCTCCAATTTGGGCAAAACCGTATTCGATATAATAAAAGGGCATTTCAAAGAGGTGCAATTGCCCTTGCCATTGGTAATCCAACCATTCCTCCAGTCCGCTCCAATCCACGACGGGACTGGTGTATTGCTGCAGGAGTTCTTTCCAGGCGTGGCTGCGTTCGTTCCGAGAATGCCCAGGATGCGTGTACATCCAATGCTGGAAGGCATCGATACAGGCAATCCAGGGGAGCACACCGAGGGCGCGCTGAATTTGTTCATGGCAGGCGCGGTGCTTATCCTCGTCGTTTCCAAAAAAATGCGGATAGGCAGCCATGCTCAGCAATTCCATGCTCATGGAAGCCAGCTCGGCGGTTTCGGAAGGAGTTTGCCGGTACACATTCAATCGCAAGGGGTGGACCAAAAAAGAATGCACCGCATGACCGCCTTCGTGCATCATCGTTTCCAGGTCTTCCATCGAGCCGGTAGCGTTCATGAATACAAAGGGAGCCCCGCTTTCCATCATGGGGTAATTGTAACCACCAGGGGCTTTGCCTTTGCGGGATTCCAAATCAAAGCGACCCAAACGGTCCATGGTCGAAAGGCATTCCCCAAAAAACGGATCCAGCTGTTGAAAGGCGGCAATACTTTTTTGAATCAAATCTTTTTGGCCTTCAAAGGGGTGGAGGGGTTTTAGACCCGCGGGGAGTGCTTTGAGATCCCAAGGCCGTAAGCGGTCCAGGCCATTAATCAAGGCTTTGTTATGGTCAATATGCTCTTTGAGCGGCATGAAGGAATCACGGACCGATTGATGAAAGGTTTCGCATTCTTCAACGCCGTATTCAAAGCGGTTCAGCTCCTGGAACCGATAATCCCTGTAATTGGCAAAACCAGCGTTGAGGGCTAGGCGGTGACGAAGTTCGAGCATGCGGTCCATGAGATCTTGCAGATCTTCGCTGATCTTGGCCCTTGCATCCATGATGAGGCGATACACGGCTTCGCGTTGGGTCCGGTCGGGGGATTTGAGGAGATTCTGCGCCTGGGGTAGGGTGTATTCTTGACCGCCGTAGACGATGGTCAGGCTCCCTGTTTTGGCTCCGTATTGGCTTTCGAGGCCTTTGAGTTCCGTTTGCAGGGGGATATTCGCTTCGCGGTACAATTCCCGGGCGTTGCGAACCATCCGAAGCAGTCGGTCAAAGCCAGGTTCGTGGTACCGATCCAAGCCTGGGTAGGCTAGCATTTTGGCATTGAGGGCATCGTCCAAGGGGGCAATCTTCGGGTAGATTTCCTGGACAAAAAACTCATAAGCCTTCCTTTTGTCGGTGTTTTCGGTATCGCAACTCAACGCCACATACAACCAAGCTTGATGCTCGTCCAGGCAGGATTCCAATTCCGATCGGTCCGCCAGCCATTTCGCGAATTTTGTGTGCTCGTCTTGACCTTCGGAAAGACTCAAATCCACTCCCGCATTCCAATCCGTATTGAGAAGCCGATTGTAATAGGGTTCGATGGCCTCAAACGAGGTCGGTTGGAAATCCGAAGCCACAAAACATCGTGTTTTGATTAATTCCACAACGATAGGGTTAGCAATGGTTGGATCAAGGATAGGGTTCGCAATGGTTGGATTAACGATAGGCCATGCGTGATACGCGACGCAGGAACCAACGACGGCGGACGGTGTTGCGCTCAGCGATATAATACATGGCCGGCAACAGAATTAGGGTAATCAGGGTCGAAAAGGTCAAGCCAAAGATGATGGTCCAACTCAGCGGACCAAAGAAGGCCACCTGATCACCGCCCAGGTAGAGGTGGGGTTCAAAGCGGGCAAACAAGCCCGGAAAATCAATGTTGAGGCCCAAAGCCAAAGGCACCAAGCCCAGGACGGTGGATGCGGCGGTCAGAAAGACCGGTGCCAAACGAATTTTCCCGGCTTGTACAATGGCTTCCCGCAGGGGTATCCGTTGTTCCTTGCGTATCAAGTCAATGAATTCTACAATAAGAATACCGTTTTTGACTACAATCCCTGCGAGCGCCACAATCCCGATACCGGTCATGATAATGGACATGGTCATGCCTGTTATAACATATCCCAAAAGAACACCAATAATGGAAAACAATATTTCGGATAAGATCATAAGGGTTCGGTTCATGGAATTGAACTGAAACATCAAGATCATGAAAATCAAGCCTACAGAAATCATGAGCGCATTGGAAAGAAAGCTTCCGGCTTCGGCTTGCTCCTCTTGCTCCCCGGTCATGCGGATTCCGGTGCCTTCGGTGGCCTCAAAACCCTTGAGCGCCTCGTTAATGGAGGCCACCACTTGGTTCGGGGTAAAACCACTGAGGACATTGGAGCTGAGAGTTACGACCCTTTTTTCGTTTTTGCGTTTGATGCTTCCCAACGAGGAGGTGTATTCGATGTTGGCAACAGCCGATACCGGTAATTGACGGACCGCCCCGCCGGCATTCATGTCACGGAAGGTGATACGGGCGTTCAGCAAACGGTTCAAGTCCTCGCGGTCAACCCGTGAATAGCGTAGTTGGATAGGGATTTCGTCGTTGTTGCTCCTGAACTTGCTGGCTTCTTTGCCGAAAACGGCTGAACGAATTTCCGAGCCAATTTGGGCGGTGCTGACCCCTTCGCGTTGGGCTCTTTCGCGGTCAATGCGGACCAATAACTCTGGCTTGCTCCGTTCCAAGTCAATCTTGAGTTCCTCCACCCCGGCGATATTGCAGGAATCCAGGTAGGTTTTGAGAGCCTGTGCGTTCTGACCCAGGACTTTGAAATCCTGCCCGGTGACTTCGATGTTGATGGGTTTACCGGTTGGGGGTCCGCCACGTTCTTGGTCCACCGCGATTTCGACACCGGGAATGCCCTTAATGCGGGCACGGATCGAGTCCAGCAAGGGCAAGGTTCGCATGCCGTCGCGATCTCCAAAGGCGATAAAGGCCACGGTGACTTTGCCTTTGTGGGGGGCAACCGATTGGTCCTGATCCATGGGATCCCCAGCGCCGATGGCAACATTGGTCACCACCGATTCAACCAAAGGATTGCGGGGCCCCAAAACATCCATGACTTTGGTTTCGACCAGTTGCGTCAAGGAATCGGTGACCTCGGCCCGTGTTCCAATGGGGGTATTCAAATAAACATAGACAAAATTGGGCTCTCCGGTCGGAAAGAAAGCGATTTTGACACGACCGCTGTTCACCGAAAGGCCGGTCAGTACAAAACTGAGCACAAGCAATCCAGCCGTTCCCAGCATCATATAAGCCGGACGCCGGCCTTGCAGGCACCATCGCAGAAGTTGCTCGTATTTGTCTTGGACCGAAGGCCAGGTATGATTCTGAAACCTTTCAATCATCGGACCAAGGACGATTCGGTTAATCCATAACAACGGAACGATGAATAAAACAAAATTCGCAAGACCTGTGGAGCCGGCCAGGTGCAGGATGATGCCCAATACGGCGAAGATGGCCGAGGCTATTAGAAGACTACGGCGTGATCGTGTTTTCTGGGTTTGAATTTCTTCGGGCGTTTCCGGCTCCGGTTTCATAAACTGAACGGCAAAGACCGGATTAATGATGTAGGCCACCAGCAAGGAGGACATCAGGGTCAAAATCAGGGTCACGGGCAGAAAAAACATGAATTTGCCCACGATGCCATCCCAGAAAGCCAAAGGCATAAAGGGGGCTACGGTGGTTAGGGTCCCGGCAAGGACCGGCATAAAGACTTCGCCTGCGGCCATTTTGGCAGCCGTAACAATGTTTCTTCGGCCCCGATCAAAGAGTCGGTGGGTGTTTTCGATGACCACAATGGCATCATCGACGATAACACCCAAGGCCATCAACAAGGCAAAGAGTACGATCATGTTCATGGTGAAGCCCAGGCTGGGCATGAACATAAAGGCCAAGAACGACGAAACCGGAACAGAAAGTCCCACAAACATGGCGTTGGTGGTTCCCATAAAGAACATCAGAACCAGGGTGACCAAGACAAAGCCAATAATGATGGAATTGGTCAAGTCGTTCACGGTGGTCCGCGTAACACGGCTTTGATCCCCGGAAATTGTGATCTTGAGGTCGCTTGGCAGGATGGATTTGGCCTCTGAAATCAAGGCGTTGATATCATCGGATGCCTGAATGAGGTTTTCACCGGAGCGTTTGATAACATTGAGCGTTATAACTTTCTGTCCGTTAAGGCGGGCATAGCTTTGTTTGTCTTTGTAACCGTCGGTTACTTTCGCGATGTCTTTGAGGAAGACCGACGACCCGTTCATGGAGGTCACAACCAGGTTGCCCAGCTCGCTAACCGACTGGAATTCACCAAGAATCCGTATGCTTCGTTGCTTGTCCCCGGTGTTGATGTTACCACCCGACATGGTCATGTTTTCAAAGCGTATGGTCCGTTCGATATCATCCATGGTCATTTGGGCCGCCTGCAATTTGAACATGTCTACATCGACCTGAATTTCACGGTCCAAGGCTCCGACCATATCGACCCGGTTGATGCCCTTGACATCTTCGATTTTGTCTTTGAGATCGGTGGCGTATTTTTTGAGTCGATCCAGATCAAAGGGGCCCGAAATATTCACAAAAAGGATGGGAACCTCCGAAATGTCCAATTCCATGACGCGGGGATCTTGGGGCAGGTCTTTGGGCAAGTCGGTTCGGGCTTTATCCACCGCGTCCTTGACTTTTTGTTTGGCGACCGAAACCGATACATCGGTGCCAAATTCAACGACGACATTCGCAAAGTCCTGTTGGGAATTGCTGGTCATTTTTTTGACGCCGGACAGGGTCCCTAGTTGTTTTTCCAAGGGCCTGGTGACCAGGTTTTCCATGTCCGCAGGCGATGTGCCCGGGTACACCGTGGTCACAAAAAAGGTGGGAACCACCACCTCAGGGAATTGTTCCTTGGGAATAGAATTGTAAACCGAAAGACCGGCCAGTGTTATAATTACTGTTAGAATGAAAACCGTGATTCGGTTATCAATGGCCCAACTGGTGGGCTTGAATTCTTTGAATGAGCTCATGGCAGGGTGATGGCTTGGCCGTCGTTAAGGTCGTTGTAACCGGTGGTGATTATGCGGTCTCCCGCTTGGAGTCCTTGGAGAATTTCGGTTTCGATGCCGTTGGAACGGCCCGGTGTTACCGAGACCCTCGAAGCCTTGAGGCTAGTTCCTTCACCTCGGACGACCATCACAAAGGTCCCTTCATCGGAGTTTTGCAAAAGATTAACCGGGATTTTTAGGGCTTTGTTGGTGCTATAATCGTTGATTTTCATGCCAACAATCATGTTGGGGCGGTAGAGCCCTTCGCGGTTGTTGAGGGGGACTTCGGCCCGGAAGGTGCGGTTTAGTGCGCTGATGGAGCGAGCCACATAGGCAATGCGTCCTTGGGCACTCAGGTTAAGGTCTTTGAATTCCAAATCCACCATGGCCCCTTCACGGACCCGGCTAACATAGCTTTCCGAAAGGTCCGTGACGACGCGAAGGTCGTTGAAGTTGACGACCCGTACAGCCGGCATACCCATGGCGGTCGATTGCCCCAGTTTGAGGTAAACCTGGTCCACCGTACCGCTCACGGGGGCTTTGATACGCGTCATGTCCAGCTGCGATTCAACCGTAGCCAAACGCCGTTCCAGACTTTCTTTTTGGTTTTTGGCGTTGAGGTATTGAATCTCCGAACCGATGTTTTGTTTCCAAAGGTTGGCTTGCTTGGAATAGAGTTGTTTGGCAAAATCCAGTTGGCCCTTGATTTCTTCGATGCTCTGCAGGAAAACGGTTTGGTCCAATTCAGCCAGAATCTGACCCTTGGTGACCTTTTGGCCTTCTTTGACTTTGATGTTACGGACAACCCCCATGCTTTCGGCCGTTACTTCGATGCTTTGGCGGGCATCGACGGTGCCTTGAACCTCAACCCAAGTGCGGAAGGGGCTCTCTTCCAGCGTCAAGGCTTGGACCAATTTGGTTTTGGTATTGGCTGCCGTGTTGTCCGCGGTTTTGGAGCCGCTTTGGCGAAGTTCTTGCTGTAGTTTTTGGATTTCGGCTGTAATGCGAGCCTGTTCAGCTTGGAGGACTTTGAGACGACTGGCTGGGTCGTTGGCTTTTTCTTCGGCGCAGGACGCCAAAAGGCCGGCACTGAGGCCTAGGGTCAGGGCCCAAATCAACAAAGTTTGGAAGGTTCTTGGATGGCGGTGTGAAACCGTTTTGAAAGGGTTAATGTGGGCAGATTTCATGAATTTCAAGGTTTGTCGTGGTTGAATTTTATTCGTTGGTACCGGTGAGTTTTCCACTGGCTTTGAGGTAATCGACTTTGGCGATGTAGTATTCATAAAGGCTGTTGAAGTAGGCGGCTTGGGCCTCGCGGTAACCGGCTTCGGCCTGAATCACTTCGAGGTTGGACCCGACTCCTTCGCGGTATTTGATGCGAGTGGTCTGAAGGATTTCGAGGCTTAGATTCTGGTTGGCGTCTTGTTGTCGTAGCGAGGACAAGGCATTTTGGATGGCGGTCCTGGCCTGATCTTGTTGGAGGGCCGAAGCCTGTAGGAAGTTCATGAGGACCCGCTGGTTTTTGATTTTTTCGATCCGCTTTTGTTGAATCTTGTATTTTTTGTTAAAAGAATCAAAAACATACCAGTTAATGCCAATGCCCACCGAACCGTAGGCAAACCAATTACCTCCTGGGTCCAGAACTTTGTTGAATTCGCCGGCACCGGCCAGGGCACCTCGTTGAACCTGCAAACCTACCGAGGGCAGGTATCCTGCTTTTAGATTCTTGATTTCCAGGTCATTGCCTTTGATTTGCAAGTCCAGGAGGGCTGCCTCGGGGCGGGCTTTAAAGGCCTCCAGCTGGGTATAGTTTGGGGGAACTTGTTCGGCAACCAACGAGGGAATATTCTCCAAGCGATCGGTCAAGATGAGGGTATCTCCCAGCGGGTATCCCATTTGGAATTTGAGAAGTTGAAGGGATAGGTAACGGATTTGTTTAATTTTAGCCGCCTCGGTCGCTAGTTGGTTCCGTTGCAATTCGACTCGTTGCACATCAAGGCGTTCAATGAGTCCGTTTTGTAACATGATTTGCATTTCTCTTAAACTGGAGTCCAGACGCATCAAGCTTGCTTCCAATAATTCGTTTCGGTGTTGCCCGACCAAAACGCCGTAGTAGGCTTTTTGGACATTCTCAGAGATTTGGGCGTCGGTCATTTCCCTGTTTTTGACCGCAATTTGTCGAAAGGTTTGGGCAGCTTTGAGTCCCACGAGGTAGGAGCCATCAAAGAGTAATTGGGTCAACGTCAAGTTCGCATTTCCACCGTATTGGGGCTGGAATTCAAGAGCAACCGGTCCAGGAGGGGCATCGGGGTTGAACAACTGCCCGTTGGGAATGATGACTTTTTGGATAATAAAGTTGTCAGTTAAACCGTAGGTCGCGCGGATTTGGGGTAGGCCGATGGAAGTGATTTCACGAATCCTCGCGCCGGCGGATTCGATATCATCGGTTGCATTCAGTGCGCTGTGATGGTGGTCCAAGCCGTATTGGATGGCCTGGTTCAGGCTCATGGGTTGGACGTTGGTTTTGTTTGTTGTCTGCGCGCCGCTCGCGATTGATTCTAACAAGAGCAAGGTGGCCAAAAAGAATCGTGTCAAAGGGTGACTCATGGTTGGTTGGGATTGAAGATGGTTTGGGCTTTGATCCAGGTGCGAAGGCCTTTGGGGGTTGCGATGCCTCGGATAAAGACGTCTTGGATGGTTTCAAAAACCTTGGGCAAGGGTTTGTTCAAGTGACTGAAAACCAGGGGATCCAATAGTAGATTGGTATGCTGCAGGTGCATGATGCTCACAATTTCTGCATCGATTTCCGGGCGGAATAGACCTTCGCGTTGCCCTCGTTCAATCAGGCGCTTGAAGATGCCCGCGATCTCCACCTGACGATAACATTCGAGCTCGGTCCATAGTTCCGGGTAGGATTTTTGGAGGTCAAAGAGCATCGTCGGGGTAAGGTTTCGCATTTTTTGGAGACCGGTCGCCGCCATCCGAAGGAGGTTTTCGACGGCGTTTCGGCTGCTTTGTTCCAGGGCCTGCATTTCACTGCGGTGTTCCTCCAAAAAGCTGCCCAAGACACGGTGGACCAGGATTTTTTTGTCGGTGTAGTGTTCGTAGATGGTTTTTTTGGAACAGCCCAATTGCCGGGCCAGTTCGTCCATGGTCATGCTTTTGAGTCCATACCGAAAGAATAGCTCCCGGATTTGGGGGATATGTTGAGGACCTAGGGACATAAGAGGCGCGAAGGTATAGAAACTTTGAAAACCAAAAAAGTTTTTATGGTTAAATATTTTTATCCCTAACTTGGGCCATGCAACGGTCAGCGTCCGAGGATTCGGAACCCGGGTTTCCCCCAACAGAGGATGCTCCTACAGCTTGGCTGGACGTTCGTTCCCCTTCTGAATACGCTGCCGGACATATTCCAGGAGCCTATTCTCTCCCGCTTCTATCGGATTCAGAACGCCATCAGGTCGGTCTATGTTTCAAGAACAGGGGATCGGCCGAGGCGGTTGATTTGGCCTGGCTCTACGTGGGGCCCAAGATTCCATGGTTGTTGCAAACCCTGCGTGTTCTTTCCGAAAAGGCGGGAATTGGGGCCAACCGGTCATGGATGGTTTATTGCTGGAGGGGTGGGCAGCGATCGATGGGGATGGAGTTGTTGGTGCGGCAGGCGGGGTATCCGGTTCAACGCTACGCGGGCGGTTACAAGGCCTGGCGGGGCCGCATGACAACGCTATGGGGACAACCCTGGCGTTGGTTTATCCTGGGTGGACGGACCGGTTCGGCCAAAACCGAGGCACTCCATGATTTGGCCGCTGCCGGACAACAGGTTTTGGATTTAGAGGGCCTGGCCGGCCACAAAGGTTCCGCCTTTGGTAACCTGGGCGAAGTTCCCCAACCCAGCCAAGAACATTTTATGAATCGATTGGCCCATGGTATGGATGGGATGGATTTGGGAAGGCCGGTTTGGGTCGAGAGCGAAAGTCGCCAGATTGGCTCCCTGCATTTGCCCGATGAATTGTACCAGGCCATGCAGCAAGCGCCGTATTTTCGCCTGAATCGCAGCATGGATTTTAGGATACGTCATTTGTTATCAAACTACGGGGCCGCCGACCCCGCGCTCTTGCGGCAGTCTTTTTTGAAAATCGAACGAAAAATGGGTCCTCAACATTGCCAACGCGCCGTTGAATACCTGGATGCGGGGGATTTGGACGCGGCGGCCCGCTTGGCATTGACCTATTACGACCGCACCTACGATTATGCTTTTGGTCAGCGACCTTGCCCGGATTGTGCCGTGGAACTCCGAAGCGATGCCATGGGCCTGCGCTTGGTGAACCTTCTTACCAAAGCCGGTCAAAGGGTTTTTGGGAATCCAAGATCGACCGAATCATGAGCCCTATGGCAACGGAACCTTTGCGATTAACCCAGCGAACCCGGGCTTCGGGCTGCGGATGCAAGATGCCGCCTGCTCAACTCAAGTCCATGTTGGAAGGATTGGAGCATGGAACGCACCCGGAGGTTTTGGTGGGCTTTGAACATGCCGATGATGCCGCGGTGATTCGTTTGCCCGGCTCCAATCAACTTTTGTTATCAACCGTCGATTTTTTTAGCCCCATCGTTGACAACCCCTATGATTTTGGCCGGGTCGCTGCTGCGAATGCATTGAGCGATATCTATGCCATGGGAGGGCGGCCTTGTTTGGCGTTGGGATTGCTGGCTTGGCCCGTGGAGGAATTGGGACTGGCTTCGGCCGCCGAGGTGATGCGAGGTGCCCAAGACCTTTGTACCGAGGAGGGGGTGCCCCTTGCAGGTGGTCACAGCATCGTGGCATCGGAGCCGTTTTTTGGATTGGCGGTTCAGGGATTGGTGGCCGAGGATCATCTCAAAACCAACCGCGGAGCCCGCGCCGGCGACTTGTTGTATTTGACCAAGCCTTTGGGCAGCGGGATCATGGCCGCCGCTCTTCGGCAGGGGCTTTTGGAGACGCCTGATTACTACGGACTTCTGGAACAATTATCGGTGGTCAATCGGGCGGGTGCTACTTTGGCCTTGCTGCCTGAAGTGCATGCCATGACCGATTTGACCGGTTTTGGACTTCTGGGCCATGCCCTCGAAATGTTAGAAGAAGGTGTCGGTTTGGAGTTGTGGACGGATCGGGTTCCTTTGTTGGTAGGTCTGGAACATTATATACAAAAGCGTATTCTCCCAGATCAATGTTACCGCAATTGGCAACATGTGGAAAGCAAGGTGCAGGGCATGCAAGGCGAGGATTTTGCTTGGCTATGCGATCCCCAAACCAACGGTGGTTTGTTGGTGGCGGTGGACCCCGATGCAGCGGTCAAAGTAGAAGCGGTGTTGGAAGCAGCCGGGGTCCGAACGGCCTGTATCGGTTGTTTCAACGAGGACCAGGAGGGAATTCGCTGCCTGAAGGCCGTACCTTCGGCCTCGACATGAGTGAAGAATCTGGATTTGATCGGTTTGGGCTGCACCCCGATGTGCTGGATGGCTTGGCGGCTATGGGCTTCAAAAAACCGAGTCCCGTGCAGGAGCAGGCCATCCCCCTGGTCTTGGAGGGGAAAGACCTGATTGCCTGTGCACAGACCGGGACAGGCAAAACGGCCGCCTTTGTCTTGCCTCTGATTGATCACCTGATTTCCCACGAAAAGCGCCATCTCAGCGCCCTCATTCTAACCCCTACCCGGGAATTGGCCTTGCAAATTGATCAGCAAATCGAAGGCCTCTCCTATTACAGTCCCATTTCGTCCATCCCGATTTACGGTGGTGGAGACGGTGCCCTCTGGGATCAACAGCACAAGGCCTTGCGTCAAGGTGCTGACCTGGTGGTGGCCACGCCGGGTCGCCTGTGGTCCTTTATGGCCACGGGGAATTTCAACTTTGATAGCTTGCGCTACCTGGTTTTGGACGAAGCCGACCGTATGCTGGACATGGGTTTTTTGGAGGATATCATGCGAATTGTTGCCCGATTGCCCAAGGACCGTCAAACCCTCATGTTTTCGGCCACGATGCCTGACCGCATTCGCCAACTGGCCGGCAGCATTCTTCGGGACCCGGCCCAGGTGAGCATCGCTGTTTCCCGTCCAGCCGACAAAATCGAACAGATGGCTTTCAAGGTGATGGACCCCCACAAATTGCAAGTCCTAACTGCTTTGTTAGCGGAATTCCCCTTCCGTTCTGCCCTGATCTTTTGTTCTTCCAAAGACAAAGTCAAGCAGCTTCATCAAACCCTGCGCAAAGCCGGGGTGATGAACGAGGCCTTTCACTCCGATTTGGACCAAAGCGCCCGGGAAACCCTGATGCGGGCCTTCAAAGCCGGTCGCTTACCGGTTTTGGTGGGAACCGATGTCTTGTCCAGGGGGATTGATGTAGACAATATAGACTTGGTGATTAATTACGATGTCCCCCCGGATCCCGAGGATTATGTGCATCGCATTGGTCGTACCGGTCGGGCCGAGCGCAATGGCCGTTCGATGACCATGGTCAACCCCATGGACCTCCGACGCTGGAAACGAATCGAAGAATTGGTGGGACGCAGCCTTCCATGGACCGAACGCCCCTTGTGTGGATGGACCGAGTCGCCGGCCAATTCAGCAGGAAGCGGTGAAAACCGAGGCGGCCGTCCGCATCGAAAGCCGGGGTATCGCCCCAACCGTACCAAGAAATAATCTTAACTGCCGCAGGCTTCGCAGGCATCCGGGTTGTCCAAGGAGCAAGCAACCTGGGCCAGGGCCTCGTCCTTGTTGAGCAAGGAAGCCGTAATGGGAGCGGACCCGACTCCTTGGGGGTCCATGCCGGGCATGGCGGCAACTTGGGCCACCGGAGCTTGCTGAACCTGCTGACTATCCAAGGTGAATTTGACCGCATTGACCGCCGCTTTGGTGCGCAGGTAGTACATCCCCGTTTTGAGTCCTGCTTTCCAAGCATAGAAATGCATGGAGGTTAGTTTGGCAAAATTGGCGTTGGGCATGAAAATATTCATGCTCTGGCTTTGGCAGATGTAGGCACCACGCCCGGCGGCCATATCAATGATGGCTTTTTGGGAAATTTCCCAAGCGGTTTTGTAAAGGGCCTTGAGATGTTCAGGGATTTCCGGGATGTTTTGGACCGAGCCGTTTTGGGCGATGATTTTGTTTTTGAGATCCAGCGACCAAACACCGGCATCAATCAAATCCCTGAGCAGGTGTTTGTTAACCACCACAAATTCTCCGCTGAGCACCCGTCGGCTGTAGAGGTTGGACGTGTAAGGCTCAAAACATTCGTTGTTTCCTAGGATTTGGCTGGTGGACGCGGTCGGCATGGGCGCCAACAAAAGACTGTTCCGTACCCCGTGTTGGGCCACCTGGGCCTTGAGGCCGGTCCAATCCCAACGAGGACTGGGTTGAACCCCCCACATATCGAATTGAAAAACGCCTTTGGAAACCGGGGAACCCGCATACGTCTCGTAGGTTCCATGCTCTTTGGCCAGTTCCATGGAAGCCGTCATGGCTCCAAAATAGATGGTCTCAAAAATCTCGCGGTTCAGCGCAGCAGCTTCTTCGGATTCAAAGGCATAACGCATGGTGATAAAAACATCCGCCAGACCTTGGATCCCAATTCCGATGGGACGATGCCTGAAATTGGAATTGCGGGCCTCGGGAACCGGGTAATAGTTGATATCAATGATCCGGTTGAGGTTACGGGTAATCGTTTGGGTGATTTCAAATAGGCGCTGGTGGTCAAAAGTCAAATCGGATTTGACAAAGCGGGGCAGGGCAATGGAAGCCAGATTGCAGACCGCAACTTCGTCCGCGCTGGTGTATTCCACAATTTCGGTGCAGAGGTTGCTGGACTTGATGGTGCCCAGGTTTTGTTGGTTGCTCTTGCTGTTGCAAGCATCCTTGTAGAGCATGTACGGGGTCCCGGTTTCGATTTGGGATTCCAAAATGGCAAACCAAAGGTCTTGGGCCTTGATGGTTTTGCGGGCCCTCTCCTCTTTTTCGTAGCGTAGGTAGAGGTTTTCAAATTCCTCCCCCCAGCACTCATGCAGACCGGGCGCCTCGTTGGGACAAAAGAGGGACCATTCGCCGTTTTGCTCCACTCGTTTCATGAACAAGTCCGGAATCCAGAGCGCGTAGAAAAGATCGCGGGCCCTCAGTTCCTCTTTGCCATGGTTCTTTTTGAGTTCCAGAAAATCAAAAATATCGGCGTGCCAAGGTTCCAAATAAATAGCGAAAGAACCTTTGCGCTTGCCGCCGCCTTGGTCTACGTACCTCGCGGTATCGTTGAAAACCCGAAGCATGGGCACAATCCCGTTGGAGGTGCCGTTCGTTCCCTTGATGTAGGAACCGGTCGCCCGTAGGTTGTGGATGCTGAGGCCTATACCGCCCGCGCTTTGGGAGATTTTGGCGGTTTGTTTGAGGGTATCGTAAATTCCGTCAATCGAGTCATCCTGCAAGGAAAGGAGAAAGCAACTCGAAAGCTGAGGCTTGGGGGTCCCGGCATTGAACAAGGTGGGGGTGGCGTGGGTGAACCAACGCTCGCTGAGCAATTCGTAGGTATGCAGGGCCGAGGCAATGTTTTCCTTGTGAATGCCAACGGCCACCCTCATCAGCATGTGCTGAGGCCTTTCGACCACTTTGCCGTCTAATTTGAGCAAATAAGAGCGTTCCAGGGTTTTGAATCCAAAATAGTCGTACTCAAAATCTCTTGAATAGATGATTGCTGAGTCCAGGGCTTCGGCGTGGGCCTCAATGACCTCCATGACATCGTTGGCAATCAGGGCCGCTGGGGACGAGGTTGCCGGATCGATGTAACCGTGCAAATCCCGCATGGTTTCGCTAAACGACTTTTTGGTCTCCTTGTGGAGATTGGAAATGGCAATGCGTGCGGCCAACACCGCATAATCCGGGTGGGCTGCCGTGAGGGCCGCGGCCGTTTCTGCGGCCAAATCGTCCAATTGCACGGTGCTTACCCCATCGTACAATCCGTTGATGACCTTTTTGGCCACTTCCACGGGTTGAACATGTCGGGGGTCCAGTCCATAGCACAGCCGTTCAATGCGGGTCGTGATTTTGTCGAATTTGACTTCTTCGCGTCTTCCGTCTCTTTTGAGGACTTGCATGGGCCGGGTTTTGGTGGGGTGGGCGGGTAAAGGGAGGTGGGCTGCGGCCTTGATTTAGAAATCAGCGTCGGTGGTAAAGGAGCTTTGCTGGCTGCGCTCGGCGGAAACGCCGGCTTTTTGGTACTCACCCACTCTTTTTTCGAAGAAATTGGTTTTGCCTTCCATGGAAATAAGCTCCATAAAGTCAAAAGGGTTGGTCGCGTTGTAAATCTTGGGCAGACCCAAGACGCCCAGCAAATGGTCGGCTACGTATTCAATGTATTGGCACATGAGGTCGGCGTTCATGCCGATCAACCGGACGGGCAGGGCATCGGTGACAAATTCTTTCTCGATTTCGACGGCGTTGGCGACGATTTGGTGAACCTGGGCCGGATCGAGCTGGCTGGTGAGATGGCGGGTGTACAACAAGGCCGCAAAGTCCCGGTGCAGGCCCTCATCACGGCTAATCAATTCGTTGGAGAATGTCAGACCGGGCATGAGTCCCCGCTTCTTGAGCCAGAAAATACTGCAAAACGAACCGGAGAAGAAAATGCCCTCGACCGCCGCAAAGGCAATGAGTCGCTCGGCAAAAGAGCCCTGGCCGATCCAACGCAACGCCCAATCGGCTTTTTTGCGAACGCAATCCATGTGATCGATGGCGTGGAAAAGGTAGTTCTTTTCGGCGGGGTCCTTGATGTAGGTATCGATCAGCAGAGAATAGGTCTCGGAATGGATGTTCTCCATCATAATCTGAAAACCGTAGAAGCAGCGGGCTTCGGGGTATTGGACCTCGTTCAAGAAATTGATGGCCAGGTTTTCGTTGACAATTCCGTCACTGGCCGCAAAGAAGGCCAGCACGTGTTTGACGAAATGCTTCTCGTCGGCGCTGAGCTTGTTTTCCCAGTCGGTCAGATCCTGGGCGAGGTCGATTTCTTCGGCCGTCCAAAAACTGGCTTCCGCCTTTTTGTAAAAATTCCAGATATCGCTGTGCTGGATTGGAAAAAGGACAAAGCGGTCTTTATTCTCGACGAGAATGGGTTCAGTCATGGGTAAGAAATTTGTCTGTTAGGCCAAAAAAGCCTTCCCGGTGGGTTGGCTTTTTCAGTACCCAAAAATTGAGAATATTTCCCTGCAATTATTCACAAAGTTTGGGGCAATTATTCACAAAGTTCGGGGATTTTTACACAAAGGTTTTTTTCAGGAATTAGTGAACAATTTCAAAGTTTTGCGATAGGGGATCCCAACGATGCCTTGCAATTTTTGGTAGGCTACAGGGTCCAAGGGCTCTTTTTAATCGTAAATTGGAGCGTAATTGTTCATTAAATTATACAAGTCCTTGATCCAATGAATTTACTCATCGCTGGTACCCTTGCGTCTCATTCCTTGAACCGTCGGCAACAAAAACACCCCAATGCGTCGAACGGACGCTTGGTATCTCGTATGGCCCTTTGGTTAATCTCCACCTTGCTGGGCTTGGCGCCTTTGGTGGGCCATGCCGCTTCCGAAGGACGCAAAGGCGGAACCAAGCCTCCCAAGGCCCGCTACACCAAAGAACTCACCCTGCTAACCCAGTGGCTGACCGGAGATTTTGATAACACCAAACAAACAAGGGTTGACACCACGGCAGCACCGGTTGAAAGTCACATGGTCAAAATATGGGAAAATTATTTTTCGGATGCCGTTTGGATGTACGAAGAATTTCAATCCCCTCCGGGACAGGTGGTATCGCAGCGTATTTATCGGTTCAAAGATTATACCACCGGTCGTTACGAGGCCAAAGTATACACCTTGGATCAATTCGCCGATTATACCGGTGAATACAAGAATTTGAGGCCTTTTGAATCCATGACCCCGGATGATCTCAAGGACCATCCGTATTGCGTGGTTTATTTTGTGCGCAAAGGGGAAACCCGCTTTAGCGGCAGCACGGTCGGCAATGAATGCTACCTCAACCGAGGCAAGCATCACTATGTCACCAACCAATTGGATGTGTATCCAACAAGGGTTTCTAGAACCGAACGAATTTTTGGTTGGGAAAATGAATTGGTAAGCGGTCCCGCTGCGGACGCCAAGGGATCCGAGCTGCGACGCATCGTGCCCCCCAAGCCCAAGAAAATCAAAAAGCCACCGGTCAAAAAACCCGCCGCGAAGAAGCCTGCCGCGAAGAAGCCCGCACCCAAAAAGTCGGGGAAGGATACCAAAAAGTCAAGCAAGTCCAAATCCAAAGAACAACCTCTGGAGGACCCCAAGAGCGAGGCCGGGAATTAAAGCCAACGCGGGTTACCTCTCCGCGAATCAGGAACCATCGCTTTCCCAGGATGGGCGGAGCCGTTCAGAACGAGCCGCAAGCCAACGGTGGAGGTTATAAAATAACACAAAATGCAGCAGAACTGCAAATTCCATTCCTAGCAGGTACCAAGGCCAAGGTCCAATCAAAAATGGGTTGTCCACCAAGGGCCGCTCGGCTAGGTACATGTAATTGGATCCTAACAAAAAATTCACCGTACCCATCACGGGCAAAACCAATTGGGTGTACCCAAAGATTTTGAGCCAACTGAGCCGGCGTGGCTTGAGGCCCATTCGGACTGTGGCAAACAAGCCCGCCACCAAAATACCTGCATGGCTGATGGTGTATTCAATGTGGTTGTAGAGGCTGTTGCCGTCGTCCAATTCGGGGGTCAAAAAGGAGTGGAGGGCGCCTGCTCCCCAAAACAACAAGAACTCGTAAACCAAAGGATGGCCGGTCCATAGCGTTACCGCCGCCCAAATAACCGAAAAAGAACACATCTGAAGGGGCAGGCTGTTATGGGCCTTCCATTCGCCGGTCCAAGCGAGGACCCCTTGACGAAGGAGCAAATTGCCCAAAAGGATCACGGCCAAAACCCGCCCAAAGCGGCGAATTTGCCCTTCATTCCAGGTTTTGCTCAGGTGGAGGATCCCAAAAAGAGCGGCCACCAGAACCAAGTTCATGGTCAGCCAAACAGGGGAACCGGGATCAACGGGATGGTGTATTTCCAAGGCGCGGGCTTTTGATGCTTGCTAAAGTTAGCCATGCTAGCAAGACAAAAAGACCCGCAGCGATCATGGGGGCTCGGAGGTCCCATGCCACCACCACCCCTCCGATCAAGGGAGGCAGCAACTGGGCAAAAGAATTCACCGATTGATTGATGCCCAAAATTTCACCTTGAACAGATGGATCTGCCCGATTGGAGACCAGGGAAAGCAAGTTGGGGGAGCTAAAACCCTGTCCCAGGCTGACCAAAGGGAGGATGGCATACAGCCAAACAGCCTCTGTTGGCCACAAAATCCCCAAAAAACCCAAAGCCAGGACCGGCAAACTGACCCGAAGGATGCTCTCTGGGCTGAATCGAGCCGAGAGAGGGCGGAGCAAACCCCCTTGGGTCACCGCAATCCACAAGCCCAGGTAGCCAAAGAGGTTCCCGATATCCCTTTGGCGGTAATCAAAACGTTCGATCATGTAAACCTGCAGGTACTGCGAAAAAAAATTGAATCCAAAGACCATCAGAAACGAAACCAGGAACAAACGACGCAGTGTTGGGTGACCAAAAGCGGTCCGAATTTGTCGAACGCCATCCCCTAAACGCAGGGGGCGGTGGGTTCGTTGGGCCAGGGTTTCTTTGAAATAGCGACGAATCATCCAAAGGTTCAAGGCGCTGAGGGCCGCTGCCGCCCAGAAGGGCGTTTCGTAACCCAAGGATGGGTGGTTTTGGGGATCCGAAAGCAAGCCCCCCAAAAAGGGTCCCAATACAAATCCAATACCAAAAGCAGCGCCCACCATCCCAAAATTCTTGCTCTTTTCTTCCGGTGAACTCAAGTCGGCGATCGACGAAAAGGTCACCGCCAGGTTTCCTGAACAGAAGCCCAGCATCAGCCGCCCCCCAAAAAGCAGGGGCAAGGACTCCGTGAGAATGCCAGCCCCAAAAACAAGGTAGGAGGCCATGGTGCCGGCCACGGTCCAAAAAAGAACCGGTTTGCGACCGTGGCGATCGGATAGGCTACCCAAAAGGCCGGAACCCAGGAACTGAGCAAGGCTGAAACTGCTTAACAAAAAACCCAAAACCAAGGTTCGGTCACCGAAGGCGGTGGACGGGTCCAGAAGATTTCGATTCGGGTCCAAGATCAACGGGGTTACCACCGGGATAATGAGCCCAATGCCCATCATGTCGATGAGCGTGGTCCCAAAAATGATCCGAAGCAAGGTTTTATTCCCCGGATTGGGGGCCTTGTTACCAGGAGGCAAGGTAGGTTTCGCCACCGCTTACTTTTTGGCCAACACGGACCAGGGGTTTCGCCCCGGGGGGCAGGTAAACATCCACGCGGCTACCAAATTTGATAAAACCAAATTCTTCACCTTGCTTAACCGTATCACCTTCAGCTACATACCAACGGATACGGCGGGCCAGGGCCCCGGCGATTTGACGAAACAAAACTTCCTGCCCGTTGTGAGCACGGACAACCACGGTGGTCCGCTCATTCAAGGTCGAAGATTTGGGATGCCAAGCAACCAAGTAATCGCCCGGATGATAGCGAAAGTATGAAACCACCCCGCTCACCGGATTGCGGTTGACATGGACATTTATCGGTGACATGAAAATGGAAATCTGCAAACGCTCGTCCCCAAAGTATTCCGGCTCACGAACCTTCTCGATGATCACCACCTGGCCATCGGCCGGTGCAATGATGCGTTGCGGATCGGGGACGGTGTTGCGCTGGGGGTTGCGAAAAAATTGCACAACCAGAATCGTAAGGACCCCAAAGATGATGTAGGCAATCCAAGCGGCCCAGGACGGAATGACCGTTGAACGATGAACCAACCAAGCCCCCACCCCGCACAGGGTGAGGGTGGCCAAAATCAGCGTATATCCTTCGCGGTGGATCACGATAGCGATTTAGATGCCACCACGCAACTGCGTGACCTGTGCAACCTTGTCAATGGCAACCACATAGGCTGCGATGCGCATGCTGCATTGGTGTTTGAGGCTGGTTTGGTAGACCACTTCAAAGGCCTCTTTCATGTTACGGTCGGCGCGACGGTTCACCCGCTCTTCGGTCCAGAAATAACCCAATCGGTTTTGGACCCATTCAAAATAAGAAACGGTTACCCCTCCGGCGTTGGCTAAAATGTCTGGAACCACCAAGACTCCTTTTTGGTTCAGGGTATCGTCGGCACTGGCAGCGATGGGCCCGTTGGCGCCTTCGACGATGAGTTTGGCCTGAATACGCCCAGCGTTTTGGGCGGTGATTTGGTCTTCCATGGCGGCGGGAATCAAAACATCCACCGGTAATTCCAACAATGCTTCGTTGGAGATGGGTTCAGCTCCGCCAAAACCGGCCAATTGATGTCCGTTGGCCGCGCTGTAGGCCATGGCCTCTTGAATATTAATGCCGTTGCTGTTGTAATAACCTCCGGTAACATCCGATATCGCCAGGATTTTGAGGCCTTGTTGCTCCATGAGTTTGGCCGAGATGGAACCCACATTGCCAAAGCCCTGGACCGCACAGGTTGATTTGAAGGGATTCAGTCCCATTTTGAGCATGGCACTGCGTGCAGCCACCATGACCCCACGCCCGGTTGCTTCGACCCGGCCTTTGGAACCACCCATGACCAGGGGCTTTCCGGTGACGACCGAGGGAGAGGAATAACCGACCAAGCGGGAATATTGATCCATAATCCAGGCCATTTCGCGGGGGCCCGTTCCCATATCCGGTGCTGGGATGTCTTTTTCGGGACCAAAAACATCAATCATGGCGCGGGTATAGGCACGTGTTAGGCGCTCCAATTCACCGACTGACATGGACCGGGGGTCGCATTTGACCCCGCCTTTGCCACCCCCAAAAGGAATGTTCGAAACGGCGCATTTCCAGGTCATCCAAGCCGCCAGGGCTTTGACTTCGTCCAGATCTACATCCAGCGAATACCGAATTCCTCCTTTGGCCGGGCCCAAGTTGATGTTGTGAACAACACGAATTCCCTCAAAAATCTGAATGGTGCCGTTGTCCATCGAAACCGGTAAGTTGACAATGACTTGCTTGGCCGGTGACTTGAGGACATTGTAGAGACCCTGATCCAGGTTAAGAATTTTGGCTGCCCCGTCAAAGCGGGACATCATGGAATCAAATGGGTTTTCGTGAACGGGGGCCGACTTATTCTCGGACATAAACAAGAGTTTAGGTGAAAAAAAAAGGAGGGGTAGGAGCCAAAGGCACGCCAAAAATAAGGTCCAAACCGCCAAAAGGCCCCTTAGGTCAAGGCCCATTTCCAAAGGCTGACCAAAACGGCCAAGGCCAAAAGAGAATCGAAGCGATCCAACCAACCACCGTGCCCAGGGAGCCAATGTCCGCTGTCTTTGACCCCTGCTTTGCGCTTGAGGGCGGATTCCATCAAATCCCCGGCAATCCCCGCAGGACCGGCTGCCAAGGCCAACCAACCCCAACCATCGGATGCCCGGATACCGCCAAGGAGCGGGTAAAGA